>Ga0272442_10009262_pt1 | contig 12344 bp, 10 predicted proteins | sample SSMForm2O_FD_200262 | JGI IMG/M metagenome (GOLD analysis project Ga0272442, IMG submission 200262) | Marine sediment archaeal communities from Little Sippewissett salt marsh, Falmouth, MA, United States - SSM-Form-2O | ecosystem: Environmental > Aquatic > Marine > Wetlands > Sediment ... | reverse complement strand
GTGGTGCAGGCAGGCCGGCCGCGTGCAGCACGCGTCCGAACGATCCTCGGTCTTCGGCGAGGTGGATGGCCGCCGGGGACGTGCCGACGATCGGCACCCCGGCGTCGGCCAGCCGTTGGGCCAGCCCCAGTGGCGTCTGCCCACCGAGCTGGACGATGACGCCGGCCACCGGGCCGGCCTGCTGCTCGGCGTGCACCACTTCGAGCACGTCCTCCAACGTCAACGGCTCGAAGTACAGCCGGTCAGAGGTGTCGTAGTCGGTGGAGACGGTCTCGGGGTTGCAGTTCACCATGACCGTCTCGTAGCCGGCATCGCGCAGCGCCATGGCGGCGTGCACGCATGAGTAGTCGAACTCGATGCCCTGGCCGATGCGGTTCGGCCCAGAACCCAGGATGATCACCGCCGGGCGGTCGCGGCCGGCCACCTCGGTCTCGGTGTCGTAGGAGGAGTAGTGGTACGGGGTGCGGGCGGCGAACTCGGCGGCGCACGTGTCGACGGTCTTGTAGACGGGCCGAACACCGAGGGCGTGTCGCAGTCCGCGGACGACGTCCTCAGTCATGCCGGTGATACCGGCCAGCTGGCGGTCGGAGAACCCGTGCCTCTTGGCCCGGCGCAGCACGGCCGGGTCGAGGCGTCCGGCGGCTCTGACCTCGTTGGCCACTTCGCTGATGAGCAACATCTGGTCGAGGAACCAGGGGTCGATCCGGCACGCCGCGTGCACCCGGTCAAGGTCGATGCCACCGTGCAACGCCCGAGCGACGTCGACGACACGTCCGTCGTACGGGCGTGAGATCCGAGCCAGCAGTGCCTCGGCCTGCTCGTCGGTGAGCGGCTCGGCGGGGAACGACAGCTCGCTGCCCCGCTTCTCCGCCGAGCGCAGGGCCTTCTGCAGCGCCTCGGTGAAGCTGCGGCCGATGGCCATGGCCTCACCCACCGACTTCATGTGCGTGGTGAGGGTGTCATCGGCGCCCGGGAACTTCTCGAAGGCGAAGCGGGGCACCTTCACCACGACGTAGTCCAGCGACGGCTCGAACGAGGCGGGCGTCTCGGCCGTGATGTCGTTGGGGATCTCGTCGAGGGTGTACCCCAGCGCTACCTTCGCGGCGATCTTGGCGATGGGGAACCCGGTGGCCTTGGACGCCAGAGCGCTCGAGCGCGAGACACGCGGGTTCATCTCGATGACGATCAGCCGCCCGTCCGCCGGGTTGACGGCGTACTGGATGTTGCAGCCGCCGGTGTCGACCCCGACCTCGCGGATGATGCCGATCGACATGTCGCGCATCGCCTGGTACTCGCGATCGGTCAGTGTCATCGCCGGGGCGACGGTGATGGAGTCGCCGGTGTGCACGCCCATCGGGTCGAAGTTCTCGATGGAGCACACGATGACCACGTTGTCGGCGCGGTCGCGCATCACCTCGAGCTCGTACTCCTTCCACCCGAGGATGGACTCCTCCAGCAAGACCTCGGTGGTCGGGCTGAGCGCCAGCCCGGTACCCGCGATGCGCCGCAGCTCGGTCTCGTCGTGGGCGAAGCCGGAGCCGGCGCCGCCCATCGTGAACGACGGGCGCACGACGACCGGGTAGGCCAGGTCATCGGCGGCAGCCAGACACTCCTGGAGCGTGTGGCAGATGCGGGAGCGGGCGACCTCCCCGCCGAGGCCGAGCACGATCTGCTTGAACGACTCGCGGTTCTCCCCGCGCTGGATCGCATCGACCGACGCTCCGATCAGCTCGACGCCGTACTTCTCCAGCACCCCTCGGTCGTGCAGCGCGATGGCCGCGTTCAACGCGGTCTGCCCGCCAAGCGTGGCCAGCAGGGCGTCCGGACGTTCGAGAGCGATCACGCGCTCGACGAACTCCGGGGTGATCGGCTCGACGTACGTAGCGTCGGCGAACTCCGGGTCGGTCATGATCGTCGCCGGGTTGCTGTTGACCAGGATCACCCGCAACCCCTCGGCGCGCAGCACCCGGCAGGCCTGGGTGCCGGAGTAGTCGAACTCGCAGGCCTGGCCGATGACGATCGGGCCGGAGCCGATCACCAGCACCGAAGAGATGTCAGCACGGCGGGGCATCAGCGGGCCTCCATCATCTCGGCGAAGCGGTCGAACAGGTATGCAGCGTCGTGCGGGCCGGCCGCGGCCTCGGGGTGGTACTGCACCGAGAACGCACGCAGGTTGCCTGCGTCGTCGCGCAGCTCCAGACCCTCGACGACGTCGTCGTTGAGGCAGACGTGCGACACCGTCGCACGGCCGAACGCCGTCGGCACCGCCTCGTCCAGGGGTGCGGCGACGGCGAAACCGTGGTTGTGGGCGGTCACCTCGACCTTGCCGGTCGTCCGGTCTTGCACGGGCTGGTTGATGCCACGATGGCCGAACCGAAGCTTGTAGGTGTCGAACCCGAGCGCCCGTCCGAACACCTGGTTGCCGAAGCAGATGCCGAAGACGGGTACGTCCGCTCCGAGCACCTGTCTCATCAAGGCGACGGCACGCTCGGCAGTCGCCGGATCGCCGGGCCCGTTGGAGAAGAAGACTCCGTCAGGGGCAAGGGCGAGAACGTCGTCGACCTCGATGTCGGCGGGAACCACGTGCACGTCCATGCCACGCTCAGCCATGCGGTGCGGCGTCATCGCCTTGATGCCGAGGTCGACGGCGACGACGGTGTGCTGCCGCTCGCCGATCGCCGGCACCAGGTAGGGCTCAGGCGTCGTCACGTCGGCGGTGAGGTTGGCCCCGGCCATCGGTGGGCTCGCCTGCACTCGTTGCAGTAGGGCGTCGACGTCGGTCTGGACCGAGGAGATGCCGACACGCATGGCGCCGCGGTCGCGCAGGTGTCGGGTGAGGGCGCGGGTGTCGACCCCGCTGATCCCGACCACGCCCTGCTCGGCGAGGTCGTCAGCCAGCGAGCGGGTGGCCCGCCAGGAGGACGACACCCGTGACGGGTCGCGTACGACGTAGCCGGCGACCCAGATGCGCCGCGACTCGGGGTCGTCGTCGTTGACGCCGGTGTTGCCGATGTGCGGGGCCGTCTGCACCACAACCTGCCGGTGGTAGGACGGATCGGTCAGGGTTTCCTGGTAGCCGGTCATGCCGGTGGCGAAGACCGCCTCGCCGAACGTCTCCCCCACCGCCCCGTACGACTCACCCTCGAAGGTTCGTCCGTCCTCCAGTACAAGCATGGCCGGTGGTCGCGGTGTCGACGCGGTCATGTCACCTCCTGTGTCATCGACTCGATGGCGTGCATCAACGGGGCGGCATCGGTGGCGTAGCGGGGACGCAGCCCCGACTCGAGCTCGACCTCCCCGAGCCGCCAGGTCCAGACGACGAGGCCGCCCGTCTCGGTGACCTTGCCGGCCAGACCCGTGTCGCGACGGACCGCCCGCACATCGGTTCGGGGCACCCAGACCTCCGGGGCGCCGTCGCGAGCCAGCAGCAGCCCGGTGGTGTGGGCCGTGAGGTCGGCATTGGCGCGGGCGCCGAGACCGTGCGGAACCACGCGGTCGAGCCAGTCGCCGGCCACCACGGATCCGACGTACAAGCCTTCGGCCGTGGCCAGCACTGGTCCGGGTGCCGACGGAGCCGACGCAGGGGTGAGGACGTCGGCCTGGCGTGCGGCGCGGCGGCGCCACCCCCACGACATGCCCGCCCAGGCGAGCACGACGACGCCCACGAGCAGCAGCACCGCGGGCCACCGCTCGCTCACCCCTGCACCCCCGCGGCCGCGACAGCGCCGGTGCCAGCCTCGGCATCAGCGGTGAACGTCCAGCATCCCCGCAGCATCGTCGCAACGACGACGCCGGGAAGCTCGCGCCCGATGTAGGGGTTGTTGCGCGACTTCGACAAGCTGTCGGCCGGGACGACCGTGCGTCGGGCGGCGGGGTCGACGAGCACCAGGTTGGCCGGCTCGCCGACAGCGATCGGTCGTCCCTGGTCGCTGAGTCGCCCGAGCCGAGCGGGTGCGAACGACATGCGTTCGGCCACGCCGGCCCAGTCGAGCAGGCCCGGTTCGACCATCGTGTGCGCGACGACGGACAGGGCAGTCTGAAGGCCGAGCATGCCGAAGGCCGCCGTCGCCCACTCGCAGTCCTTGGCCTCGGCGGGGTGCGGGGCGTGGTCGGTGGCGACCATGTCGATGGTGCCGTCAGCCAGGCCTGCGCGCACCGCGGCGACGTCGGCGTCCGAGCGCAGCGGTGGGTTGACCTTGTACAGAGGGTCGTAGCTGCGCGCCAGCTCTTCGGTGAGCAGCAGGTGGTGCGGCGTGACCTCGGCGGTGACCGGCCATCCCTTCGACTTCGCCCACCTGATCAGGTCGACCGAGCCGGCCGTGGAGACGTGGCAGATGTGCACGTTCGACGACACGTGGCCGGCCAGCAGCACGTCACGCGCGATGATCGCTTCTTCGGCGGCGGCCGGCCAGCCGGTGAGGCCGAGCTCGCCGGACAGGGCGCCTTCGTTCATCTGTGCCCCGACGGTGAGTGCAGGCTCCTGGGCGTGCTGGGCGATCACTCCATCGAAGGCCTTCACGTACTCCAGCGCTCGACGCATGAGTGCCGCGTCGGAGACGCAGTGCCCGTCGTCGGAGAACAGCCGCACCCGTGCCGCGGAGTCGGCCATCGCCCCGAGCTCGGCGAGCTGGGCACCGGCGATGCCGACGGTGACGGCGCCAACCGGGTGCACGTCGCAGTAGCCGGCCTCCTGCCCCAGCCGCCAGACCTGCTCGACGACGCCGGCGGTGTCGGCCACCGGGTCGGTGTTGGCCATTGCGTGCACGGCGGTGAAGCCGCCGGCCGCCGCCGCCCGAGTGCCGGTGAGCACGGTCTCCGCGTCCTCGCGTCCAGGCTCGCGCAGGTGGGTGTGCACATCCACCAGGCCGGGCAGCGCGATGAGCCCCGTCGCGTCGATCACCTCAACCTCGTGTGCGTCTGACTGGCCGGTAGCCAGGCTGCCGGGAGGACCGATCTCGGCGATCGTCGCGCCGTCGACCAGCAGGTCGACGGGCTCGCCGCCGAGTGGTCGGCAGCCGGAGATCAGCAGCGTCATCGTTCCTCCTGCGTCGGGGCCGCTCCACCGAGCAGCAGATAGAGCACGGCCATGCGTACGAGCACGCCGTTGCCGACCTGCTCGACGATCACCGATCGGTCGCTGTCGGCGACCTCGGCGGTGATCTCCATGCCGCGCACCATCGGACCGGGGTGCAGCACGATCGCGTGATCGGCAAGCTTCGCCATGCGGTGAGCGTCCAGGCCGTACCGGCGTGCGTACTCGCGGGTGGACGGGAAGTACGAGGCGCTCATGCGCTCGGCCTGCACTCGGAGCATGGTGATGGCGTCCGCCTTGGCAAGCTCCGCGTCGAGGTCGTAGGACACCTGGCACGGCCATGTCTGCACACCGACCGGCATCAGCGTCGGCGGCCCGACGAGGGTGACCTTCGCCCCGAGACGGTCCAGCAGGTGGACGTTGCTGCGTGCGACGCGGCTGTGCAACACGTCGCCGACGATGACGACCTGCCGCCCGGCCAGGTCGCCCAGGTGGCGCCGCATGGTGTAGGCGTCCAGCAGTGCCTGCGTCGGGTGTTCATGCGTCCCGTCACCGGCGTTCACGACCCGAGCCGACACCCACCCCGCGTTGGCGAGGCGATGGGCTGCCCCACTGGCTGCGTGCCGCACGACGATCGCGTCGGCACCCATGGCCTCCAGCGTGAGTGCCGTGTCTTTGAGGCTCTCGCCCTTGGAGAGGCTAGATCCCTTTGCGGAGAAGTTGATGACGTCAGCAGACAGACGCTTGGCGGCGAGCTCGAACGAGGTACGGGTGCGGGTGGAGTCCTCGAAGAACAGGTTGACGACGGTGCGTCCCCGCAGTGTGGGGAGCTTCTTGATCGCCCGGTCGGTCAGCCGAGCCATCTCGTCGGTCGTGTCCAGGATGGAGCGAGCCTCGTCACCGCTGAGGTCGGCGGCTGACAGCAGGTGCTGCATTACTGACCTCCTCGGGCGATGACGACCTGGTCGACCCCGTCGGTCTCGACCAGCTGCACCCGTACCTGCTCGTCGCGCGACGTCGGCACGTTCTTGCCGACGTAGTCGGGTCGAATCGGCAGGTCGCGGTGTCCCCGGTCCACCAGCACGGCCAGTTGGACGCTGCTCGGGCGGCCGATGTCGTCCAGCGCGGTGAGCGCCGACTTCGCCGTGCGGCCGGAGTACAGCACGTCGTCGACGAGCACGACGGTCGCCCCGTCGATGCCGTCGGGGGGGATCTCGGTCGGCTCGAGCGCCCGCGCCGGCCGCAGCCGTAGGTCGTCTCGGTACATGGTGATGTCCAAGGATCCGACGGGCACCTCGGCCTCGACTGTCGCGATCTGCGCTGCCAGTCGATGAGCCAGGGTGACGCCGCGCCGCGGCACGCCGAGCAGCACGAGGCCGGACGCACCCTTGTTGCGCTCCAGGATCTCGAACCCGATACGGGTGACGGCCCGGGCGATGTCGGACGTCGACATCAGCACTCGAGGGTCGGGGCGGTGGTCAGGTTCGGGTCGCCCGTCAGGGCGCGGTGCGTGGGCCACGCGGACTCCTTCCCCGCCTCACGGGACGGGCTTAAAGGACTGTGAGCAAAACACTACCTCAACTACCGGTGTCGGCTACGCCGGGCGGTACACCCGCAGGATCACCTCGACCAGCAGCCGTTCGACCAGGGGACCGGGGACCGCGTCCAGCAGCGCATTCACCGGGGCCATCCGTTCGGGAAGGCCGCCGCCGGGCTGGTCGAGGCCGGCCAGGCTGAGCAGGCCGTCCATCACCTCCGGCGTCAGCGCGTCAAGGTCGAGGGCCGCTCCAGCGGCGACCAGGTTGGGGTCGGGCTCGACCCGGCCGAGTGCCAGCGCGGCCTGCACGGACGCCCTCATGTCGTCCACGAAGCGGTCGACCTTGCTCGCCAGCACCGCCGAGACCGAGACGTGGATGGACGGCGGACCGTCGTGGGCCGGCTGCACCCCCAGCGTCCACCCACGCGCCGCCATCTCGTCGGCGACCACGCGCACGTCCGGATCATCGGCACCTCCGTCGTCGGTCCATGCCACCAACGTCGCCTCCGGCGGTGCGATCGTGCGCAGACCAGGGATGGCATCGACGCCGGCTGCCAGCGCCAGGGTCGTTCGACGGGCCGACAGGGCCAGGTCGCGATACCCCTCACGACCGATCGCGTGCAGGATCGCCCAGGCCACCGCTGGCGGCCCGCCGGGTCGGGTGCTCAGCAGTGTGGGGTTGACCACCGGGTAGCCCGCCCAGTCGGTGGTGGCGAAGTAGTGGTGGCGCCGGTAGTCGTCGCTGCGGTGAAGGAGCACCGAGCAGCCCTTGGGGGTGTACCCGTACTTGTGCAGGTCGGTCGAGATCGACGTGACTCCCGGTATCGCGAGGTCGATCGGCGTCAGGCCCTCGGCGGCGCGAATGAACGGCACAGGCCAGCCGATGCACGCGTCCACGTGGCACGGAACGTCCCGATCGGCCGCGATGGCCGCTACCTCGGCGATCGGGTCGATGACGCCGTGGGCGTAGGACGGCGACGACACGACCACGATCGCCGTGCGCTCGTCGACGGCTGCGGCCATGGCCGACGGCACTGCCTTGTACGTCTGCGGGTCGACCGGAACAGCGACGACGTCCAGGTCGAACAGGTGCGCGGCCTTCAGAAACGCGGGATGGGCTGTGGTCGGGAGCACGACCGTCGCTCGCCCGTGCGGCTGGTGGTTTCTCGCCCGCCACCGTTCACGCGCACCGAGCACCGCCAGCCCGCACGACTCGGTCCCTCCGCTGGTCATGGTGCCGACCCCGCTCGCGATCCCGCCGCCGAACACCTCGAGCGCTGCGGCCACGATGTCGTTCTCGACAGCGGCGTAGGACGGGAACGCCGTCGGGTCGAGCCCGTTGACCGGCTGCGTGATGGCGTAGGCGCTCACCCCGAGATCGGCCAGGTCATCCATCCCCGGGTCGTACACGTAGGCGGTTGTCGTGCCACCTTTGTCCGGCAGATCGCGGGTGCGGTACTCGCGCAGCGTGGCCAAGATCGTCTCGACGTCCAGCCCGGTAGCGGGAAGCGGCGCTGGGTGCTGGTCAGTCACGAGACGACCTCCAAGTCAGATGACGCCGGAATCTCCGGCAGGCGGTAGGCGCGTACCAGGGGCAGGCTGAGAACCAGCAGGGCGGCAGGGACGAGGGTGAAGGCGAGCAGGATCGCCGTCTCGGCGCTGGCGGGCTGGGCAACCTGCTCGTCGGCCTGCGACGAGACGAAGCCACCGAGGGAGAGCACCAGCAGCACCAGCGCCGGGCCGAGTGCGAAGCCTGCGGTCTCTCCCGCGGTCCACAGCCCGGTGAAGACCCCCGATCGTCGTTGCCCCGATGCGGCCGTGTCGGCGGCGATGGTGTCGGGCAGCATCGACAGGGGGAACATCTGCATGCCTGCGTAGCCGACTCCGCAGACAGCGACTGCCAGCGTGACGAGAGCCAGGGAGCTGAGTGCGTCGGCGCCGAGGATCGCGACCGTCCCGACGAGGAACACCACCGAGGCGGCGGTGAACCCGGTCCGCTTGCCCCACACGTGAGACACGCGCGTCCACAGCGGCATGACAAGGATGGCCGGCGCCACCAGGCCCAGGAACAGCACTGTGATGGCTCCGGGGTCGCCGAGCCGGTAGGTGGCCACGTACTGAGCTGCGCCGAGCATCGAGCTCGTGGCCAGCGCCTGGAGCACAAAGGCGCCGAGCAGGACGACGAACGGACGGTGGTGAACGGCGACCCGCAGGGACTCGCGCAGCCCCGTCGTCTCGTCAGCACGCTGCCAGGAACGGGTTGTGCGCATGGCCCACCAGCACCCGAGCATCCCCACGGCGATGAGCAGCGCTATCGCCGCGGCCATGGCCAGGTACCCGGCCGAGCCACCCACGGTGTCACGGATGAGTGGGGCGCCCGCACCGGCCAGCAGGATCGCGATCGACAAGAAGGCGACGCGCCACGACATCAGCGTCGTCCGCTCTTCGACGTCATCGGTGATCTCAGCAGGCATGGCGATGTAGGGCACCTGGAAGATTGCGAAAGCGGTGGCTGCGGCCGTGAACGCGACCAGCACCCAAGCGGCCGAGAGCCCGGGCGACAACCCCTCGGGCACCGCGAACATCGCCACGAAGCACACCGGGAGCAGCAGCCCTCCGAGCAGAAGGAAGGGCCGACGGCTGCCGACGCGAAGCATGGCCTTGTCGGACACGCTGCCGACGATGGGAAGGATCAGCACGTCCCACAGCTTGGGGACGGCGACGACGAGGGCGGCTAGACCAGCAGCGACGCCGAGGGTGTCGGTCAGGTAGTAGGCCAGCAGGAGCCCTGGGACCGTGGAGAAGGCGCCGGTGCCTACCGAGCCCATCGCATACCCGACGACCTCGCCCCGACGGAGCCTGGTCAATGCCACGTCGCCGACCTTAGCGGTGGGGTCCGACACGGCGACGCGTCGCTGGTGAACACCCCGTCGATCGCATGCGCGAGGCAGCCGCAGCATTGGTCTGCGCTGTCCACAGCGCAGGGCTGTCCCTTCCGTATGGCAGGCTGCTCGGCTAGAATTCGAACATGTGTTCGATTGACGAAGCCTCGGTGTCTGCGGCGGCGCTGATGGCTGACGACACCCCAACGGTGCCGGTCCAACGCTGGGAGGACGTGGCCGACGAGGTATGGGAGTCGCAGGTGCGCGAGGCGCGGGCGGCTGCTCAGCGCCACCCATGGGGCCGCTTCGTCCACCTCTTCGGCGACGACACCTTGCCCGACGGAGAACGACCCCCGCCGCCCAGCGACGAGGAGCTGCTGCGACGGATGGCCGATGCCGAGGCGCTGGTCACTCAGCTGACCGCCCGCTCGGGCCGCGACCTGCTCGAGCTCCGGCGCCGACGCCTGGACCTGCAGGCCCAGGCCCATCCCGACCACGCCGACCCGACCACGTGCACGCGCGCGTGCTGCGATGAAGACGGATGGGTCGGTCTCGAGGCTGGTCAGGCACTCGCCGTGTCCGAGAGAGTGGTCGCGGCGCGCATCGAGACCGCCGAGCGCCTTGAGCGCTTCGGACACGTCGCGGAGGTCTGCGACGACGGCCTGCTGCAGAGCTGGACGGCCACGAAGCTGCTGGAACACCTCGACGCGCTGGCTAGGTACCTGGGGCCGGACCGCCTGGAGCAGGTCGAGGCGGCCACCGTTGCCTGGATGCTCGACCGGCCCCGAACGGTCGGGCAGCTCAATGCCCGCATGCGCAGGCTGCTGCTGGCCGCTCGCTCGGCGGCCGCTGTTGACCGCGACGACGGCGAGGGTGAGCGCGACGCAGCAGCGGACGGTGCGGCAGCCGACGCCCGAGAGCGATCGGTGCGGGTCTCACCGCTCGAGATGGACGGGCTGGCGACGCTGGTCGCCAGGCTTCCGGAGCAGGATGCCCTGGCCATCGCGGCAACGGTGCGGGCGCTAGCAGCCACCCCCGTCGCCCTTGACGACACTCGAACCCAGCAGCAGCGCCGTTGTGACCTGCTCACGACGCTGGTGACGGGCGTCCCTGCGGCCTACGGCCACCAGGCGGACGTGACCCTGCTGGCACGCGAAGCCGGCGAGATCGGCGTGAACATCTCCGTGACTGTTCCCGTCGACACCCTCACCGGTGGGTCAGCGCCTGCGGAGGTCCCCGGATTCGGTCCGGTCGCGGCCCAGACCGGCCGATCGATCGCCGCGTCGACGGGAGCCGTGGGTCGTCCCCTCGTGTACGACCCACAGACAGGACGGCTCCTCGGGGTCGGGTCGCCGACACAGATGGCGTGGTTGGCCGAGGCGAGACCGGGGGCGGGGTACCAGCATCCGCCCGTGATGGAGCGCCTTGTCCAGCTTCGCGACGGCACCTGCCGGGCTCCGGGGTGCGTGCGCCGCGCCGTACGGTGCGACTGCGACCATGTGGTGCCGTACCCGGTCGGTGCGACCTCCCTAGAGAACGCGTGCTGCCTCTGTCGGCGCCACCATCGACTGAAGACGCACGCGCCAGGGTGGGCGGTTCGAATCGGTGAGGACGGCACGCTGACATGGACGACGCCCGCCGGGCGAGTTCATGCCACCTATGCGCGGGACTACTCCGACAGTGACTGCTCCACCGCCGTGTCGCCAGGCAGCTCCCCAACCGGCTCGGCCGCCTCAGCTGGCTCGGCCGAATCGCCGCCCTTCTGATCCGGGTCGCCGAACATGGTCTTCTCCCGAGCCAGTCGGCCCAGTACGCCGTTCACGAACGCGGGTGACTCGTCGGTGGACAGGTCGGTAGCCAGGCCGACCGCTTCGCTCACCACAACCTCGTCCGGCACGTCGTCACGCCACAAGATCTCGAAGACGCCGATGCGCAGCAGGTTGCGGTCGACGGCCGGCATGCGGTCGAGGTCCCAGTCACGAGACAACGTCCGCAGCACCCCGTCGATCTGCGTCTGGTGCTCCGCGACACCGGTGACGATCTCGTCGGTGAAGGGCGTGACTGCCGGCTCACGCGGGTCGGCTGCGGCCGCCGCACGGCGCTGGGCCAGCGTGTGGCCCAGCGGGAGGCCGCGGGCTTCGCACTCGAAGAGCACGTCCAGCGCCCGCTTGCGCGCCTTGGTTCGAGCGCTCATGGCGAGTAGTCGACCGGCCGCTCAGGCGCGGCCGAGGTACGAGCCGTCGCGCGTGTCGACGCGGATGGTCTCCCCCGTCGTGATGAACAGCGGAACGGCCACAGTGTGCCCGGTCTCCAACGTGGCGGGCTTGGTGCCGCCGGTCGAGCGGTCGCCCTGCAGGCCCGGCTCGGTGTACTCGACCGTCAGCGTCACCGAGGCCGGAAGCTCCACGAAGAGCGGTGCGCCCTCGTGCAGGCCGACGACGCCTTCCTGGTTCTCCAGCATGAAGTTCGCCGCGTCACCCACGGTGGCCGCCGGGACGTGGATCTGGTCGAACGACTGCATGTCCATGAACACGAAGTCCTCGCCGTCGCGGTACAGGTACTGCATCGTCCGCTTGTCGACCGTGGCCGTCTCGACCTTAACGCCGGCGTTGAACGTCTTGTCGACGACCTTGCCAGTAAGCACGTTCTTGAGCTTCGTGCGCACGAATGCGCCGCCCTTGCCAGGCTTGACGTGCTGGAACTCGATGACGGTCCACAGGGTGCCGTCGATGCTGAGCACGATGCCGTTCTTCAGGTCGTTCGTCGTCGCCATGGCTTCCTCAGGTGTGTACTACGACAAGGTCGGTGGTCAGGTCGGTGAGCACGCGCACTCCGGCGGGGCCGACGTCCGTGGTGTCCTCGATGCGGACCCCACCCTTGCCCGGGATGTAGA
>Ga0272442_10009259_pt1 | contig 12345 bp, 10 predicted proteins | sample SSMForm2O_FD_200262 | JGI IMG/M metagenome (GOLD analysis project Ga0272442, IMG submission 200262) | Marine sediment archaeal communities from Little Sippewissett salt marsh, Falmouth, MA, United States - SSM-Form-2O | ecosystem: Environmental > Aquatic > Marine > Wetlands > Sediment ... | reverse complement strand
ACGACGCCGACGTCCCAATCATGGGCACTTTCGCGGATACCATACCCGTTGGCCCGCTGATGCGATCCCTTTCTAATGCAGAGAGGTTGCCGGCCGATACTGATGCCTCCCGGTTTTTTAAAGTCACTGATACTGGCGGTTTTTGAGAATCCCATTTCATCACCCGGCTTAAAGACATGTGTCTTTCCCATGAACACGGTATAAACACCCGCAGCCGTCAAAATATCACCAAATGTAGGTTCTGCGCTGTGCGTCAAAACATTGCAATTGTTATATGTTTGAATATCATGCACGCGTTTTCCTGAAAGGAAAGCCGAACGGCTTGGGAGACACAGCGGGCTGGGACAATAAGCATTGCTGTAAATCGTTCCTTCTGTGGCCAAACGAGACATGTTTGGGGTTTGAACTCTCGGATGTCCGTACGGCTCGGAGTATAAGGGATTGTGTTCGTCAGACATGAAGACAATGGTGTTGTTGCTCATGGCAGTAGACTATCAACGTGCTTTTGAGCTGTCAACAATTACTATTTTGATTATGTATTTACAAGCTGAGTTGCTACTGAGAAATACCATAGATTGATGTGTCCCCAAAAAAAGCTCCGATTTTGCATCGGAGCTTTCTAAATAAGTGGGCGGCGCAGGACTCGAACCAGCGACCCCTAGCGTGTCGAGCTAGTGCTCTAACCAAACTGAGCTAGCCGCCCGTGCCTTCTTTATTAAAGCAAAAACCTGTTTTTGTCAACATTGATCATATACAATTTCTCATGGCCCGCACGACCATCTCCACCCTCTCCAGGACTTTGCGGCGGTCCAGAGGCTTCACGATATAGTTCCGTGCACCCGTTAACAGCGCCTTTTTCACCAGGTCCTGCCGTCCCAGAGCCGTGACCATGATAACATTGGCCTTATCGTCGAACTCCATGATCTTTTCCAGGGTGGCAACCCCATCCATTTTGGGCATAGTGATATCCAGGGTCACCAGGTCGACCCTAGGATAGAGCTCCTTGTATTTCTGCAGGCCCTCCTCGCCGTCGGAGGCGCTGCCCGCAATAGCAAACCCCGAGGAGGTCAGTATCTGGCTCAACTGCTTGATGATAAACATGGAATCGTCGATCACCAGGACCTGCAGGGGTGTACCGTTCTTTTTAACACCTGCCGCCGATTCAGCGTTCATAACGTTTCCTTCATTCCTTTTCCCTGACCGCCACATTGATCTCTACTGTTCCCATGGGCATTTCTATGGGGATGATCAGAGCTTCATCATTGATGGAGATTCTTTTCCCTCCCTTGTATGCACCGTAGAAAAGAAAGGGAGGGGTAAGATCGAAGTTGAACCCGGCGGCATGCAGCCTGGTTACAGCATTCGCCGTAATCATATTGGTTAGCTCTCCGATTGTTGCCTGGGCCAGCTCGTCAAAATCCGGCAGTTTCTCCTCGTTCATGGCTGAAGCGACGGCCAGGGCCGTTTCCCGGCTCATGTCGATCAGTACCCAGCCGGACACGTCCCCGGAAAGCCCGACACGGCTCGTCACACCCAAGCGCGGTTTAGCGGCTTCCCGCATGCAGAGCTTGCCCCGTCGCAGCTCGGTGCCCAGGACTTCCTTCAATACATAGAAGGAAGCCTCGACAAAGGGATTGATGTATTCTACTCTCATGCCATGGCTCTTATGCCTGTGATCGGGCGCTATCCAACAGGGTTCTGATACCGAGGACCAACGCGGTGCTGCCGTCTGCCAACCGCGCGGAACCCGCTGCTGCAGAAACGACGCTCTCGGAATCCGTCGGCGGCCTGACGACGATGTTCTCCTCGCCCAAGAGGGAATCGACCAGCAGACCCGCGCGCTTCTCCCCTGACTGCAGAATGATTACGTAATTATAAGCTCGACACTCCGCCGCATCAACCTTAAATGGGGAGACGGGTCTCAGGAGGGGTAGTTTTTCTCCCCGGTAGTAAACTCCCGCGCCCTGCGGTTCTTCAGCCAGCTCCGTTTTGCTGAGGGTGAGATTTTCCGCCACCCCAGCCGCCGGAACGGCGAAGATCGTGTTCCCCCACCGCGCCAGGAGCGCTTTCACTACCGACAGACACAGGGGGATTCTCAGGGTGAAGCGGGTACCTTTGCCTGCCTCGGACCAGAGGCGGACAGTACCGTTCAGCTCCTCCACCTGCCTGCGTATCACATCAAGCCCTACTCCCCGGCCCGATATCCTTGTCACCGTATCGGCCGTGGAAAATCCTGGGGCGAAAATTATCTCGAACAGCTCTTCCGTCGATGGATAAGCATCGGCGCCGATCAGCCCGCGCTCGATGGCTTTGGTTCGCACGCGCTTCAAATCGATGCCCTTTCCGTCATCCTCGACGGTGAGGACCACCTCTCCCTCTTCGGTCCGCGCGTCAAGCATGATTTTGCCCACCGGTTCTTTACCGCCTCTAATCCGCTCACCCGGCGGCTCGATACCGTGATCCACGGCGTTGCGCACACAGTGGACCAGGGGATCCTGTATGTCCTCGAGGATGGAACGGTCAATCTCGGTATTTTCACCGCTGATTATCAGCTGGGCCTTTTTCTCGACCGAGCGCGTCAGATCGCGCACCAGCCTGGGAAAGCGGGAAAAAAGACGGCTCAGGGACACCATGCGGACCCGGAGGATGCTCCCCTGGAGCTCTTCGGTAATCCGGCCCAAAGCCATGGCCGCGCTCCGGAAACGGCCGTTCTTCTCACCCAGGTTTTGCTGAAAAGCGTGGAAACCATCGACCATGCGATCAAACTGCATCCTTATCTGCTCGCGCAGCTCACCGGTAGAGCCTTTCCGGCGTATTTTTTCCACATATCCGGGCAGAGCCTGGTTGAGCTTCCTCAGCGCCTGCCGATAACTCGTTTCCGCGCTGCGCAGGCTTTCCAGGGTGTCTTCGAACTGGCTGCTCAGCCGGTTGAGGGCTGTTTTTACCGCCACGGCCTCATTGGCCAGCTCCAGCAGGTCATCGATTCTCATGCTGTCCACCCGCAATGGCGTGTGATAGCTTGTATCCCCGCCTGAACGCTGCTCCGGCGGGGCTTCTGCTCTTGATGCCTCATGCCCTGCCTTACTGCTCTCGGATGAATCGGGTTGGTACCGGCTGATCTCGCAGCTCAAGGTAACATCCGGGATGGTGCAAAGGTCACGCAGCCTGCTCTCCGGCAGATCGGTTTCAACCGTGTAGACAACTCTCTCGAAGAAGATATCTCCACAGAGAGCCTCCAGGTCCGGCTCCGTGTCCACCACCCGCCCCGCACGCTTGAGGATGGTGTAAACCTGGATCCCCCCCACGCTCTGCATGGGGTTGTCCGGGCAGAAGGTAACCGCCAATCGATAACCCGGTTTGTCTGGAAGCAGTGCTTTCCCGCGTTCCGGAAGAGAGGTGGACACAGTCGAAGCGGTTTTCTCGAACCCCGCGTCGGCGGGTATCAGCGCGCGCAGGCGTTGCTGCAGCGCTTCCAGGCTGCTTTCGTGTTCAGAGCTCCCGCCGCCGGAAGATGCTTCCACCCTGCTCCGCAGGGCATCCAGGGCTTCCAGCAGGATATCCACCAGCTCGCGGTTGACTTCAATAGAGTCGGCACGCACGGCTGTGAGTACATCTTCGAGCAAATGGGTCAATGTCTCGATTTCAAACATTTTCACGGCACCGGAGGCGCCTTTCAGGTTGTGTGCGGCGCGGAAAATCTCGTTCAGCAGCTCACGACGCTCCGGCTCGGCTTCCAGCGCGAGTACATTTTTCTCCAGTGCAGCCAGCTGCAGATGTGCTTCCGCATAGAAATCGTTCAGCAGTTCCGCAGACACCGGGTCCTGTTCATTGCTCATCTGCCAATCATCTTAGCGACTGGCTGCAGGCAAAGTCAATAGAAGGGGGTTTTATTGACAATCCTCACATCCCCGGGTACCTTTAATGGTCAGGGGGAATTATGTATTTTTTGGTCCTGGATGCTTCCGACAAGATAAGAGAATCTCTCTGCTATGTGCTGCTGTCCTTTGGCATTAAGGCTCTACCGGCTGGAAGCCGTCAAGCTGCCAAACAAGCACTCGAAAATGATCCCACCATCGACGGGGCTATCATCGATATCGACAGCCAGGAGGCGGAAGGCCGCCAGCTGATCGACGAACTGAAAAGCTCAGAGGCCACACGAACAATCAAAATTATCGTACACACGATCCAGTCCAACAAGGAGCTGGTTGTCCGGCTGGTTGAGCTGGGCGTTTTGGGCTACCTGCTTAAGCCCTATGACGAAAAGGAGATTTTTCCCAAGCTGAAGAAAATTCTCCCCAAGCTGGAAAGTCATGACAGTCAGCGGCGACATATTCGCGTGCAACCCGACCCTGAGGAGCTTTTAAGGGTCCATTTCAATGTTCCCGGCTATGAAAAACTTGTTTCAGGAAAAATTCTCGATATCAGCGTGGGGGGAATGGCCCTGGAGCTGATCAATCCCCCGTCCCCCGCGCAGCTCAGCCAGGGCAGCCGAATCCCCGGTCTCCGCTTCACCATCAGCACACGTCAGTTCGAGGCCCCCGGAGTAGTGATCCTGCGCAAGGCGACCTTTCTGGCCCTGCGCTTCGAGTCCCTGCCGGACAATGAAAAAGCACACCTGGCGCGTTATATCTTCAAGAGAATTTCAACTTAAACCGTTAATATAATAGAAATTAGATAAATAAGAACTACATTCAAAAGTGTGAGAAGCAAGGGGGCCATCAAAGCAATGAAAAAGACAGTCTTCATTCTCTGCTGCCTGCTGATCCCGGGATTGCCGCCCCTGTCCGCCGCCACCATCACCGTTCCTTCCCTGGAGATCTACACCCGGGGTGCTCCTGAGGGAAACGGATTCGGTTTCGAGTCCAAGGGAGAAATCGACCTTCTACTGACCGGGGGCTACAAATTCGCCGGCACCTTCGGCCTCAGCTTCGAGGATGCTTCGCTGGAGGACCCGGTGGCCGGCCTGGGCGACGGCCTTTTCTTCAAGACCGCCAAAATCACCGTGCGGGAGCTCTTTTCCCTTCCCCTCGATTTAACCTATTTCATCGGCTATAACCAGACCCTGGGCTCGGGTGAGGAATACAGCTACCTCTTCGGCACCCTGCCCGCGGCCACCCGCTACCGGGGCTACCTGCATTTTCCGGACTCCGTGGAGTATGACGGACTCCACCAGATCAACGGCACGGGCTTGCAGCTGGATTATGCCGGTAAAGAGCAGCGCGTCTTCCTGTCAATTTACGCCTATCAGGACTCCCTCATCGACGACGACGATGATCCTGCAACGCCTTTCATATTCGAGACCGGCTACTATTCCGCCGATTTTCGCGCCCTGCTGCGATTTCAGGACGTGATTCTGGAAGCCTTTGCCGGCGGCACCTATCCCGCTCCTTCTTCCCAGGATTTTCTCTGCCGGGCGGGACTGCTTTTCTACGCCGCCAACAAGGACGTTGAGTTCCTGACCCAGCTGGGGATTCCCCGCTGGGCTCCTCTCCACGAGCAGCTCGACATCGACGCTTTCTACCTGCTGGTGGAGCCCCGGGTACACGCCGGTCCCCTCTCGATCATTCCCACTTTTTTCTGGCGTCCCGCCTATTACCTGCAGCAGGCTACAAAGGAAAAATCCTTTGATATGAACCTGGACCTGCGTCTGGGCAGGGTTGAAAGCTCGAAAATACTGGGCGGCCTGGAAAGCAACTTCGTGTATATGATCGAGGAAGACGGTATCGAGGTCAGCGAGCTGCGGGCCAAAGTTACTCCCTACCTGCAGTTCTTAACGGCCGGTGCGATCTGGGAGATCCGGGTGGTAACCAGTGTCTGGCCCTTCTCCCTTGATGACCTTGTGGAGTGCTTTCTAACCGTCAAAGCGGAGTTTTAACCATGAAAATCTTCAGTGTCATTCTAAGTCTGCTCATCTTCCTGACGGCTCTGCCGGCAGGAATAGACGCCCTGGAAATCGGCGGCACCTTCAATTTCGAAAACCTGCGCTTCGACCGCGACCGGGCGGAAACCGAGGACAGCTTTTCCGGTGAAAATTATTACTGGGGTGTATCCGTCTTCGCGACCCACAGCTTCTCAGAAGAACTTGCCATCAAAACCGGCTTTTACCAGGATACCATCCTGCGCAACGTGCTCTATACCACGCTGAACTACAACACCCAGTACCTGAGCCTGGGGGTGGGGCCTTTCTTCGGTTTTTTCAACTCAACCAGTACGATTCTCAAATCCGGCATCTCCACGCGGGTCGAGTTTTCCTTACCGGGCAAGATTTTTGCTTCCCTGGGCTCCGACAACTCGATCGGCGGCCGCCTCGTTGAGGAGGACGATTATATCCAGGAAGGCAGCGCCATCGCCTTCGGTTTCTACGTACCCAACGCCATCTGCTCCCTTAACCTCCGCAACAAGAAGTTCACTCAGAAGCAAGCCACCCTGGAAACCGTGGACAATCTCACGGAGTATGCATTCGATACGGAGATTTTTCAGAAGAATCTTCCCTACCGGGTTACCCTCTCCTTCGGCTATCAGACCATGGAAAAGAAATATATCGCCGCCGCGACCACCCGGCACACCCTCAACTCCATCATTCTCGGCGCGGAGACCAGGATTGCCCTCAACCGCTGGCTGGACCTGCTCGTAAGCCTCGACAGCAGCATCTACACCTTCGGACAGAACGAGCTGGCCGGTGTTTCAAACCCGGGACCCTGGGGATACACCTTCAGAAGCTATACCGGCTGCGTTGTCAACCTGGAACGGCTCAAGCCCGAGTCTCCTCCCCGCTAAAAAAAGGGGCTGTACCTGCGACGGTACAGCCCCATATTTTTTTCACCTGATGTGTTTCTATTCGGTTTCTTCCTCGTGCATCTTCTGCTGCTCCAGGAATCTCAACACCTGCAGGTTGCCCAAACGGCGCAGCTCTGCGGCTTTGCGCGCTTCCTGGCGTTCGGAGAGTATGCCCCAGATGGCCTCGTCGTCGATGTCTCTTTCGGGCCGTAAGACCGCCTTGTCATAGGTGACCTTGACGTCTTTTATATAGGTGATGATATCTCCGCCCTCCTGCATGGAGTCGCGGTAGAGTATCAGGCCGACCAGCTTGGTAAAAGGCTCGCTCTTGGGATAGAGGGGGTATTTGCGGATCTCGCGGTTCCGGACCTCGGCGATGTAGTTGGGATTGTTCCATACCAGGGTTTTCCAGCCGTCAAACTCCAGGTAGTCCAGGAAGATGTTCTGCTCAACCTCGTCCTGGTCCTTGAGGACCAGCCCGATCCCGTTGGGGAAATTCGAGCCGTAAGCCGTTACCTCCACCGACTTGATTACCCCGACGTTCTTGATCACACCGTAGCCTTCAAATTTTGTCCCCAGGTCACCCTCGACTTCTTCGAGCTCGCCATCGGCTTGAAGCTCGGTTTTCATCGCATAGGCCGGAATCTCGAAGGGCGGCTTGATAATGGCATAGGAATTGAAGCTGGGCAGGGGAAAATGCACCCGCACGCCCATGACCGTAATACCTGACATTGTCTCGCCCTGGAAATCCGCCGCGTCCGTTCTTGTCATCGCTTCCCGGGTAAAGCTCTTTGATTGATTGGCAACGGTGCGCGAGGAAGATGCCAGATGCACTTCCCAGTTTTCGATAGCCAGGGAGGTTTTCATCTGTTTCCTCAACTGCTCGTCGAAGCTGGATCCTGCAACACCGCTGAAATCGACCAGGGTCGCCTCGTTTTCAGTAGGGGTCGCTTCACCCGACAGGGACACATCAGCTGCTAATTGCGTAAAATCTATTAACGTACTCGTATCCGCGAAGGCTAGAGCGCTAATGAAAATAAATACAACTCCGATTAAAATGCACAGCCGTTTCATGCACTGCTCCTTTCATCTCAATGAGCTATTATTAATAATAAATTATACGTCAGACACTGGCTTTGTCAACGCTTTTTCTTTTTTTTTCTATATCCTTAAAGGGATTATCCGACATCAATACAGGATCTCCGGGGCAAAAACAACACTCCCTTCAGGCCCCTCACCGGGCAACTGGCCTTCGATAAACACGTAAAGGTCTTTCACCCTGGGGAAATTGTAAAGCACGCTGTTGCCTACAGCCTGTATCATTTCATCGACGGTCTGGTTGAGCTCCGCGGCGGCAAACAGCATCTCCTTGGAGAAGCTTATATAAAGGGTATTCTGCACAAGAATGACATTCTGAACCGTCAGGTCCTGAGGAACAACACGCTGGTAGTTGGGTGTCGCCGGACCCAGTACAATTTCCTCCACCAGCAGCCGGATATTTTCTTCCAGCCCCTTTTTCCGCGGCAGGAAACGCGTCTCTCCGGCCAGCCGTCGATCCTGGCCAATGGGAAAGAGAAGCACCCGCTTCGAGCGGCCGGGAAGCAGGTACAGAAGCAATGATATCAGCAGACTTGCCAGGAGCAGACCGGCGGCTGCCAACAGTACGCTTTTTTCTTTGGAACGAGCCATCTATTCTGTAAACCCCTTGGTGCTTTCAAACATGCTCACGAAATTCCGGATCCCAGTATATATGCCCTCACTCAGTTTCTGCAAGTACTCGAGATCGGCCAGTTGAGCAACTTCTTCCGGATGGGTTACGAAACCCAGCTCGACCAGCACGGAAGGCATCTTGGCGTTGCGGACCACGAACCAGGACTCCTCCTTGATGCCGCGATTCTCAGTCTCCGTGCCCAGCGTTTTTTCAAAGCCGGTGATGATCTCCCGGGCCAACCGGATGCTTTCGATGGTGTACTCTTCCTCGAGCAGGGCGTTTAGTATGGGGGCAATTTCCCGGTTTTCGTTGTCCAGGGAGTCGGGATTGATGAGGTCACGGCGGTACTCCGGGGGCAGATACCAGACCTCGTAGCCCCTGGCCTTGCGATTGAACGAGGCGTTGGCATGAATGGAAACAAAGATGATCGCTTCATGCTCTCCCAGGGCTATGTCGTTGGCCAGCTTCGTTCTCTCTTCCAGCTTCAGGTAGGTGTCATCCCGCCGGGTCAGCAGGATCTTCTTGTCCGGGTATACCCTGCTCAAGCGCCCGTGGAGATCCAGCGCCACCCTGAGCACAATGTCCTTTTCCCGGATCATTTCCCTGCTCTTGTCGTTCTCCAGGTAGCCGATGGCTCCAGGATCCTTTCCGCCGTGGCCGGCGTCTATGAGAATGACCGCCACCCTGGGAGCCACGCCCCTCTCCGGCGGCTGCACCAGATAGTCACTCAAGAGCCGCACTGTATCCTCCGGAAAGAGAATGGCTCCCTGGCGACGGATGATGCCGGGTGTGCGGAACAGGAGCCGGTAGTCTGCCATGATCCAGGGAGAACCCAGGGTGAATATCAGCCGCCGTCCGGCGCTGTCAAGAATGCCGGTCTCCGTAAGGGGATCCCACTGCAGCTCGGCGTTGAGGCTGTCCAGCACGGCGTCCAGCTCGACATACTGGGCCGGTGCGGCAGCTGCGGCCAGAGACAGAGCCGCAGCCAGTACGACAACCTTTACCAACTTCAAACCGCGAGCCTCCTCAATGATGAACGGATATCGCCTCCGCTGCGCAGGGTGTCGCCGAGATACACGGCACCCTGAACGCTCCCGTTCAGAAAGGCGCGCCAGAACAGCGAACCCAGAAGCAGCTGCGAATTTCCCGCTTTCTCCAGCAGGCGAAAGCCGGCCATACTGAGAGCCTTTTTTAGAGCCGCCTCGAAGCCCAGCCCGTGCCAGTCCCTGCCCTTTTCATCTCTTCGCCGGGGCAGGTCCAGCACACCGATTTCAGCGGCGCTGCCATCCGCATTCCATGATCCCCGGGGCAGGATGTAGGGCGGCATCTTTTTCAGCGCCAGGCGGTCGGCTTCCTGCTGCAACACCAGGGCGGGCGGAGTGGTCTCCCGCCTCTCGGTCGAGAACAGGTGCTTCGTGGTAAGTGCTTGATCCGGCTGAAGACGCACCAGAATGGACTGCACCGCTCTCTCGGCCAGGCTCACCGCCTGTTCCCGGTTTTCTGCCCTGGAGATGACATTCCCGCATTTTCCCATATTGTCGATGGGGAACTGCACCGACTCACCCGCGGCGGTGCGCAGGAAAAGCGCTTTGATGCCCGGCAGTCCCCGGGCGCTCTCCAGCCCCTCGATGCGGCTCACCCTGCCCGGAAGCGAGATAAAGGCTCTTTCCGCGGAAACGTGATCGTAGTCATGCGTCAGCTCTCCAGGGGGCAGCCCCACGGCGATATTCATTGCCGCAGCTGTGACTTCCAGTCCGGCGGCGTAGGGGAAGGTCCACCCGGACATATAGCCTCCGGACAAGCGGGCGGCGATCTCCCCAACGAAACAGCCCTCCGCTGTGAGCTTTATATCCCCCTTGGCAGCGCCGTTCGTGATGCCCAGGGCACGAATACCCCGCCGGAAGGTCTCTTCCACACTTTGCCGGCTTTTCGAATCCAGCAACGTCGGCATGGTATGGCCCATCTCCACGAAAAAGGGCGGAAAACATATGTGCCGATCCGCCACCCCGCAAATGCTGATCCGGCCCTCGAACACGATGGCGTCCAGGCTCAACTCGGGGCCCTCCAGGTATTCCTCCACAATCACCCGCTGCGTATGCGATTGGCTTGAGGCTTGCTCCAGGGCGCGCTCCAACTCTTTTTGATTGTCCACCCGCCGAACCCCCCGGGCGCCCATGTTGTCGACCGGCTTCACCACCAGGGGAAATTCCAGGCTGTGCCCTGACGGGGTTTCACCCGCTTTGAGTGAAAAGTAGCGTGGACTGGGCACGCCGTTCCGCCGGAAACAGTCACGCATCAGTTTCTTGTCGGACGCCGCTTTGGCCACGCCCACAGGAACGCCCGGCAGCCCGCATCCTGAGGCTACGTAAGCCACGGTGGTGGAAAAATCCGTTCCGGCCGTGAAAACCCCGTCCAGGCCGCTCTGCCGGCAATAGCTGCGCGCCGTTGCCAGCATGCCTTCCGCATCCTTCAGGTCCACCGTTTCCACTGCATCAGCCAGGTCGGCAATATCCTCGCTGACCTCCCGGGCGGCGACGATCACCCGCCAACCCCGGTCCTTGGCCAGACGCACCGCCGGAAGCTGCATGACGCCCCCGCCCAGAATCATGATGGTTTTTCTCTTACCCGCCGGCATGGATGCTCCCTGCAGTTGTAGTTTTCACGGCGTAGACCTCGAAGGTGTCTCCCAGCCGGAGCGCCCTGCTGGCCGTTTTCAACAGGGGACCTGCAGCGGCTCTCAGGCCTGCGGGCAGGGGAAAGCGCTCCGGATGATGTCCCGTCACCCGGGTCTCTACGACTTTGAAACCGAAGCGCGCCAGCTGCTGCTTGACCCGGGAGGGGACCCAGATGGTGTAATGGTCACCCGCGCTGGCCCGTAGAAACGCTTCCCGGTTGATTCTTGCCGAGATTCCCGAGCCATTAGGCGTCGAGAAGGCGAATACACCTCCCGTACGCAGCAGCCGGGCGGCTTGCTTCAGCACCCCCGCCAGGCTCCGAAAATGCTCGATCACGAACCACATGGTAAGCACATCGAATCTTTCCGCCGCAAGCTTCCGGGTTGTTTCGAAATCGCCCTGCAGGCACTGCAGGCCAAGTTTTTCCCGTACATAGCTGCAGCTCTCCCGGCTTATATCCAGACCCATGGTGCTGTAGCCGGCTTCCTGGGCTGCCTGTTGAAATGCTCCGTACGCCCCGCCCACATCGAGGAGGCGCTTCTCCCCGAATTTTCCGTCCGCCAGCAGGCGGCCGATCCGCTTCAGCCTGCCGGCGGCCCGCCGCTTGATGGTTGGAAAATCCTCCAGGTATGTGCGCCCATACTGCCGGCGATATTCCTCGAAGAAGTACTCCTTTTCATACCCGTCGCGCCCTGGGGCAAAGGAGAGCAGATAGATTAACCCGCAGTTTCTGCAGCGCACATAAGTGCGGCGGGGAAAGCGGGCCAGCGCCGGGCCGTATTCGGACCCGCAGAGGGGGCAGCGAATGTGCCGGGGCGGATTCAGGGAACGCAGCAGGACGGGCAACCGCTGCTCCGGTGATGCCACCAGCTCCGCTGCCAGACCCAGACAGCTGTTGAGATGGTCCGGCCGCGCCAGCAGGCGGCGCAGCTTCCCGGCATTGGGCGATCCCACGCCGATCTCCGGCAGGTTCATGCTGCGGCTAAGGCGGCGGTGCAGATCCCGGGGATTGAATAGTATCACCGGCACCTTCGCGGCCAGGGCCTCGAAACAGGTAAGGCCGAAAGAGCAAAAGACCAGGTCGTAGCCGGGAAGGAGATCCACCAGCTGATGCGGACTGCGCAAAACCTTGACACCCGGGGGCCAGGAACGGGAACCGAACAGGGGCCCTTCGACCACCGT
>Ga0272442_10009258_pt1 | contig 12345 bp, 7 predicted proteins | sample SSMForm2O_FD_200262 | JGI IMG/M metagenome (GOLD analysis project Ga0272442, IMG submission 200262) | Marine sediment archaeal communities from Little Sippewissett salt marsh, Falmouth, MA, United States - SSM-Form-2O | ecosystem: Environmental > Aquatic > Marine > Wetlands > Sediment ... | reverse complement strand
CTGCGAAAAAAAGGCCGCGGTATCCGGCCCGGCCGCAACGAGCTCGAGTCCGTCAACCGTCCCGTAGTGGTCGGCGGCGTTCTCGTCAGACCCGGCGATGTGGTCGTGGCCGACGGGGACGGCGTGATCGTGGTTCCCAGGGATGCGGCGAAACAGGTGGCGGAGTACGCGGGCAGCGTGCTGGAGGGGGATAAACGGGGCAGGCGGAGCCTCTATGAGCGCATGGGCATGCCGCTGGACAAGAGCGTCAAGTGAGGAGAAGAAATGAAGCTCAGAATTGAAGAGATAAAAGTCGGAACGAGAATTCGCCGGGAAATCGGCGATCTGTCGCGGCTAATGGAATCGATAGACGAAATGGGCTTGCTTCAACCGGTCATTGTAAATGCGGAAAATGAACTTCTGGGCGGATTGCGCCGTCTGGAAGCCTGCCGCCAGCTCGGCTGGAGCGAAATAGAAGTCATCGTCGTTGATACGGGTACCGACGATTTGAAGAAACTGGACCTCGAATATCACGAAAACCTGGGCCGGCTGGATCTGACTCTGAAAGAAAATCAGCAATACGACGCAAAAAGAACAGAGCTTTTGAATCCGCCTAAAGCGCCGAAAAGCTTGTGGATCTGGCTGAAAAAGCTCTGGCAGAAAATCGTGGGCTGGTTTCGAAGGGCGGATGAACAATAAAGCATTGCTCTTCGTCCGATGATTATCGTATACACCTGATATACTTTGGCCTTTACACCCTCCTCGATTCGATCATAGCAGTCTCGATATTCATTTTCGCAGGAAAATCGTGGCTTTGAGCATTAAGGACTGCCCTTCCGTGACCATTCCTCGCGAATTGAATCGGCGGCCGTCGTTGTAGACGAGATACAGTTCGCTGCCCGGCCGGTATATCCATCGCAGCAGCAAATTGGCGAGCGCGATCTGGTCGCCTTCGTTGGCCTTGCGGTCGTCCTTCCACTGCAGGTAGGCTTTGAGATAGAGCCGGGTTGAGAAAAAGTAGCTGAGCCGCAGTCCAAGTGTACGGGCGTCAAATTGGCCCTGCGGCAGCCGGACATGATTGAGCGAGAGGTCGAGGTCGGCGCGGAACCTGGGGATCGATTTCATCACCAGGCTGGGACGGATCTGGAGCCGGGTTCCGGTGTAGTAGTCGCCGTAGTTGGTGTATAATCCGTATGCGATATCGTCGCTCTCATCGCTTCTGGCCCAGATGAAAAAAGAGTTGCCGCGGTAGCGGGATACTGGAACGAGATAGCCGGGCCTCACCTCCCACTCCTCTTCGAGGCGTTCGCTGAAATGGCGCAGACCGCTGAAAATGTAGGCGCTGTTCTGAAATCTGAGGATATAATAAGCGGTCAGCTCGCGGTCGAGAAGCTGATTGTCCTGATCCGTCAGGTAATTGGCCCGCATCCGGTAGCTATACTGGCGCACGAAGTTTGAATTGGCCGGACGCGGCGAATAGGCTGCCGAGGCCTGGGTGCGCCGGATCCCGGTGCGCGGGATGAAGCCCATCTCTGCGTTGAATTGATCCTGAATGTCAAAATGTGCGAAATTGAATTCCCATAAATCGGACTCGTACTCGAACGAGAGTTTGGCGGCCCGGTTTCTGCGCTGCTCTGCGGGATCCGGTCCCGTGGTCGCGGCCAGCGCGGCCGACAGAATGATTCGGTCCGACAGCGGCATGTGCAGATCGAATCCGCCGGAACGGTTGAAGTGATCGGAGTCGATCTCTTCGCGGTTGAGCAGCATCACGCCGATACTCGAGCGCTTGAAAAGATCGCGGCGCAGGCGAAGAGCTGTGTAGTTGACCGAGGGGTAGTGCACCAGGCTGTCGTCCTCGACCGCATCGAGCTCATTTGCGGTGATGTTCAGTGCGCCGATTTGAAACGGTCCCAGACGCCCGAGCATTTTGGCACCGCCCAGGATCGGCTGCTGATGTCCCTCGACAATGCCGATGCGGCGGCTGTAGAAGAGGTAGAAAAGCTCATCGTCGCGGAAGTACTGGCCGCCCATGCGCTCGCTTCCGAAATTGAACAGCTCGGCGCCCTCGAGAAAAAAGTCGCGTTTTTCCGGGAAAAACAGCGAAAACCGGGTCAGGTTGACCCGCTCCTGGTCCGACTCGACCTGGGCGAAATCAGTGTTGAGAGTCAGTTTGGCGGCAAGGGTCGAGGTCAGAGAGAATTTAGCATCAAGACCGATCTCCCCGACATCCTCCCAGCCCGCGGGCAGCTCGGTGTTGTCGCGCGAGCGTCCCCCAAGCAGGTATGGCTCCAGTTCCCATGTGCCGCCCGAACGGCCCGGTGCGAGATCCCGCAGGGCACCGGCCAATGAGCTGCGCAGAAAGCCGAAACGGCCGGCGTCGCGTGGTATAAACTGCCAGGCGGCGTGTTCGTTTTTACGCCGGATATAGCGCGCGAAATTGACGCCCCAGATCTGCGAGTCCGCCTGGGTGAAACGGAGCGTCTTCCAGGGGATGGCGATCTCGGCGAACCAGCCGCGGTCGCCGATGCGGGCTGCGCAGCGCCAGATGCCGTCCCACTCGCCGTTGTAGCTCAATCCCTCGTCGCCGATGCTGGCGTCCTGCTTGGCGCCATGCGGATTTGTGACGAAAAAATATCCGTTGCGGCGGTCGCGGTAGGTGTCGAGCAGGATCATGAAACAGTCGTCCTCGAACAGCGGCTGGTCGCGCCGCATCTCCTTGGCGATGATGTGTTGCGGCTGCGAATCGAAACATTTGACGCCGATATAGAGATAATCCTTGTCACCCAAAAGAGCCACTTCGGTTTTTTCGCTGGCTGGAGCGCCTTCATCGGGATCCTGCTGCACGAAACCGCCGTGAAACCGTGCCCCCTGCCACGAGGATTCGGTCAGGTGGCCGTCGATGATCATGCCGCCCTGAGCCGTTCCGGCCCGGCAGACGCGCTCCTCGTATCCTTTGACCTCGGCGGCCGGCAGGCAGAGGGCGAGGATGACCAGGCGATTTAGCCGCGGACGAGAGAGGCGGAGTCGCGATGTTTTTGAGCGGTTGAGTGATGTGCAGCTGTGCATTGACCGTATAACCCTATACTCTTCTGATCCCCGTTTTCCCATCCCTGTAGCCAAACCGCTGTGAAGGTTTGCTGCGGTTGAATAAAAAAGGATTGGACTAACCGCTGTGATAAAAGGCATATGTCTCCATGGCGTCCATCAGGGCCTTGATGTTCTCCAGCGGTACGCCGGGGTAGAGTCCGTAGCTCATCATCAATCCGCCTTCTCTTCGTCCCAATTTCTCCACCTCTTCGCGAATCAGAGCGTCGATCCGGAGCGGCGTGCCGTGCGGCGTGACGCTCTGCCGGTCGATGTCGAGATCGATGCAGATTTTTCCTGCGAGATTCCGCGAGATCCAGTCGATTCCGTTTATTTGGTCCTGTAAATTGAGCACCTCGACGCCGCATTGTACGAGATCCTTGGCGAGAGTGCGGATGTCGCCGTCGCAGTGCATATGGACGGCGATGCCGTTGTCTCTCGCCGGAGCCATGAGCCGCTGATAGACGGGCATGATGTATCTGCGAAAGTGCGGCGGCGAGATCATCGGTCCGCTCTGCATGCCCAGATCCTCGGGGAAATAGAACAGGTCCGGCTCGAGCTCGATCCAGCGGCGCACGATCTCGGCGTTGAAATCCGAGACCCGATCAACCAGCCTTTGCAGATTTGGGTGGCCGTCGGCCATATCGGCCATTAGATTCTCATAGCCCCTGAGGTCCTGTAAACGTAGAAAGGCAAAGCCGTGAGGCAGCGAACCGGACACGAGCTCTCCACGGCCTTTGGCTCGCCGCACCTGCCGTTCGATTTCCGCCCAGTCGATGGGGTACAGGCCGTCGGTCCGCTCCGGGTCGGGCGCGGAGAGGGCGGCATAATCGTCCCAGCTCTCCAGGGGATGGCCGCGGACCAGGCCGGAGATGCCGTCGTCCGAGGTCACCCACAGGCAGCCCCAGGGATCGGTGTACGGGCTGTCCTTGCGCTGGATCGGTTCGTACTGGGGCTCGTCCCCGCCGCCCGGCCGGCGGTTTTCAGGGAACAGCAGGGGATGGCTTTCGATCAGCTCTCCGAGCGCCTCCGGGGGATAGTGATGCCAGCAGGCCGGATTGATGTGAAATTCCATGGGAATGGAATCGGGTCTCTCGAAGCGGATGCTGCGCAGGATGTTCTCTCTTCGATTCATCTCAGGCCAGGTTCAGCAGCCGCGCCGCGTTGCCGCCGGTGACCTGCTGCAGGCCGGCTCGATCGAATCCCAGGCTCCGGGTCCAGCGCATCGTATCCTGCAGAGTGAAATCGGGAAAATCCGATCCCATCAGCACCCGGTCCAGGCCGACTTTTTCCAGGGTCCAGCGGAACAGCGGCGCCATGGGACTGCCCGCGATGTCGTACAGGATGTTGGAGAGGTCGAGATAGAGATTGTTCCATTTGCCGAGCTCCCGCCAGCGCGAAAGCGGCAGAAAATCCATGAACCGCATGCCGCCGCAATGGGCGGCGATGAAATCGACCTGCGGAAACGCCTGCGCCAGTCTGAGGATGCGGGCCGGGGCTGAATCGGCTTCGGGCTCGCCGTGCCAAGCCCAGCTGTGCAGAAGCACTGGAATGCCGAAGCCTTCGACCTTTTCCATCAGTGGACCGAGAAGCTCGACGTCGTCGGCCCGGAAACCCTGCATGTCCGGGTGGATCTTGAGCCCCTTCAAGCCGTGCTGCTGCACGCAGCGGTCGAGCAGGTCGAGGGCTTGTATTCCGTCGTTCGGATCGACCGAGGCGAACGCGATCAATCGCTCCGGGTGGGCCCGCATCTGCTGCGCAAGGAACTCGTTATCGACCCGCGGGTAGATGCCCAGGATCACGGCTTTGTCCACCTGGCACGCGTCCATCTGCTCTATGAGCGTCTCGGCCCGGCCCACCTTGTCCATGCCCTCGGGAAATAGGTGGGCGTGCGAATCGATGATGGGGGCGCGGCGGCCGGGAGCCTCGGAAGAGCACGAAAGGGCCGCGCCCGCCAGGGGGGAGGCGGCCAGGGCGCCCAGCCCGAGACGCTTGATGAAACCGCGGCGGTTGTAACAATTCATGATTCGCGCCATTTTTCTCCTGGATTTCAACTGTAATATATGACATTGCCGTGAAATATCCAGGAATAATTTATGCAATATTGCAGCATATGCGGCCATCGGTTTATCGAGTATCATTGGTTCAGGCTGTTCCGTTCCGTTCCCGCTAAACAGCCCTTTTCTGCGAAGCAAAAATTTTGTATATTTAGATCCGGCAGCCGGACGCCAGCCGTGGGAATCTTTGAATCCAGCTCTCGGCTGTCGTCCTGAGGAGAAACGCGGCCGGCCGATTGAAATTATGAAGAATGAGAAATGTATAAATCGCGGGATCGTCCTCATCCTGATTTCCGCCGCTCCAATTTTGATACGATCCGCTTGTGCGGCCGCAGCGCCGGCCGTCCTGCTGTTCGACGCCGGCGCAAGTTGTTCGGAGACCTCCGAGGGAAGAATCCCCCTGACGCCCGCTGACCTGTACGACCGGAATTCCGGCTGGGGCTGGATCTGCGCTCCGAAATACGCCTTCGTCAGACCGGCGCTGTCGCGCTCGCGCGATCTCCTCACCATCGACGGTGTGGCCGGCAGCGACATTGCCTTCAGGGCTGATCTGGCGCCCGGGACCTGGCGGCTCACGCTCTATGTGGAAGCGGGTCTGGAGGACTCGAGCACAATGCGACTGGAGATCAACGGTATGCGGCGCGACACGCGCTGGCACGCCTTCCGTCCCCCGGCCGAACCGCGCAGCCAGCGGCAGAGCAGCTACCGCGTCTATCACGGCCGCATCGAGCTCGAACGTCCGGGACTGGTGCTGCGCATGGCCGCCGGTCTCGATTCCATCCGCCTGCTCGGACTCTCGCTGATCCCGCAGATCCCGCAGCGGACGGCTGAACAGGAGGAGCTGCTGCGCGCGTTTCGAAACGCGGGCACACTGCACGCTTCGGCACCGCTGGATTCGCTGCGCCGTCTTTTGGATCAGATGGGTGACGAAGAACGACAAGCGCCCTTCGCCGCCTACTGGCGCGAACAGCTCGCCCTGCTCATTGAAGCGGAGCGCTACATCTCCATGCGGGGGTGGGAGTGGGCCGCGGAGCGGACCGGGCTCGGTCTGTTCGACCGCTACCATCAGATCGTCATGCTGCTGGACGGGATCCTGAACCGGGAGGATGCGGAGCAGCACCCGTTCTACGAGAGGGCGCTTTGGATGCGGGCCAGGATGCTTTACTGGCTCGGCAGGGAACGGCACGGCCGTCATACGATCGCCGGAGCGGAGCGCGATCTGCGCGATCTGCTCAAAAGGGCGCCGGACGATGAGCTGCTCAGGATGTACGCCGGAGAGCGCATCCGATTCGTGAGCTCGTGCGATTCGAGCCGGCGCCACAAAAACGCTCCCGCCTGGTCCGTCGCGCAGCGCGACGTTCTCTGCAAGATGCGCAAGATCGTTCACTGGTGGGTGGAACAGCGGCAGGCGGCCAACGGGGAGATGGGCGGAAAAATCGGCGACGATGTCGAGATGCTGCGCTGGTGGATCCCGCTGATCCTCGCCGGGGACACGGTGGCGCTCAGGGGATGGAAACGCCTCGCGGACGGCGCCTGGCGCAGTCCAAAGGTCCACGACGGTTTTTCGCGCCATGCCATCGATGTCGAGCACGCCTCTGAATTCATCGCCGATACCGCGCCGCAGATGGCGCTTTTTTCCGACGATCCGCTCTATCTCGACCGCCTGCGCCGCTCCGCCGCACATTTTTCCGGATTGTGGACCGGATTCACCGGGAGGGGCAACCGGCTTTTCCGCTCGGCGTGGTACAGTTCCACGATTGTGGACCCGCGTCCGCCGCGCAACCGCGATCTGGAGTACAACGCGCGCTCGGTCAAGGCGGTCCGTTACCTGGCCTGGCGGACCGGCGATGCCGCTCTGGCGGATGAGCTGCATCAGTGGTCGAAAACCTGGTGCGAGGCGGCCATGAGCACGGAAAAAGGCAAACCCGCCGGAATCGTGCCGGCCTCGATCCGTTTCCCGGACGAAGCGATCAACGGCGACGAACCGAACTGGTACGAGCCCGGCATGTTCTGGGATTATTTCAACTGGACGCACTTGACCGGCTCGATGATCCTCGATCAGCTGCTGTTCACCTTCACGCTGACCAATGACTCGACTCTGCTGCAGCCTTTCGTCGCCACCCTCGAGCTGATCGCCGGTATGGCTGCGGCCGGCTCTTCCCGGAATTACGAGCCCGGGTCACCGGCCTGGGCGGTTTCTCATCTGAACCGGAGCCGATTTTTCTGGAACGTGATCTCGCAGTGGCGCCTGCTGGTGGACGATCCGCGCTTTGACGGTCTGCTGATGAAGCGGGGATCTCCATACCTGAAATACCGCCTGTCCGGCGATCACAGCCACCTGCTCGACGCCCTGCGGGATATTGAAGAGCAGATCAGCAGCAACTTCCCCATGCTGACCCGCGAGGTGATGCACACCGACCGGGTTTACGTCCGCGGCTACGAACAGCTCAAGGGGATGTTGACCGGCGGTCTCGTTCTGGAAAACATGTCGCCCTACACGGCGGTGAGCTATGAAGGCACGGATGACGATTTCACCGCCCTTGTGGAGCGGGCCACACCCGAAACGCTGATGGTGCGCTTCTTCTCGCACTCCAGCATGCCCTGCGAGATCCGCGCCCGCCTGTGGCAGCTCGTCCCGGGCCGGTACGGAATCACGCTTTCCGATTCAATCGAAAAAAGCAGCGGCAGCAAAACCATCGAGCAAAGAGGCTTCCGGCTGCCTCTGACACTGCCGCCGGGACGCCCTTTGCTGCTGTCGCTGGAGCGGATCAAGTGAATGTGCTCATTAAAACCGCCCGTAAAATGTTCACCGCCGCACTAGTTCTCTGCCTCGGCGCCCTGGATCCTGAAATCTCCGTTGCCGGCCCCGTTCACCTGGTCCCCGAACCGCAGCAGATCGAGAGGCTGGAGGGGCGGTTCACCTTCAAAGAGTCCAGTGCGATTCGCGCAGGGTCGCCCGGACTGGAGTTCTGCGCCGGCCTGCTGCGCGACGAGCTCGAGCGGGTGCTCGGGCTGAGGCTCGCGAGCGCATTTGAAAATTGCAGTGAAATCGTGCTCGCCTTTCCGGAGGTCAATGGAGCAGACAGGGAACTTCTGGAGGGGCACGGACTGATCCCGGACGCCGACCTCGGTTCCGAGGGCTATGTCCTGCTGATCACACCCGGGAAGATCGTTCTGTCGGCCGCGGCCGAACCTGGACTCTTTTACGCGGTGCAATCCCTCAAACAGATCATCCGCGCGCACGCGGTGGAGCGCACCATTCCCTGCCTCAAGATTCGCGATTGGCCTGAAATCGCCCTGAGGGGCGTGCTCGACGACATCAGCCGCGGGCCCATCCCGACCATGGACTATTTCAAGGCCTGCATCCGCCGTTTCGCCGAGCTCAAGATCAATGCCCTGACCTATTACACTGAAAATGTCGTCCGCACCGAGAAACATCCCTATTTCGCTCCCCCGGGCGCCCTGACTCCGGACGAGATCCGCGAGCTGAACGAATACGCGGACCGGTATCACATCGATCTCATCGGCTGTTTTCAATCTTTCGGCCATTTTGAGAAAATTCTGCAATATCCGCAGTACCAGCACCTCGGCGAGATGGGATCGCTGCTCTCGCCGGCTCATCAGGAATCCTATTCACTGCTCGCGGATATTTATTCAGAGCTTGCACCCGCCTATGATTCCGGCTATTTTCTCGTGCTCTGCGATGAGCTGTTCGCACTCGGAAAGGGCGCGAGCGAGAACCTGGTCATACAGAGAGGCTACGCCCGGGTGTTCGCCGACCATGTCAACTGGATTCGCGACGAGCTTGGAAAGTACGGTGTGCGCATCATCGTCGCCGGCGACGAGCCGCTGAAGCATCCGCAGATACTGCCGCTGTTGAAAAAAGACATCATCCTACTGCCGTGGGATTACAGCGCCCGACCGTCGTTCGAATCCATGCTGGCGCCGTTCACCGGGCGCTCGTTCGACTGCATCGTGATGCCCGGGATTTCGTGCTGGCGCCGGCTTTACCCGGACCACGGCGCGAGTCTGATCAATATCCGCAATTTCGTCCGAGACGGAGCCGAACACGATGTCCTCGGCGTATTGAATGCGACCTGGGACGAATGGGGCATCAATTTTTTCTCCAATAATTGGTATGGCCTGGCTTACGGCGCCGACCGGTGCTGGAGCCCGCAAAAGCCCGACAGCGGCACCTTCGCGCTGCGCTTCGGTGCCGCGGTCCACGGCGACCGCAGCCGGGACCTCGCAGAGCTCTACAGGCGGATCGAAGCCCTTTTTGCCTACGCGCCGTTGCAGAACATGGAAGCCACGGTTTTCTGGAACAGCCTGATCCCGGATTACGGCGTCCGGGCGCAGCTCTCCATCGATGAATGGAGCGACATCAAGCGGGATGCCGTTGCGATCTTGAGGATCCTCGACCGGGCCACGGTATCGCATTATGACAGGGATCTGGAATTCAGCCGCTACTTCTGCGACCAGCTGATTTTCACAGCTGATTTCCGCCATTCCCTGCTCGAGCTCGCCGGACAGTACCGCTCGGCCTGCCTGGCCCAGGGTGAAGAACCGGAGTGCCGCCGGAATCTCAACGCCGTGCTCACCGGTCTGGCGGAGCTGTCTCGAAGGTGGAGCGGCCTCGCGCAGCGTCACAGCTATTTGTGGAAGCTGGAAAACCGCGAACACGCGCTCGTTGACGTGCTGGACAAGTTCAGCGCCGTTGAATCCGACCTGGCCGATGTGCGCCGGCGGGTCGAGGCCGCCAGGATCGATTACAACGAGGGGCACGCCCTGCCGCCGCCGGCGCGGGTGCGTCTCGACATCCGCGAGCTCGCGGCCGATTTTTTCCAGACCTGGCTGCTGCTGGGCAGCTTTCCCAATCCGAAAAAAGATCCGGCCCTGCCCTCGCACGCCCCGGGAAACTGCCTCGGTTTCGACCGCGATTATCTGGCTGAAATCGGCGGCGAATCCGGGGCCGATCCCCTTGAAGGATCGATCCTGAAGCGGCCCGACGGCACCGAGGTCAGCTGGACCCGCCACAGCACACGCCTCGGCGCAAAGATCGATCTGCGCGGTTTCTTTCAGCAGACCGAGCGCGTCGTCGCGTACGCATTCTGCGTTATCGAGTCCGATCAGGATGCGGCGGTCAAAGCCGGCCTGGGAAGCAACGACGGCGTCAAGGTGTTCGTCAACGGCGATGAGGTCTTTCAGAGACACGAGCTGCGCTACGTCAAGGCCGACGACGATACGGTCGAGCTCGATTTGAAAAAGGGGCTCAACCGGCTGCTGCTCAAGATCGATCAGGGCAGGGGGAACTGGGGCTTTGCCTTCCGGCTGCTGAACCGGCGGGTGAAAGCGCGGGGTCACCACTACTATTTACTTCGGGATTGAAAGGCGTGATCATGATTTCAAACAAAGGCTGGAAATCCGGCTGCCTTGTGCCCGGTTGTGTCATTTTTTTCGCCATGATCCTGTGCCGGGAGTCAATCGCCGTGGCTGCGAATCCGGCGGCCGCACCGGTGACCGCGCCGGCGGCTGTTTCAGATCGCTCCGGTAGCGCCTCCAATGCCGGTTTGCTGCCGCTCAAGGCCGCGCTTTTCGGCGCGATCCGGGACGGCGCCGGCTATGCGGCGCATGTGCTGCTCGACGAGCGGGGCAAATCGCGCTGCGATTATCACATGGTCCAGGGAAAGTGGCACGATTACGAACCGGCCTGGCACACGGGCCAGATCATATACGCCCTGGTCGAGTGTTACCGGATCACGGGGGATGACAGCTATCTGCTCGCCGCGAGGCGCGCCGGCGATTGGTGGATTGGATTGCAGATCACGGACCATCCACGGCTCGAAGGCATGGTGCGCGCGGTCCATGGCGATCAGATCCCCCACATTGTCTTTGCCACGATCTCCGACGGCTCCGCCGGACTGTTCCGGCTGTCCGAAGCGACCGGCGAGAGCAAGTACGCCGATACGGCTGCGTCCGCCGGCCAGTGGATGCTGGAGCACATGTACGTGGCGGAGCAACGGCTCTTTTACGATGTCGTCGATCCCGGCACCGGCGAGGTGCTCAGGGAGAACAGCCCGTTCTGGCCCGGCAAAGAAGAGCAGGGATTGTTCGACGTCGCCCGCCCGAACAATGAAGGTTCGCTGTACAAGGACATGTACGAACACACCGGAAATCCGGAATACAGGAAAATCTTTCTCGGCCTGTGCGACGGCCTGCTCGACTATCAGGATGAACACGGTCTGTGGATGGATTTCATGCCCAACGACAAGGCGAGCGGCTATTTCCATCCCCGTTTCAACCTCTGGTACGCGGAATCGCTGCTCGAAGGCTGGGAGCTGACGGGCGACGAACGATATTTGAACGGCGCGGCGGCCACGGCCCGGTTCTACGCTAAATATCAGCAGGCTGACGGGACTTTTTACTACAAGAACTATGTCAGCGGAAAGATCAACCGCAAATCGATCTGCGGGTCAGCCGTGGCTTTCGCCGGCCTGATCTGGCTCCGATTGCTCGAGGCGGGCGCCGGTGAAGAGTTCAGGGACAACGTCGAGAAATCCGTTCAATGGCTGCTGACCAACCGCTATCCCCGGGATCATGCGGATGAGAACCTGGCCGGCGGTTTTTTCGAGACGCGCGTGCGCTTCATCAACGACCGGGTCTGGATCGTCAACCGGGACATCGCCACTTCCTTTGCCCTGAGGTTTCTAACGCGCTATTTACGCTGGATTGAACAACAGGAGTGTGACTGATGAACGGAAGAGAACTGATCATCAAGGCCGTCAGGGGCGAGTCCGTGCCGCGGGTTCCCTGGGTGCCGTTCGTCGGCTGTCACGGGGGCGCTTTGATCGGTGTTTCGGCGCGGGACTATTTCCACTCCGCGGAGCACATGGCCCGCGCAGCGTCCGAGGCGGTGGCTCGATACCGCCCGGACGGGCTGCCCGTCACCTTTGACCTTCAGATCGAGGCCGAAGCGATGGGCTGCGAGCTGATTTGGGCTGATGAGAATCCGCCTGCGGTCAGGAGCCACCCTTTGGCAGAGGGTGTGAGCCTGTCCGATCTTCGGGTTCCGGAGCGCGGCCAGGGCCGTATCGCTCTCATTCTGGAGGCGGCGGCGAAAATCCGTGAAAATCACCCCGATGTTGCCCTCTACGGTCTGATCACCGGACCGTTCACCCTCGCCCTGCATCTGATGGGCACGGATCTGTTCATGGAGATGTTCGAG
>Ga0272442_10009257_pt1 | contig 12345 bp, 12 predicted proteins | sample SSMForm2O_FD_200262 | JGI IMG/M metagenome (GOLD analysis project Ga0272442, IMG submission 200262) | Marine sediment archaeal communities from Little Sippewissett salt marsh, Falmouth, MA, United States - SSM-Form-2O | ecosystem: Environmental > Aquatic > Marine > Wetlands > Sediment ... | reverse complement strand
CTTATGCCACAAATCGTATAGAAGGGTCAACTTTAACACTCAGAGAAACAGCATTACTTCTTGAAAAAGGAATAACGCCCTCCAGGCGACCAATTGCGGATGTAAAAGAAACTGAAAAACATCAAAAAGCGTTCTATGAAATGCTTTCATATAAGAAAGAATTTTCTCTTGCAACGTTATTAAATTGGCATAAACAAATCTTTGAGGAAACAAAAAAAGAAGAAGCAGGCAAAATAAGAGATCATCCTGTAGGAATCTCCGGTAGTAAATATAAACCACCATACCTGATTGAACTCGATTTATTACTAACAGAGTTTTTTGATTGGTACAAAAAAAATAAAAATAAAATACATCCCGTACACCTGGCAGCACTAGTTCACTTAAAATTTGTAACTATTCATCCATTTGGAGATGGAAACGGCCGTATATCTCGGTTATTTATGAACTATGTACTTAACAAACATGGATACCCAATGATAGTAATAGAGTATACTGATAGTAATAGTTATTACAATGCTTTAGAACGCAGTCAATTAACAAAAGATGAAAGTATTTTTACGTTATGGTTCTTTAAAAGATACCTCAAAGAATATAAAGAATATCTAAAATAGATTTACCCCTACATTTATGATTATTTTATAAAATATGTTTATTTGTAGGGGTAAGTTTTAGACGGACTTGGTGGGTTAGACCTATTTTACAGGAGAGATGATGTATTCAGGTTACCTATATATCATTTGTCTGTAGAGCATCAATTGTGATTACTTTTCTTGTAATTAGTCTGTTATGCCTTAAAGTCAAAATGTAAATTAAAAAGAAAAAGTTTAAATAGTTTCTTCTATATAATTTACATTATGGTTGTTAGTAGAGAAATTGAAACCTTCAAATTACTTCCAACATCTGAAACAGAAATTGCAAAAAAACTAAACTTGTCTTCTGGAACAATTTCAAAAATTACAACAAAAATGATAAAAAATGGACTTGCTAAAAAAAATAGACAAGGGATGAAAATAATTGTTGAAATCGCTCAAACATCTCATGCACAAAAACTTGAAGTAATAATAAAAAATTTTAACAGGATTCCTTTAGAAAATGTTCTTTCATATTCTAACTTGAAATTGATATCAATATTGGAACATCCTTTAAATAAAAAAGAAATTAGTCAGATACTAAATGTATCTCGACAATGGACATATAAGACAATAAGAGATCTAAGCCGGTATGGCATCATCTTGAAAAAACAAGATGGGTATTATCTCAATCCTACACATCAATCTTTATTTGAGTTTGCAAAAGAGTATTATAATTATAAAAATCATCAAACATTAAAAATGATTTCAGAAGATGCTCAAATAGTATGGCAACATGGCGATGAATTCTTATTTAAAACAAAAAAAGAATTAACAAAATCTTCTGAAACGGCAGTCACAGCTTTTTCAAAATATAATTTACCTTTACTAGGTGATATAAAATATTATTATAACACAGAAAGAAAACTGCAAACAACCGATATCATTCTACATACAATTTTAATAAATCCTCAAAGTAAAACCTATAATGCTTATGCATGTCTTTTATACGAAAAAACAAAACCAACAGATATTATCAAAAAAGCAAGAATTTACGATCTTGCAGAGCATGTACAAGCATTAATTTCATTTATTGAAGAACAAGAATCTGAAAAGAAATTCCTGCCAACCTGGGATGAATACATATCATTAGCAGAACAATATGGAATAAGATAATATGAAAATGTTTGATAGTAACTACATCAAAAAAGAACTAATAAATGTAAACAAATATCTAAGCAAACCTATAAGCATCTATATTTTTGGCGGAGGTGCAATGAGTTTTTATGATATAAAAACAGCCACAAAAGACATTGATGTTTTACTACCTTCAGAAGTCGAAGCATCTGCATTAATTAAAGCATTATACAAATGTGGATACAATAAAATTGAAACAAAAGATCCAATCTATATAAAAATGATAACCCGTGAGATAATTGAAAACATAGATGGTTTCAGATGGGACATATTTGTAAATAAAATATGCGGAGGAATTAAATTTTCAAAGGATATGCAAAAACGATCAAAAAACTTTAAAGATTTTAACAATATCAAAACTTATTTGGTATCACCAGAGGATATTTTCATACTAAAATCAGTTACATCTAGACCAAGAGATAGAGAAGACATGTTTACTTTGTTTTCTCATGGTCTTAATATAGAAATAATAAAAAAAGAAATTCAAAAACAAGCAAAACTAGATGAAAATAAAGCATGGCTTTCATATTTTTTCGTTGGATTAGATGAATTAGTAAGTGAATACGATGTAATATTTCCAAATTATGATGAATTTTTAAGACTTGCAGAAGAAGAGATGTTAGAAAAACTAATCCTTGAGTATATTCAAAAGAAACCACGTTCATTAAATGACCTTACATCAATTTTAAAATGTGAAAAGAACGAAATAAAACAAATTCTTGAAGAGCTAATAAAACAAGATAAAATATTAAGATCTAAAGGTAAGTTTTACTTTAAATAAAAATGAAGGATCAGAGTAAAAAGTTAACGGACCTGGAGGGTTAGATGGAATCTACAGGAGAAACATTGTATTTGGATAATCTATTTCTTGTTTGTATGTTTACTGGTTATATTGTCATTAGTTATGGCTGTATAGTTCATTAAGAACTGTATTTATAGAGCCTTTTGGTTCTTCAAGAATCGCTTCGCATTCCTTCATTAGTTCTGGATCGATTTTATTTTTCAATTGTTCTAAAGAGTCTCTTTCTAAGAATTTTGTCAACTCTTTAGTAGTTTCGTTTAATGATTTTGGTGAATACCAAAGCAGCCCATAAAGATCACAAAGATCTTTGACCATTTTGTGACGAATATTTCCTCTTGTAGGCAAAGAATGAATCTTCATAGCGATAATAATTTCCCGGGTTGGAATAAACAAATTATCTGATATTGATGGAATTTTCACTTGATTCTTTGTGTTATTATAAACTTGTTCAATAAGTGGCACCTCAAAAAAACAATTAGGATACAAATCATTTAAACTAGGTGGATAAGAGTTTACTAGAATATCTACATAAAGAGCAAACGTTTCATTCCCTCCAACATGATTTTCAATACCTAGTTTGGCATAAGCAACATCTTTTCGATATCTAAAACCATCTGGTTTATAACCATTAGATTCTAATATCTCCAATGTTTTAAAGAGATTTGTTGATTCGAGTTCACTTTTTGCCATCATAGGTTTAAGTGAGAACCCAATATCAATATCCTGAGATCCTATATACTCCCTATTTTTCTTTTCTTTAAAGATATCATTGATGGTATAATAAACTGCCCAACCTCCACAAACACAAATTGGGAAATTGATTAACTCTGCGATCGTTTTAAGATTATCTAAGGAAAATTTAGTAATTCGTTCATCATATAAATTCAGAATACCACTTCCTTATTAGGAGTTCCGCAGCATCTGTTGCTACGCCACCTTCCATAAAAAGATCGCAAATAAGTTGTGATATAGGAACAATATAATATCCTCTTCGTTTTATAGAATTTTTAATTAGATGCGGATCGGCAATTATAATTCGAGTATTCCCAGCTCCAATCAAACCGTGTGATAATAAAGTATCATGCCAGAGATTTAACTCATCTTTAAGAACATAAACATCTGTTCGTGCTGGGAAGAGATACCTTTGAATAAGATTATCTGCCTGGTATGTTGTTAGAGCATATGATAATTTGGAGTTCTTGATAATGGTAAGCGGATCTTTTTGTAGATGATATTTTGCAAACTGCAAAGGAGAACGTATTCTAAGCCAATGCTCAAAAAGACTATAAATATTTTTTACTTTGGTTTTTTTAATAAGGCCCATATTTTCTAGTTTTTTAAGATATGAGCCAGTCCACTGTTCTGAGCATTCAGCTTTAATGTGTATTCGGTATGCTGTAAGACTACCATCTGGTGTATCAAGGAGGATCCTAATAATTCTTTCACGTTTATTTCCTTTCATAAATACTAAGTAATATAAAGTAATATTTAAATGTTTGCTGTGCACATTTATATTTTATAATATAAATAGTTTTGCTTAGCAACTTCGTAAAAATTTGTTAACTATGGTGCATATGATTGAGAATATCTAATTCTTTTGTAATTTTCTCGGTAAGCGTCAATTATTGATACAAATTACACAAAAAAATCAACGGACCTGGCGGGATTCGAACCCGCGATCTGCAGCTTAGGAGACTGCCGCCCAATCCAGGCTAGGCTACAGGCCCAGTTCATTGAGGTTATTAAAAGTAGAATTATAATGTTTTGTCCTAAACGGAAGTATATCCTTGCTATATGATTTATTCTTATTTTTTCATTAATTTGTCTATTACTTCAACAACCCTTTTAGATGATTGCCCATCAACGTTACCATGGATGATTTTTAACAATCTTTCCTGTTCTTCTTTGAACCGGTTTCCCTTTTCTAAAACGATTTTTAATGCTTCAAAAAACTCTTTGTTGTTATGAGTTATCTCTCCAGCTCTAAAATCTGGCGGTATTTCTGATTTACCCCGCTCTTGGGTAAAATATTCCTTATTAACCTCTAAATATATAATAGGCCTCTTAGTAAGAAAAAGTTCGGTATAAATTGAGGACCAATCTGTTACCAAAATATCAGAAACAGCAATTAATTTCATTGTATCTGGTAATTTTAACATATCTAGAAGATAAACGTTTGGATATTTCTTCAGAATTTTGTTAAGTTTTCTTTTATCAATTTTTGCGTATTGATGTAATCTTAGAATCAAAATCAAATTTTTTTCTTTGCAAAATTTACAAAATTTTTCGAATTCTTCATAGCAGTTTTCCCAGGGCCATAATCCTACATCATAGGTAGGCGCGTATAAAATCACTTTTTTTGTACTGTTTTTTATTCCTATTTCTCTTAGTAGTTTTTCTTTTGGTATTTTTAGATAATTGTGGAGTTTGTCCATTCTTGCGAATCCTGTTACAAATAGTTTTTCAGGTGGAGCGTTCCATAGTTTGATATGGCGTTGTTTAGAAAATTCTGAGGCGACACACCACGCATCACTTTTTTCATAATCCTCCTTGATATGAGTTATCCCTTTTGGACCGATACCATGCCATGTGTGAAGAATTTTATAATTATCATGAAAAAGTATAGGGATATCTCCAAAGGTATGACTAATAATCCAAACTTTTGTTCTTAGGAAATATGGGATTCCAAGAATTGAGTTAATACAAAATACTCTTCTATTTTCTCTTTTTGCTTCTTTTAGAGAATGAAGATTTTTTGCAATCCAGTAAACTTCAAATTTTTCAGGAAAGTGTTGCAAATATTCAAGCATGCTTCTGGGATTGCCGGTATAATAGTTAGACGAGCATCCTACAACAATTTTTTTTTGTCTTTTTTTTAGTAAAATTTTTTGTACGATGATTAGAGATATAATGTACAAGATTCTTTGGATAACAATATAAGGGATTTCAATAGGTTTCCTATTTTCAAGTATCCAATTTAATCTTTTTTTTAGAATCCCGATTTTTTTTGTTGCCTGTATCATTTTGCCCCCTTGGTTTCTAAGGCCTTTTTTACAGCTGTTTTGAAAAACCAGCCATTTTTTATTTTTTCACTTAATCTTTCGCAATTTTTTCTGAGCTTGTAATATTTCAATTCATCTAAATTCGAAATTATTTTTGGGATATCATTGTAAGTATCAAAAGATAAACCAACTTCATATTTCTTCAGAAGATGTGAAATATATGAAAATTCTGAGGAACATAATATGGGTAAACCCGCAATCAGATATGCTGATAATTTTGATGTTGATGTAAATTCATAGTAATTTATTTCTTCAAAATCTCGGTGAATTATACCAAAATGATGTTTTGAAAGGAATTCAAAGAATTTGTTATGTTGGATTACACCTTGATATACAATATGTTCTTTGTTCAGTTTACAAATGTGTTCTCCATTTGCACCACTGAACTCGTATATAATATCTTTAGTGGTAGGTAGTTGTGTGATCCATTTGGACTGCTGAGGCCTTAATGCTCCTGAATAAACTATACTTATAGGCAGATCAAACTTTTTTTTATCTGGTGGCTTATAGTCTACCCAATAATCTAAGATCTCAAAAAAAATGAACTTGTTGTCATCAAATCCATATTTTTCTTGGATATTTTCCTTCATTTTTTCGTTAAAAACCAGTAAATAAGTAAAACTTTTCAATATAGTTTCTTCTATATGATATGCCTTTTTATCGACTTTTTTCCCTGAGGATATGGCTTGTTCTATTGGGAGATCTATTATGTATAAAATCGACAGTTTATTTCTATTGTTGTTTTTTATTAGATTGCTTTCTAATTGTCTAATGGGATTATCTTTCGTTGGACGGCAGATATAAGGATATGTGCATAGAATTATATCAGCGTTTTTCCAATACTTGACTATTTTTTCAAAATAACCCATAGGGTTTATTGGAATTTTCGCTCTAACTCCTAATGAAACTGTTTTAAATCCTATCTCTGATGAGAACTTTAGTACATCATGTAGAGTCTGAGTTGAGGCATTAGAAAAACCCGCAGAATTAGGGTTGGGAGTGATATATACCTTATTATCATGTAATGGCATATTTATCATACTCTGGAATCTCCGTTATTCTTTTTTATTAAATTTATGATTTCTTTAACGCAGCGTTCTGATGCTTTTCCATCTACTTCTCCATGAATTGTTTTTAATAATTTTTCTTGTTCTGTTCTAAATCGGTTTCCTGTTTCGAATACAATTTTAAGAGCATCATATACTTCCTTAGTATTATGTGCGATTTCTCCAGCTCTGTATTCTGGTGGGATTTCTGGCTTGCCTCTTGTTTTAGTATAATATACTTTGTTCACTTCGAGGTAAATAATGGGTCTCTTTGTTAAGAAATAATCTGTATAAATTGAGGACCAGTCGGTTATTAGGATATCTGCGGTAGCTAGTAATTTCATTGTATCTGGTTCAGTGCACATATCGAGCCAGAAAACATTGTTATTTTTACTAATGATTATTTTGAGTCTTTTCTTGTCTATTTTAGCAAATGGATGTAATCTTAGAATCAAAATCAAATTTTTTTCTTTGCAAAATTTACAAAATTTTTCGAATTCTTCATAGCAGTTTTCCCAGGGCCACAATCCTACATCATAGGTAGGCGCGTATAAAATCACTTTTTTTGTACTGTTTTTTATTCCTATTTCTCTTAGTAGTTTTTCTTTTGGTATTTTTAGATAATTGTGGAGTTTGTCCATTCTTGCGAATCCTGTTACAAATAGTTTTTCAGGTGGAGCGTTCCATAGTTTGATATGGCGTTGTTTAGAAAATTCTGAGGCGACACACCACGCATCAAATAGCTCATAGTCTTCTTGACTATGAGAAATTGCTTTTGGACCGATACCATGCCATAGTTGAACAGATTTAGAATTATTATGAGGAAGTAATTGAGATTCTCCAAATGCAGTATGGCTTCTAACCCATATATCAGTATTTATAAAATATGACATTCCCGTTGTACTGAATTTGTAAAAGGCTTTAACTCCTTTTTTTCTTAATTTTTTGAAAGTATGTAAGTTATCAGCAATCCAATAAGCCTCAATTTTTCCTGATTTTTTTTGTAAGTATTCAAATACTGCTTTTGAGTTACCCGTAAAATAGGTATTTCTACAGGAAATAATTGTTTTATTTTTATTTATCGCGCGTACTTTTAGTAAAGGATGAAGTAAACGGGCAACTATGTAAAAAAAACCAATACGGAAAATAAGTACAGGGAGAAAATTGTCAGAGCGGTGAACTGAGAGCCATGATATTCCATTTTTGATTCTTTTTATTATGTCTTTTTCTTTTTGAAAAAGCTCCATGTTTTCACCTCTGCTCATCAGATTTTTTTTGTGTATCTAAAAGGTTTTTGTATAATTCTATATATTTTTTGGCACATTTCTCCCAAGTAAATTGTTGTATTCTTTTCAATCCTTTTTTTATTAATTCTTCTTTACGATTTTTATCGTTTAATAGATTTAACATTGCTTCTGCAATTTCATTGTTGTCATATGGATTCAAACAAATAGCTGCATCTGATGCGATTTCTTTTGTTGCATAAACATTTGAAGTGATTACAGGCGTTCCGCATGCCATAGCTTCTAATATGGGTAAACCAAACCCTTCATGAAATGAAGGAAAAACAAATATTTCGGATCCAGAATAGAGATATGGTAGATCTTTGAATGGAATATAACCTGCTGAAATTATTCTTTCTGTTGTATGTCCTTTCCAAGCTCCTCCTATTACCAGATCACAATTCACTTTGTTTTTAATTTTTTGAAATGCCTTAATTATACCATCAATGTTCTTAACAGATGAAGCCTTTGAAATATGGAAAATAAAGGGTTTTTTAATGTTATATTTATTTAGAATTTTTTTACAAACCTCTTTTTCAATCACTCTGAATTCCTTACAAACCCCATTATATATCACCTGGATTTTTTCAGGTTGAAAATGAAAATGTTTAACAATTTCATTCTTTGATGTATTTGAAACGGTGGCAATTTTATCAATTCTATTTCCAAATAACTCAAATTGAGATTTTAATTGCATTTTATGAACTAAGCTATAATTGCATTTAACTTCAAACCCTGTCGCATCATGAATTGTTTTAACTTTTAATGCATTTACAAACCAAAAATAAGGAAGACCGTAGTTAACTGGAGAGTGTATAATATCATATTTCTCAGCATTTACCTTTTTAAGAATATCAAAATATAGTATTTTATCAACTGTTGTTTTTTTCTTTTTATGTATTAATTTTTTTGTTTTAATATCAATTTTATTTAGATATCCGTCACCTATAACTGTTAAATCAATGTTTTTGATTTTAGATAAATTCTGGATGAGATGATAGGTAGCCCAACCTTGTCCATCCATGTTAGGTTGAATGGATTCGCCCATTATCGCAACTTTTATTTTATCATCTCCAGTATCTCTTTTAGTCTTTTTTTTCTCAATTCTGATGGAAATAATTCAATAATTCTATTTCTCGCTTTTTTTCCTAGTTCCATATTCGATGATAAAGCTTTTCTTACAGCATCATAAGTTAAATCTACATCCCCATATGGTGCATAGAATCCTGTATCTCCTATAGCTCTTGGTATGCCATTAGCCCTACTTCCTATAGGTATACACTCGCATAACATTGCTTCACATAAAACATTTGGAAGGCCTTCATAATTAGACAGCTGACAATATACTTTCGCTTGCTGATATAACCTCAACAATTCTTCATCTTCAATCCAGCCAGTAAAGGTTATATTATTCGGTGTTTCATCAATTTTTTTCTGAACTTTTTTATCAATATTTCCAGCTACAATAAATTGAACATCTGGCATTTTCTTAGCGACCTCTATGAATGTTATCAATCCCTTTCTCCACCAGTTAATTTCATTAACAAAGCCTACAGTTAATACAATGTTCTTTTTGGAACCTTTAGGAAAAAATCTTTTATGATCATATCCTGTTGGTAATGTAATAAATTTATCTTCTATATTCAACTGGCTGTGTTTTAAAATATCCTCTTTTAGAGATTCATCAACTGGTAATATGAGATCAACATTTTTATAGATTGAATTTGCAATAAATCTTCCTTTTTTGTTTGAAAAAATCCCATATCCTTTAATATTAGATGCGTCGTAACCTCCTACTACAACTATTGAAAACTTGCCATATTTTTTTGCCCACTTTATTGGATAGTATGAATGGTAACTTGCAAACCAACAATATACAAAATCTGCGTCATTTCGTATCTTCTTTTTGATGTCAGGTAGTTTTTTAATAGAGAATTTTATGGTATCGACTGAACAAAATTTTTGGAGTATTTCTATATCTTTTTTTACGAAACTTCGGTTTTGTTTATAAATAAATAATACTCTCATTTTTCATATATCTCCTTTGCAGGGATAATTATGCTATAAATCCGATTTCCAATGATGTATCCAAGTGTGAAAAGTTCTAGCATTCCAATGAATTTTATATGATTCAAAAACCGGTCGAAGGTTTTGATTGAATGATATTCTTGTCTATGTTTGCTATAGATTCCCATTAATCCTTTGATTTTTCTATTCCAGTTTTCAGATATCTGGTCCTTGGTGGTATTCTGAGTCATTAAAACTTCTGGTATACAGTACACCAAATAGTGTTTTGAGATTCTAATAGCAAGATCATACTCCTGGGCTGAGGGTAAATTTGTATCAAAATAACCTGTTTTTTCTAAAATGTTTTTTCTTACTAAATAGGATGAAGAGGATGATAAATTGAAGGCTTTTAGAATTGTTTCATGGGATATTTTTTCAGGGGGTTTACTTATGCGTTCTTTTCCGAATCTTTTATCAAGTGAGTAACAAATCACAAGGCCAATATTGTTGTTTTTTTCCATTGTTTTTACTTGTTTCTCGGTTTTTTTTGGATGCCATTCATCATCATCGTCGAGAAATGCTATGTATTCTCCTTTTGCTTCTTGTATTCCAATGTTTCTAGCTTTAGGCGCCCCTTCTTTTTTACCTTTGTATATGTATTTGATTTTTCTGTTTTTTTCTTTAGAAAAGTTTTGGAAAAATTCTTTATTGATTTGTTTGGGTGAGTCATCAATTATTATTATCTCTATCAATTCAGGGTATGTTTGGTTTATTACTGTTTTTATTGATCGTTTTAGTTCTTCTGTTCTTTTGTATGTTGGAATGATTACCGAGACGGTTTTTGTCACGTTTCATTCCTCACCCTTTTTTTGTTTTTTTAAAAGATCGTTTACTTTTCTAACTGCTTTCAGGAGTGTTGAGTCTATTTTGTTTTCCTCGAATGATTTTATAAAAGCATCTAAGTCCTTTGGGAAGCAGAAACCAGCATATGGTTCTCCTATCATTGCTGTTCCATATTTGCTTATTCTTCTGTCAAGGCAGGCAGCGTTTGCTACCATTTGTGGGTTTACCTTGTATTTGTCGCATATTTTTTTGATTTCGTTCCAGTAGGATATGGTCATTGCCAGCCAGCAGTTTGAAGCGTATTTTATCAGTTCTGAGGTTGTTGGAGTTGTGTATATTATTTTTATGGTTTCTGAGTTGAATACCTGTTTGAGTTTTTCCTGTGTTTCTTTATCTGTTGTGCCTATTATTATTCTGTCTTTGTCAAAGATGTCTTGTATTGCGGTTTTTTGTTTTAGGAATTCTGGTATGTGTGCTATGTGTCGTATGTTGTATTTTTTTCCTAGTTTTTCTACTGTTCCTGGTGGTGTTGTGCTTCTTATTAAAACAAAGGGATCCTTATAGTGTTTTGATAGTTTTTTTAGTACTTCTTCTGTGTTCCATTCAGCTGTGCATATCCAAAACATGTCTGCTTTGATGTTTTCTATTTTTGTGGTTACTTTGAATCCTTTTATCTCTAGTTTTTTTAGGATTTCTGGTTTTATGTCGCAGAATATTATTTCTTCATTGTTTGCTTTTAGCCAGATTCCTGTTGCTGAACCTATTACTCCTGATCCAATTATGAGATGTTTCAATTTTTTCACCTCTTCTAATTATTATATTGATATTATATAGCATGTTACGATTTATCAATGATTGTATTTAAATTTAACCCGTTAAAATGTCAAAACGAAAAAATAAAATAAGGAGAAAAACCCCATAAAAAAACTATTATTGATTTTAAACAATTGCTTCAATCTGGTTTTTAGACTCTTTGAATTTGATCTCCTCACGGAGAGAAGGCATGATTTCATAGATGAAATCAATCATAGCAGAATTACGGATTTCATCATGATCCAACAGATTCATCGTTTTTTCCATGCCATAGAGTTCTTTTAATTTTTCATTAAAAAACATATGTAAATCTTCATAGTGTATACTTTTATTAGATACTTTAAGTAAATCTTCTATTGTCTCACTCATATAGCTTATTCCTCCAACCATTCCACGATTTATAAATGTTTTAAACCTTTCAAATATATAACCTTTTCTCCCCCAAGATTATAATATCATAATTATTATTAAACGTCATTATTTATTTGCTTATAAAACTATCCATTTGAAAAAATATTCATCATAAAATTTTTTAATTTTGATTATAATTAAAACTAAAAGAGGCACTAATTGAACCTGATGTTTTTCCAGTATCTTTTTTAAGTTCACTTAGCCTTATTGTTTCATATTTTATTTCTTGTTTTTCTAGGAGTTCTGATAATCCTGGTATATGTCCATCGCCGACAACAGCTATTACCTGGTCGTATTTTTCATCTGCTGTTT
>Ga0272442_10009256_pt1 | contig 12345 bp, 8 predicted proteins | sample SSMForm2O_FD_200262 | JGI IMG/M metagenome (GOLD analysis project Ga0272442, IMG submission 200262) | Marine sediment archaeal communities from Little Sippewissett salt marsh, Falmouth, MA, United States - SSM-Form-2O | ecosystem: Environmental > Aquatic > Marine > Wetlands > Sediment ... | reverse complement strand
AAAAGTACACCGCCCCCTCGACCAGGATGGTCGCGAGGCTCTCGATGAACGCGAGCACAATCAGTCGAACGGTGCCGCCCACGGTGCGGGTCCTTCCTCTGACGAAGGGATTCTATCGCGTCGATGCCCCTTGTGTTGCCTGTTTCGCTGAAGCGAACAAGCCGGGGGACTCATTGGGCTTGCTCGGCTTGGGCGCGGGCGATGTCGGTCCACTGGGTGAATCGCTCGGGGTGGCCCTGGCAGGTATGCGTGTCCTTGAGGATCATCTCGACGATCCCCTCTCGCGTGACGTCGATCGTGTGCTGGATGTACCGGCGAATCTTCTCGGCGTCGAACGTGCCGCACAAGTGGGCCGGGTGCGGCTTCCACGAGAAGATATACTCATCGCCCAGCCGCTCGGCGGCCGGGGCCACCTCCGCGAACGGAGAGATCGACACCCGCCGCATGTTCGGCACGGCCAGCACGTCGTCCAGCTTGCGGTTCAGGTCTTCGCAGCAGCCATAGCCGGTCAGGCCAAACGGCTCGAGCAGGGGTCTCTCGTAGGCCAGGGCGAACTCGGCGTGCATCCGGGGCGAGACCTCGGCGAGTTCCTGCGACTCGGCTGATCCCCACATGTCGGCGAGTCGGACGCGGTGGCTGTCGAACCCCTCGGCCGGCAGCTCGCGGGTGTAGCCGTTGCCGCCGGAGCTGTGGTACGTGCTGTCGTTGTTGAGGCTCAGGAGGTTGTTGGCTCGGTAGAACTCGACGCGCCGCCGCTCTCCGTCGGCGAAGATCGCCATGGCGTCGTGGACGAGCTGCGGGTCGGCGGCCATGTCCATCATGGCCTGGCCCAGCCCGCGCCGGCAGCAGAACAGCGACATGAGATGGAAGGAGATGTGCCGCACGCCGCGGGGCTTGACCTCGAGCAGGTCGCCGAAGAGCTCGCGGGCGTCGTCGACGCGCCGCCGGGTGGCCTCGGCGTCGTAGGTGAATTCCGGCGCGTGGAGCCTGGCCAGGTCGGCGCCCGTGACGATCACCGGGTCGAAGCCCTTGGCGCCGGTGGCCTGGTCCGGCTCGTGCCAGCGGGGCTCGAGTCCCCAGCCGGTCGAGTGGATGACGGCGTTGGCGAACCACTCGGCCTCGATGACGGTGTCGTCGTGCAGGTTCTCGTGGTGGTAGATCCGCCGCCGCAGCTCCCACTCGATTCGCCGGGCGTGATCGCCTTCGCAGCGGCAGACGTCGCGGGGCAGCAGTTCGCGCCAGGCGCCCTCGGGGAAGACCAGCACCATTGGCCGGACGCGGCGAAGGCTATTGTGCAGCTTCCACATCTCGCGGCGTTCGGCCATGACGGGCAGGGCGGCGATCTCCGCCACGCGCCGGGCGAGGTCGCGAAGGAGGTCCCGGTCTTTCTGACGGATGTTCACTCGGGTTTCCCTTGCCGTGTGGCGTTACGTGGGCTTGGTGATCTTGTACGTTCCGTCTCGCCGGCGCCGTTCAGCCTTGTCGCTGATGACGGTGTCCTCGCGGCAGTCCAGGCCCGCCCGGGCGACGAGCTCGCGGATGTACTCGGCGTGCGGGCAGCGCGGCGAGTGGTAGTTGTCCTTCGTGATGCACGACGACAACTGCACGACGATCCGATCCTTCGGGATCCCGTCCTTGCGCGCCAGGCGGGTGAGGTTGGCGAGCTTTCGCAGCGTTGCCTTGCCGCAGCAGCCACCGCAATCGAGGTAGACGATCCGGTAGTTCCTTTCGGCCGGGTAGTCGGCGAACCCGCCCGTGCGGTTGGTGAAGGCCTTCTCGCACAGGTATCCGCTGCATCGCTGCTTGGTGAGATGGCATTGCACGACGGCGATGTAGTCGTATTCCTTCATCGCTCAGCGGATCTCCTTGAAGAGCTGGAACGTCTCCCTGGCGATCTGGGTGATCTTCACGACGGGGTAGCCGGTCAGGCTCGTGTGGAGCGTGTCGTTCAGCCGGCGAGTCCACTTCGCGGGCATCTTCGCGGCCCCGAGCATCATGCCCATGATGCTGCCGACGGTCGCGCCGTTGCAGTCGGTGTCGAACCCCGGCTGGACGGCCCGGCAGACGCTCGCGCCGAACTCGCCGTTGCCCCACAGCAGCGCGGTGGCGCAGATCATGGCGTTGGAGTTGGTGTGGCACCAGTGGTGGCCGGTCGTCTCGTCCCAGCGTTCGTGGATTCTCGCGACCGCCTGGTCGTAGCTCAGCCCCTGGCCGTGCCAGTCGATCACTTCGGAGACGTCGGCGAACAGTCGGCTGGTGCGGGGGATTTCGCTCAGGCCGGCCCGGAGGAGTTCCTCGGGCGTCCGGCAGTACGGTCCAGCCGCGATGGCGGCGGCCATGAGCATTTCCCCGTAGATGCCGTTCTTGACGTGGCTGATGGACGCGTCGCGCCAGGCGAACTCGGCCGCCCGTTGGGGGTTGCCCACGGCGAGGTATCCGAAGGCGTCGGCGCGGATCTGCGCGCCGATCCACTCGCGGAAGGGGTTTCGGAAGCTCGCGCTGGCCGGCGGCTGGAGGCCCATGGCCAGGTTTCGGTAGGCGACGCGTTCGGCCGTGCAGGTCGCCAGCAAGGGCAGGTTGCCCAGCCAGAACTGCGCGACGTCGGCGGGCGTGAACTTCGGGCCGTGGGTCTTGACGATCAGGAAGCCCGTGGTGGTGTAGTTGGTGTCGTCATCGATCGGCATGTGGTCGACCCGGTCGCACCAGCTTCGTTGGAGGAGGTCGGGGAACATTTTGGCGGCCCGGCCTCGGGTGCCGAAGCGGATGTAGTCGCGAATCGGCCACTGGCGGGTGGCCTTGAGGAACGGCCAGAACCGGTCGGTCCGGACGCCCTCGGACGCCTTGCCGAGCAGGCAGCCGACGCACCGCCCGAGCCAGGCGCCGGTGATACGGTCGAGCAGGGCTCGATCGCCCAGGGGCTTTCGGTAGCGTCTGGGCCCGCGTGGGCGTTTTCGGCGGATGCTCGCCAGGTCGCTCGGTTCCTGGAAGGCGTAGCCGGCTCGCATGGGGAGCTTGGCGGCGTCGTCGAGCAGGTCGGCGGCCCGGGCCTGGGCGCGGTCCGTGGCGATTCGCTCGTCGCCGAGGCGGATCATCGCCCGGAAGCGCCTTCGCAGCGGCGCGACGTCGCGTCCCTCGTCCTGGAGTTGCTGGAGTTCGGTTTCCAGGTCTCCCGCCGAGACCCACAGCCAAGCGTTCTTGACGTACTCTGCCATGATTCGCGTCTCTCTCGTGGAGTGTGGTACGCGGCGCGGGTGCTTCTCAGGCCTGTGCCGCGGCGACGTGCAGGCCCTCGACCCGCGCGTACGGCACCCGCAACGCCGGGTCCCGATCGCGCGACAACGACACGTTCCGCGCCAGCAGCTCGTAGACGTTTCCGGCGGCCATCGTGTTCTTTACCCGCCCGACGATCTGCCCGTTGCGGACGCGGTAGCCCAACGCGACGTTGCAGGAGAAGTCGCCGTTGATCAGGTTCCCCTGCCCGAAGCCCAAGAGTTGCTTGAGGTAGATGCCGTCGTCGATTCCCGCGAGGATCTCCTCGTGGCTCTCGGTGCCGCCGAGCAGTTCCGGGCAGTGAGGCTGGCAGTCGTCGTGGCCGGTCGGCTGGGCACCGGCCAGGCCGGCGGAGTCGAGGTTGTAGAGGAATCGTTCGAGCACGCCGCGGGTGACGATCGGGGTCTTCCGGGTGGGCACGCCGTCGCCGTCGATCTCGGCGGCGCCGGGGGCGAAGGGCACGTGGGGGTCGTCGAGGAAGGTGATGGACTCGTCGAAGACCTTCTCGCCGAGCCGCCCGCGCAGGGGCGAGTCGCCCTTGGCGACGTTGCGCCCGTTGATGCCCATCTCGACGGCCCAGAGCAGCATGGCGAGGATCTCCGGGCTCAGCAGGGCGACGCAATCGCCCCGGGGCGGATCGGTCGTCTTCTCGCCGTGGCGGAGGTCCTCGATCGTCCGCGCGGCGATGTAATCCGGGTCGTACAGCTCGTTGAGGTCGTTCCACGACCGCCCGAAGCCGGCGAAGAGCATGTCCGTGCCCTCCGTCCGCTGGGCGTAGGCCCCGATCCGCCAGTTCGTCGACCGGCTCGTGTAGCAGACGCCGCCGGTGGTCACCAGCAAGCTCTCCGACTCGCTCCGCCTGCCGGACGCCTCGATGAACAGGTCGCTGTCGTACTGCTTGAGCGCGTCGACGATCTGCTGGCAGCTCTCGATGAGCTTTTCCCGCGGCAGTTCGACGGTTCGGGGCGAGTACTTCTCGACGGGCTCGACCTCCCCGGGCGGCGGGTAGGCCTCGAAGTGGGCCGCGCTGCCGACGGCCGCCAAGGCCACGGCGCGGTCGATCATCTCGTCCAGGTCGCCCACGTCCGTCCCGCTGGCCACGCCGCGGCGTCCGCCGGCCAGCACCGTCACCGTGTACGACGCGCCCTGGCGGGTATCGGCGCTCTTGAGTCGCCCGCTCTCGAAGACGCAGCCGATCCGCTCCCGCCGGCCCAGGCGGATCTTCGCCGCCGCCGCCCCCCGGCGAGTCGCCGTCGCCAGGCCCGCCTGGAGCCGGCCGGTCATCTCCTCGATCTTGTCTGTCCGCATGGGCGGTCCCTTCTCCTATCGTCCGCCGACGACCACGTCGTGGATCCGCAGGTGCGGCGAGCCGGATGTTACCGGCAGGGGCGACTGCCCGCCCTTGCCGCACCCGCCGGTCTTCTCGCACAGGGCGAAATCGTTGCCGAACCCGTCCATCGCGTGCAGTGTCTCGAAGACGTTGCCCGTCAGGACGACGTCCCGAACCAACTCGCACACCCGCCCCTTGCGGACGCGGTAGCCGTAGCCGGCCGAGAACGTGAACATCTCCATCATCGTCTGCCCGCCGAACATGCCCTTGGCGTAGATCCCGTCGTCGATGTCGGCGATCAGCTCGTCGAAGGAGAGCTTCCCGCCGGCGATGTAGGTGTTGGTCATGCGGACGATGGGTTCGTAGCCTCGCCCGATCGCGCGGGCGTTGCCGGTGGGCTTTTCGCCCATCTTGGCGGCCGTCTCCAGCGAGTGCAGGTGCGCGGTGAGCACGCCGTCGGTAATCAGGGCGGTCGCTCCCGTCGGCGTGCCCTCGTCGTCGAAGGCGTGCGTGCCGATGGTCCGCCCGAGCGAGCCGTCGTCGATGATGTTCAACTCCGCGACGCCCATGGTCCGCCCGAGGTGCATCAGGTCGCGCATCTTGGGGTTCTCGTAGAGGAAGTCCGCCTCGCTGAGGTGCCCGAAGGCCTCGTGCGCGAAGACGCCCGCCAACTCCTGGTCCAGCACGACGGTGTACTGCCCGCCGGCACACGGCGGGGCCTTGAGCAGCTCCACCGCCCGGCGGGCGACGGAGGCGATGTCCTCCTCCCGGCCGAGAACGACGTCGTACGTCACGGCCGAGGAGACCCCGTCGTGCGATCGCTGGACGAGCGACCCGTCGCGAGCGACGGCCGCGTACGCCAAGCCCACCTGCGGACGCTCCTCCGAGAAGTACGCCCCGCGCGTCGAGGCGAAGTGCACCGTGCGGAACCGGTCGAAGTACGTCACGAACGACGATTCGATCGCGTCGTCGGCCCCGAGGATAATGTCGTTGTACGCCGTCAGCAGGCGGAGCTTCTCGTCGAGGCCCACGCCGCGGAAGTCACGGTCCATCGCGGCCGTCCGGTCGCCGCCGTCGCCGGCGTCGGTCTCGGCGAGTTGCGTGGTCTCTCGGCCGACGAGTTCGGCGCATCGGCACGCCTCGGCCACCTGGTGGTCGAGGTCGTCGAGGTCGTCGAACGTCGCCGACGCCCACCCGCCGCGCGTGCAGACGCGGACAATTCCCCCCGAGTGCTTGGAGCTCGAGACGCTTTCCATCTCCTTGCCCCGGTACGCCAGGCGCGTCTGGTCCTCGTGCTCGAAGCGGATCTCCGCATAGTCGCCGGTGCTGGCCTTGAGGGCCTCAAAGAGTCGGTCCTTCACTGGTCTGTCTCCGTCTCGCCCGCGCGGTCGTGGCCGGATACTGTACTGCCCCAGGCCCGCGGGGGGAAGGACGTAGCGTCCCCGGCGCGCACCGCGCGGTTCCGCGGGCCCGGGCGCTCACTTCGCCGGGAAGATCATCGCTTCGGCGAACTCCATCTGGAAGTTCGCGTCGCGGCTGAGTTCGACGTGCTGTGCCTTGCGGGCGAGGTCGTCGGCGCGGAGGCGGGCTCGCGTCGAGGCCAGCGCCCACTTGGCCCCGCTCAGCGAGGTGTTGCCCACGTAGAGGATCTTGCGGTGGTCGATGCCCCCGGGCAGCAGGCCGATTCGCTGGGCATTGCTTCGGCGGATGAAGCTGCCGAACCCGCCGGCGATGAGCACGTGCTGGAGGTCGTCGACGTCGAGCCCCGCCCGGCGCAGCAGCAGGACCATGCCCGCGCGCATGGCCCCGGTGGCCAGTTGGAGCTCGCGGATGTCCTTCTGGGTGACGCGGACGGCCGGGGCGTTGCCGTTGCCGTCGGCCAGCACGAACGCCGGCTGGTCGTCGTCGGCGACGATCACTCGCCGGCGGATCGCCTCGCTGAGCTCGTCCGGCAGGTCGTCGCCGGCGAGCATACGTCCGGCGGGGGTGACGATCCCGCTGCGGAGCAGTTCGGCCGTGGCGTCCACCAGGGCGCTGCCGCAGAGCCCGATCGGTTCGGCGCCGCCGATCACGCTGGCGCGGACGTCGTCGTCGAAGACGACCTTCTCGATCGCCCCGTCGGTCGCGCGCATGCCGCAGGAGATCCTCGCGCCCTCGAAGGCCGGTCCCGCCGCCGTCGAGGCCGCCCAGAGCCGCCCGTCGCTGGCCAGGACGATCTCCCCGTTCGTGCCGATGTCCACCATCAAGGCCGGGCCGCCCAACTCGGTCAGGCGCGTCGAGAGAATGCCCGCTACCGTGTCGCCGCCGACGAACCCGCCGATGACGGGGAAGACCACCGCCGCCGCGCCGGGATGGGCCGAGAGCCCGAGGTGCACCCCGCGGATCACGAGCGACCGCCCGAAGGCCGGCACGAACGGCACCTGCCCGAGCTGCGACGGGTCGATCCCGCAGAGCAGGTGCTGCATCGTCGTGTTGCCCGAGAGGGTGATCTCGTAGACGCGGTCTCGCCCGAGCCCGGCTTGCTCGCACAGTTGGCCGATCATCGCGTCGATCGCTTCGGCGACGGCCGACCGCAATTCCTCCAGGCCCGCGGGCGTGCTGCCGTGCTGGATGCGGCTGAGCACGTCGTCGCCGAAGCGGACCTGCGGGTTCATGCTCGTCTCGACGGCGATCTCCCGCCCGGTGCACAGGTCGATCAGCGAGCCGACGACGGTGGTCGTGCCGACGTCGAACGCCACGCCGCAGCACTCGCTCGTCGTGTCGCCCGGCTCGAAGTCGAGCAGGTGGTGGTCGCTGAGGACGGCCGTGCCCGCGAAGCCGCTCGCGCGCAGGCGGCCGCCGAGCCCTCGCAGCAGGTCGAGGTCCACCTTGACCGCCCCGGTGGCCTCCTGGAGGCGGAGCAGGTCGGGCGTGTCGTCTTCGAGGGACGGTTCGGCGAGCGTCACGTGGACCTTTCGGACGGCGGGGAGGACCTCGGCGTCGTCGGTGTCGGCGTCGGTGACGATTTGCGGCCGGCCCGCGAAGAGGGAGCTGTCGGGCACGTCGATGACGGTTTCCTGGCAGACGGTTGCCTGGCAGGCGAGTCGCCAGCCGGCGTCGAGCAGTTCGGCCGGGAGGGTTTCCCGCTCGGCGGCCGTCGGCTCGCACGCCCCGCGCGACAGGCGGACGCGGCACTTGCCGCACGTGCCCAGCCCGCCGCAGGGCGTCTCGATCGTCAGCCCGCACCGCGAGGCGGCCTCGAGGATCTTCGTGCCCTTCAGGACGAATACCGCTCGTCCGTGGGGCTGGAACGTCACGCGAACTTGTCCATCCGACATCCGAACTCTCCTACGGGCGCGCGGCCCGGCAGCGCGCCGGTCTCGTCGGTTCGACTGTAGCGGGCTGGTGGGAGATTTGCCCTTTTTTTTCCCGGAAATCCGCCGGTAGGATAGACCCGTCGTTGTCGGACGGAAGGCTCGGCATGAGAACCGATCGAACCAGTTCGCCGGGGGGGCTGTGCTTGGTCGCGATCGCGTTGGCGCTGGCCTCAGCCGCCGCCGCGAGGCCGACGAGCACTTCCGCGCCGGCTTCCACGCGTCCGACAACGCGTCCGGGGCCCGCGAGGATCAGCGACAACTTGCAGAGGAAGTGGCGGTACTACAAGCTCACCTGGGCGGGCAACAGCCTGCAGAACCAGTCGCTGTCGGATCAGCAGTTGGTGGCCGCGATGCTGGCGGGCGATCCGCAAGACGTGGCGGCCCTGCGCGAGTTGATGACGGCCGAGTACAACGCCCAGGCCGCTCGTCCGACGCCCGACGACTTCCACTGCGGGCGACTCGCCTCGCGCCTCGCCGTGGCGTGGACCCGCGTGCCGCAGGACAAGAAGTTGCCCGCCGTCCAACTGGCGGTGAACCGCAAGCGGATGTGCGATGAGGTCGTCCGCTGGGCCGTCAGGGCCCTGGAGCACTTCGCCGGGCAGATCCCCGACCACCACTGGAAGCGGTACAAGGTCTTCCTGCCGGGCACGGCGGCGAGCATGCTGTCGCTGATTCCCTCGCGTGCGGCCTGGACGGACGATCCAGCCACCGTGCGAGCCAGGCTGATCGGCCTCCGCGGGCGCCTCCAGGAGCTGCTGCTGGCCGACGAGGGCGGGCAGAGGAATTTCAAGGACCAGTTCAACGCGTTCTACGCCGCGATCGACCCGCTGGGGCGCCGACAGGCCGACAAGCAGGCCGTCTGCCGCCTGCTGGCGAGTTTCCGGACGGCCTACAATCGCCGGGACGACAAGGCGTTCACCGCCCTCTGGCCGGACGGGCACAAGGCGACGCGCTCCCTGAAGAACCGGTCCCTCGCCTCGCGAATTCCCCCGCCGCTGTGGAAGATCGTTCGCTGGGACGTCCTCTACGTGGTCTTCAAGGGCGACCGCGCCAGCGCCTACGTTGTCAGCGAGTACCGCGCGAAGGACGGCACGGTCCAGGAGGCCAAGCTCCAGGGCTTCCCCGCCAAGAAGGATGCCAAGGCCGGATGGAAGCTCAACTGATTTCGGATTTCGGGTTCGCGGGCGTCTCGGGCGATCGGGCGGACGGGGCGTCGGGGCCGCCACAAGTTCACGCTCGGGTTGCTTTGGGCCCCACGGTGTTGCTAAGGTGGGGCGATGAGTGAACCGCAACGCATCGCTGCCGAGGGGCTGGCACCCTTTAACATCATGTGCAAGCCGGTGTGCGGCCTGTGCAACCTCGACTGCGGCTACTGCTACTACACGATGAAGCCGCGCGAGCTGTACCCGAACGTGCGCCGCTTCAAGATGACCGAGGAGATTCTCGAGACGTATACGCGGCAGTACCTCGAGGCCATGCCGATCCACTGCGACTTCGGCTGGCAGGGGGGCGAGCCGCTGCTGGCGGGCAAGATGTTCTTCCGCCGGGCGGTGGGTTTCCAGAAGGCGTTCGGCCGGCGGGGGCAGGAGGTGGCCAACGCCCTCCAGACCAACGCCACGTTGTTGGATGACGAGTGGTGCGAGTTCCTCGCCGAGCACCAGTTCCTGGTGGGCATCAGCCTGGACGGCCCGCCGCAGTGGCACGACTCGTTTCGCAGGGACCGTCTCGGCCGGGCGACGTTCCACCGCGCCTGGCGAGGCCTGGAGTTGTGCCGCAAGCACGGCGTCGAGTTCAACGTCCTCGTGACGCTCAACAGCGTCAACGCCCCGCACGCCGGGGACATCTACCGCTACTTCACGAACCGCGACATTCGGTACCTTCAGTTCATTCCCATCCTCGAGCGCGACGCCGAGGGGCGCCCCCGGGCGTTCTCCTGCACGGCCGAGCAGTTCGGACGGTTCTGCCTGGACGTCTTCGAGCTCTGGGCCAGCCGCGACGTCGGCAGGGTCTCCGAGCGGTTCATCGACAACCTGCTGCACAAGATCATCTACAACAAGGCGTCGATGTGCTGCTACTCCGAGCGGTGCGCCAACGCGCACATCCTGGAGTTCAACGGGGACGTCTACGCCTGCGACCACTTCGTCTACCCGCAGTGGAAGATCGGCAGCATCCTCGAGCGTCCCCTGGCGGAGTTGGTGCGCGACCCCCGCCTGGAGGAATTCGCTCGGCTGAAGACGGCCGTCCCCGACGCCTGCCGGGACTGCGAGTTCTTCGAGTTCTGCCGGGCCGGGTGCCCGAAGCACCACGTGCCGATCGGGACCGACCCGGCCCGCGTCAACTGGTTCTGCGAGGGGCTCAAGCTCTTCTTCCGCGAGGCCCTGCCGGAACTCCGTCGGATGGCCGAGTACATCCGCCGCGGCGAGACCCCCCCCCTCCGCGGCGCGCCGACCGTGCCCGCCGACGACGCCGAGCGCCGCGCCCGGTTCGAGGCCGGCCCGCCGGCCGACGCGCCCGTGCCCGGCAAAGAGCAGCTTCGCAAGAAGCCCCCCGGCCGGAACGATCCCTGCCCCTGCGGCTCCGGCCTGAAGTACAAGAAGTGCTGCGGGAAGCAATAGCGTCCTGAAGGCCTTGGCCGAGGCCCCGGCGCCCAGGCACTCCCCCCCAAGAATCGCTCGCGGCGATTCGATATTCCCCTCCGACCGGTCCTATCATGGAACGTGAATGTGAATTGTCCGAAACCGCGACGTGAGAGAGGGTGCGGACCCTCGTCGCATGTCCCGCGGTCACGGGAAGCCGTGACCCAGGTACCCCGCTGTGAGCAGAGCAAGAACCAAGGCCCAACTGATCGACGAGCTTCGTCAGGCCTACGGACGGGCCGCTGCCCTCGAACAACAGATTGCCTCCAGCAAGCGGGCCGAGCGGCTCGCGGCGGCGTTATCCCGGCAGGCGCGCGCGGTTTCGGCCCTGGCCTCGGCGCTGCGGGAGCCCCGCGAACCCCTCGACGTTCTCGGGCCCCTGGTGACCGCCGCCCTGGCCGCCACCGACGCCCCGGAAGGCTCGGCCGGTGTGCTGGAAGACGGCAGGATCGTCTTTCGCCAGCGCCACGTTGGCCCGGCTGTCCGCCCCGTTGACTGCGCCTACGAGCCCGGCCAGGGCGCCGCCGGACGCGTCCTCCAGACGTCCGAGCCCTACCTGGCCGAGGCAACCGATCTTGACGCCCACGCCGTCCCCGGCGCCGAGGACGAGCACCCTCCCGCCGGCGTGCTGGCCGTCCCGATCCCCGCGAGGTCGGGGCAGGTCCTTGGCTGCCTGGAAGTTCACCACACGAGCGCCCGCCGGCGATTCGCCGAGCGCGACGTCGCAGCGCTGCGGGTGCTGGCCAACCTGGCGGCCACCGCCATGGAAAACGCCTCGCTGCGAGCCCGAGGGGACCGGACCGAGGAGCAGCACAAGCGTGCGTGCCGCAACTGGCAGGCCGTTCTGGCGGCGAGCGGGCTGGCCACAATCGTCGTCGACGCCGAGCACAAGGTCATCCGGGCCAACCCCGCCGCCGAGGAGATTCTCGGCCAGTCCGAGGAGATGCTGCGGGGCACGTCGTGCCGGGAGTTGCTGCCGGGGCTCTCCGACGGGGTCACGCCCTGCCCCCTCAGCGCCGCGGGCCCTTCGACGCCGGCGATCGTCGAGACGGAGCTGGCCGGGTCCCGGCGGAAGCTCCTGCTGTCCTGCACGCCATCGGGCGACGAGGCCGAAAACGCGCGGCACGTCGTCCACATCCTCGCCGGCACCGGCGAGCGCCAGAACCTGTTGGCGGACCTGGTGGCCAGCGTATCGACCCGAACCATCCACTGCGCCGCCGATCACGTCGACGCCGAGATCACCCAGGCCCTCCAGACCATCGGGGAGCACACCGACGTGGACCGGGTGGACGTCTGGCAGTTCTCCGGCGAGGAAGAAGGTCCCCGAAACACGCACCACTGGCTTCGGGAGAGCTTGGCCCCGGCCGGGGGGCCGGCCGAGGACCTTTCCGCCGAGCCGCCGACGTGGGCGATGCCCCGACACGAGTGGGGCGAGGTCGTCCACGTCTCTCGCGTCAGCGAGTTGCCGCCCGAGGCCGACGTCGAGAGACGGCTCTGCCGGCGCCGGGGCATCCGGTCCTTCGTCCGCGTGCCTCTGACCTGCGAGGAGAAGGTCCTGGGGTTCGTTGCCTTCAGCACGGTCCGGCGCGAGAGGAACTGGTCGCCCGACACCGTCGTCGTCCTGCGATTGCTCGGGGAGATCCTCGCCAACGCCCTCGACCGGAAACGCACCCGGGAGGAAGTCGCCAACCTGGAGCGGTTCCCCTCGGACAACCCCAACCCGGTGCTGCGTGTCTCGGCCGACGGCATGGTC
>Ga0272442_10009254_pt1 | contig 12347 bp, 6 predicted proteins | sample SSMForm2O_FD_200262 | JGI IMG/M metagenome (GOLD analysis project Ga0272442, IMG submission 200262) | Marine sediment archaeal communities from Little Sippewissett salt marsh, Falmouth, MA, United States - SSM-Form-2O | ecosystem: Environmental > Aquatic > Marine > Wetlands > Sediment ... | reverse complement strand
AACTGTTTTTTTTCAGCATCTGCGGATTAAACCCAATGCCGTCATCTTCAACTTCCAGAATAATTACCTGCTCGTCTATTTTTGCTATTACCGATACTTTTTGCGCCTTTGAGTGTTTTGCAATGTTGTCGATAAGCTCGTTAAACGAACGAAACACAAGAATCGAAGAATCATCCTGAAGCGAGGGGATTTCACCCGTAATTTTCAGGCTGGATTTTATCCCGAATTTTTCTGACAATTGCCCGAGCTTCCACTTTATGGCTTCGGTAATACCGAGTTCGAACAACACAGGCGGGCTTAGCTCATAGGTTAAGATCCTTGAAAATTCTATTGCGTGGGAAATGTGTCTTTCTGCCTCCTTCAGGTTTTCAGCCTGTGGCGCCCCGGAATTCCCGTTTTTAAGAGCCGACAAGCGAATCTTTGCCATCGCCAGGCTTTGCCCCAGATGGTCGTGTAAATCCACAGCTATCTTCCGCCGTTCTTTTTCTTCAGCAAGGTTTAGCTGGGTAACCAAAGAGCGAAGGCTCTGCTGGTATGTTTTAATGGCATTTTCATTGCTTTTTCGTAAGGTGATATCTTTTGCAACTATGATATACCCGTCAACCAGATCGTCTTCATTTTTTACAACCGAAGCACTTAACTCGCCATAAAAACCTTTGCGCCCCTCACGTAACATCATCAGTTCCAAATCGCGGACCACGCCTGTTTTAAATAGTTCCTTGAATAGGGTTTGAATTTTGTGTTTTTCGTTTTCAGGAAACAATTCAGTAATTCCTTTTCCCAATAAGCTGCCCCTTTTACTAAATCCATAAATTTCCAAAGCCCTCATGGATGCATATACAATCTTCATGTAAACATCGAGAATTAAGACCGCGTCGGGAGAAATTTCGACTGTTGCCCTGAATTTCTCTTCACTTTCCAGGAGCCTGGTTTCTGTTTTTTTCCTCATATAGGCATAATGGATCGAGCGATGCAACTGGTCAGGATTTATGGTTCCTTTAATCAGATAATCCTGCGCCCCCAGGCTCAATGCCTCATTCCCTGTTTCTTCATTGTCGTTGCCTGTAAGCACAATAACCGGGAGGCGGCTGGTTTTTTTAATTACCGACTTCACCGTGTCAAGGCCATAACTATCGGGAAGGCCAAGGTCAGAAATAATAAAATCGAATTTATTTTCACTGATCAGCCTGAGAGATTCCCTTAAATCAGGAGAATGAGTAATACAGTAATCCCCTTTCCCTTCCGGATTAAGCATTTCCTTAATTAAAAATGCATCGGCAGGATTATCTTCAATCAATAATAAATTCAGATTCTGCATCATTTAAAACATAATGGGCGGACACCGGAACTTCTGATTTCGGCACCATAATTATCCTTTGTCCGGGTACCCGGTAAACTGCCTGCTTTATCTGACAAAAGCGGCTTTAAAATCATTTCACTTAAACCGGAATGTGTCCATAATCGTGCTGCCCCTACTGAAGGTTTTACCATCAACAGAAATTCACACAACTACTAATTTCTGAACCATTTCAGCGAAAGTTTCCAAATTCTGATAATTCAGTTATCGGTTATAAGCCTATATTGATTTCAAAATTAAAGGATATCAAAACCGGGTTATATAGGGATAACCCTGATTTACCCGACTTAAAATCCCTAAAGGGTGCGACGATTGAGGCAGGAGCGGCCGCGGCACTGATTTCAGGGCTAAATATCGAGTGATGTCAACCCCATCCTGATGGCATGTTTCGTTAATTCAGGCACGGTAAACATATTCAGTTTCTGCATAATTTTTTTCCGGTGCGATTCAACTGTCTTCACACTTATGAACAGCATTTCTGCAATCTGTTTTGTTGAATTGCCCTCGGCAATCAACTGCAGGACTTCCTTTTCACGGGTTGATAATTCTTCAGGCCCGTCCTCAATGGCTTGGTGGATATTGGTCACATACTCCCTGACGAGCACATCAGTAATTTCGCGGCTAAGGTATGTGTGTTTTGCATGAACTGCTTTCACAGCATCGAACAGTTCGTCGAAAGCACAATCTTTCAGGAGGTAACCCGAGGCACCTGCTTTAAACATGCCGGTAACAAACTCTTTCCCGCTGTGTGATGACAATGCAATAATACGTGCCCCGGGATGGTCGTTCAAAATCATTTTTGTGGCCTCCATGCCGTTCAGGTCGGGCATAGCAATATCCATAATAACAATATCGGGTTTTAATTTTGCCACCATTCCAATAGCGTCCCTCCCGTTTTCGGCTTCGCCGACTACCTGGATATTGGCTTTGTCTTTCAGCAGGAAACGCAATCCCTCGCGCATTATCTTGTGGTCGTCTACTATAAGTACTTTTATTTCCATATTATCATAATTTTAAAAAATTACCGGGACAGAAATATACACCTTTGCACCTTTTTTTAAGTCAGAATCAATGGTTAATGTTCCGTCGAAATACTCGAGCCTTTCACGGAGGCTGAATAATCCGATACCTGATTTCCCCCCGTTTTGTTTTTCGAGTTTGGTGGCATCGAATCCCAGCCCATCGTCACTGACCAGTATATTCATGCATTTCCCATCCATATTGCATACAACAGAAACGTTTTTAGCCTGGGCATGTTTAACAATATTATTCAGCAATTCACTCACTGCCCGGAATAATAAAATCAGTAAATCTTCGCGTAATTCCGGCAATTCGTGGGTTACTTCCATGTTTGTTTTAATTTTATGCTCACCCGAAATTTGTTCAAGCTTCCAGTTAATGGCTGCAGTTAGGCCAAATTCATATAACACAGGCGGGCTTAATTCATACGTCAGCGAACGTGAACTTCTGATTGCGTGCGTTACGTATTTTTCCATTTCAAGCAGATGTTCCATCACATGCGGAGCCAGGTTTTCGCTTTTCAGGGCAGAAAGTTTAATACGGGCCATGGCCAGGGTTTGCCCCAGGTCGTCGTGCAGGTCAACGGCAATCCGCCTCCTTTCTTTTTCTTCAGCAAGGTTCAGTTCCGAGGTCATTGATCGCAGGTTTTGCTGATAGGCTTTTATTGCATTCTCGGCATTAATCCGTTCTGAGACGTCTTTGATAATAGAAATGATCCGTCCTGGGCTTCCTTTTTTGTTTGTAATTACCGAGGAACTTATTTCACCATAAAACCGCGAACCATCCTTCCTCTTCATTATATAAAGGATATCACGGCGTGTGCCTTTTTCCCCTTTTTTTTCTGTTTTGGCAGTAAGCTTGTCACGGTCTTCCGGTGCAACTAAATCTTTTAAAAAAAGCCCTTCGAGCGCTTCCGGTTTTTTATAGCCAAAAATTTCGGCAGCCATGTTTGAAGCATAACCGATTTTACCATTGATCCCTGAAGTGATAACGGCATCGGGAGAGGCTTCTACCGTCGTCCTGAATTTTTTTTCGCTTTCGAGGAGGGCATCCTCGGCAATTTTTCTTTCTGTTATATCAACTCCTTCGGCCTGGTATTCTAAAATATTGTCCTTGTCATCGAAAATCACCCTGTCTGTCCAGCGGAACCACCTGGTCTTTCCATCAGGGAGGATAACCTGGTGTTCGTCGACTTCAACCGGGTGCTCTTTGCTCAACAATTCAATCTTTTTCCTGACTCTGTTCAGGTCGCCCGGGTCGATAAACGAGAACAGGCTCCTTCCTTCAATATCCAGCCGTTTTTTCCCAAAAAGTTTACAAAAACTATCGTTTACAAATGTAAGCACACCGCCTGGCCTATACCTTACTATTGTTTCGGTCTGGTCTTCGATGATCGAACGGTAACGTTTTTCATTTTTGGCAAGCGCTTTCTGTGCTTTGATCCTGTCTGTAATATTTTCGCCGATGCTGGTAATTGCCGCAGGTTTCCCTTCGTTGTCGTAATGGACCATATTCGACCAGGAAACAACAAGCAGCTTGCCATCCTTTGAAACGATTTCATTCTCATATGCCGGGGGGAATCCCGGAGAACTGAGCATTTCATTATAGATCCTATCAACCTTATTTTTTATATGTGCAGGAATGAAATATTCCAGCCAGTCTTTCCCTAAAATTTCTTCCCGTTTCCACCCGGTGAGTTTTAAAAGGTAATCGTTGGCAAAGGTTATTTTCCGACCGACATCGAGCATCAATCCTAAAAGCTGAATGTTTTCAATTACGATCCTGAACTTCTCTTCACTTTCGATTAATTTTTCCTCAACTTTTTTCCGGTGGTACGAATACCTGATCGAACGCATCAACTGGTCGGGGTTGATGTTCCATTTAACAAGGTAATCCTGGGCCCCGCAGATTACTGAATCGGTCCCGGTTTGTTCATCGTTTGTGCCGGTTAACACAATAATCGGGATGCTTTTAACATTCCTGAGGATTTCGTTGACAGTAGCCACGCCCTGGCTGTCGGGAAGGCCAAGGTCGGCTATGATTACCTCTATGGTTTGATTATGGATTTTTTCAATAGCCTGTTTGAGGGTCATGGCTTTTATTACATGGAATTTCCAGGTTTTCGATGCGTTCAACATTTCTTCGATAAGGAACGCATCGCCGGGATTATCTTCAACTAAGAGTACATTTAACGATTTCATTTTAATTGATGACTGACCTGTTAAAAGTATCAAAAATTTTTATGCCGACTGCTTCATGTATCTGGCTGAAAAATTCTTATTTAAGATAAAATTAAGTTTTATTCTTTACAGTTACAAGAAAACAGTTGAAATGCGTTAGAATTATATGTGCATTTTTAATTCTGCCATATACGATTTGTAATAATTATTCATCTCGCGTATAATACCGGCTTTTTCTACAACCATCTGAAAATATTTAATTTATTTTCAACAACCTGCTTAAAATCAAACCATTAATTTCATCAATATAATATCCCCTATCGGGTAATAAGGAATTTCCTATGATGATGGCCAGCCAATAAAATAAGGTTTTCAGAATTTGCGACAGGGATAACCGGAAATCGCCTGATTTACCCGGCCCCGATTACATAATAGTTTTGAAACTACAAGTTATTCATAAGCGAAATTAAAAATGGCAAGGCAAAAATCAGGTGGAAATTCCTCAGGAAAACCAAAACTTCGTGGATTGATTTCCGGGATTTTAATTTCATTTCTGCTGATTTTTTCCGGCTTTGCAGTTTCAGCGCAACCGGTTACTCAGGAAAGGGCCTTAAACGTTGCCCAGAATTTTTATAATTCCATCCTTTTACAAAGCAACACCTTAAAATCAGCAAAAACAGTTTCGTTTGCAATTGCTGAAACAGAATTTATAAATGCCCCGGCTGACCTTAAATCGGCAAAAAAACTTCCTGCCTATTATATCATAAATTTTGGTGGGGACGATGGCTTTATAATTATTGCAGGCGACGAGCGCAGCCAGCCGGTACTTGCTTATTCAGCAAATGGCGCTTTCAGTAATGAAGATGCCCCTGAACAAATGATTCCTTTCATTGAAAACTATCGTTCCGAAATTTCGGATATAATCGAAAACAGCGATACAATAAATTTAAAGGCAGATAAAAAATGGGGCGAACTGGAAGCCGGGTATACCAAAAGTGGCACTATCCCGGAACAGTTTTACCTGGTAAATTCAACCTGGAGCCAGGGGAAATTTTATAACGATTTTTGCCCGGAAGACGAAGCCATGGTTTCGCCGACCTATAACGGCCATGTGCCTGCCGGGTGTGCAGCTATTGTTATGGCGCAGATCATGCACTACTGGGCATGGCCGTCAGCCGGAACCGGAGAAAAGTGCTACACGCCTTCAGCTAACAGCCAGTATGGTGAACAATGCGCCGATTTCGGTAATGCCAGTTACAATTTTTCAGCGATGGCTGCCCAATTAAATGAAGCCAGTAACGAAGTTGCAGAGCTGGTTTACCATGCAGCCGTTTCAGTTAAAACAAATTTTTCACCGGGCGGCTCCTCGGCTTTCAGCTCAATAACTGCCAAGGCATTAAAAAATAATTTCAGGTTTTCGGGAAAAACCGAATTTGTTTACAAATCGGCATATAACGACACTGAATGGGTGGACCTTCTTAAAAAACACCTCGATAATGGAGTGCCGCTTTATTACAGGGGAGACAAAGAAGGGAAATCGGCCCACGCATTTATCTGCGACGGTTATGACCAGGCCAACAGGTTTCATTTTAACTGGGGATGGAATGGCAGGTGCAACGGCTATTTTGCCCTGACTGCCATGGATCCGGTAACAAATTATAATTACAGTTCGAACCAGGGGGCAATCATCAACCTTTTTCCTGCAAACGACGATTTTACCATTGAAGGGTTGGCTGCCGACAATACATCTGTTGAAAAAGGGCGAAGCCTAAAATTTTCGTTCGAACATGTGTATACCGGTGCCGATTTTAGTGATACCCCCGTTTTATCAGGTTGCTGGCTTTCATCCGATCCTTTTTTGAGTGATGACGATATTTTTATCGGGGCCAATGAAGCGTTACTGTCATCCGAAAACGACAGGGCCTCCGTTGCCAGGGACTATATCATCCCTGAATCGGTTGAATGCGGCGATTATTATATCCTGGCGTTTGCCAACAGCAATAATGATAAAACAGAAATTGACGAATCAAATAACCTGAAGGGTGTAAAAATCACGGTGAAAGAAGCTGAAGAAGAATCGGACATAAAAAGTTCATTCGCCTGCTCCGACGACCTTGAGCCTAATAACTCTGAAACCGATGCATTTTATATCGGGGAAGAAACCGGCTATTTCAGCAGCAGCCTGTGTTTAACTGAAGGCGATGAAGACTGGTTTGAGTTTATTCTGAATTCGGAGGCCTATTACGTAAAAATAGCAACCTCCGAAAAATCGAAGAATGGATATTACGGGCTTGAATTTATTTTCACCAGCGGCGGTGTTGAAATCCAGACTTTTGAAACCGATGGGGCTACCGATACAAAAATATGGCTATATGACTCAGACATGAATCTGATTGCGGAAGATGACAACGGAGGTGAAAACCTGTTTGCCAGGCTGATGTACCGCCCGTTATTTTCAACAACAGCATCGGCAGTTTTCAACGAAAGCAATTTCAACCTGTACCCAAATCCAGTAAAAGGGAAAGTTTTTATTAATGCCGATATCAGGTTTGAAGAGGAGGTCACCATCGTGTTGATGGATATGAGGGGAAGCCTGATTGAAAAGAAAACACTGCAGAATATACGAGGAGGGGGAGCCTCACTCGATATGACGCCCTATTCCGACGGGCAGTACCTGATCGGGATTTATGCACCTAACGGAGATTATATTACAAAGAAGATATTAAAAAACAGTATGATGTAACGTTCTGGAAAAAATTGGGATTGGAAAATAATTATAGTTAAAATTTAAATTTATGAATGAATGGAAAAATAAAACAATTCTTGTTGCCGATGATGATTTGGTAAATTTCAAACTCATGAATTTTATGCTTAAACAGACAGGCGCGAATGTGATCTGGGCAAAAAACGGGCAGGAAGCGGTCAACCTTACTGAAAAAGGCAAGGTCGATGCGATTATTATGGATGTTCAGATGCCTGTGATGGACGGGAACGAAGCCGCGTCAAAAATAAGGGAAATAAACCAGAATGTGCCGATTATTATTTTAAGCGCTTATACTTCACGGGATTTAAAATTATGGACGCAACAAGGCGGGTCGAACGGTTATCTCAATAAACCTGTTCATCCGGATAATTTATTCGGGACAATCGACAAATTTTTCGGGCCGGGAACATTAACAAATTAAAAGGGCTGATCAAAGCCTGTTTACTGTATCACCTCAAAGCATCGTTTCTGTTTATAGAAGAAAACCGGCAACAATTGAAAAAACTTAAGTTTATAAACAATTAAACAATACGCAGAACAGCATAATAAACCATCATAATTACAAATGCCTATGTAAAAAAAGCAATGGATGACTTGGCCCTGCTCTTCGCAATATGAAGGGCAGGGTTTTTTATTATCGCGATACCTTACCTCACCCCTAAATATTTGACCCTGACTTGTATTTTCAAAAAAACGGTTATAACTTTGCTTCGATATTGCAATGGGGGTGCCTGAAAATGACGGGCTGAGATCATACCCAATGAACCTGATCCGGGTAATGCCGGCGAAGGGAGGGCGAAAAGGGATAACACCCACTCCATTGGTTAGTTGGTAACCAAATTTCTCAAAAATGAAAAAGTTTAATTTATGGCTGCTTTTGCAGTTTATTGCTGTGCTTGCGTTTGGGCAATACAGTTTAAAAGGAATTGTTTACGGCAACGGGGAACCTCTTGCCGGGGCAAGTGTTGTGATAGAAGATTCATACCTCGGGCAATCAGCCGATTTACAGGGGCGGTTTGAATTCGAAAACCTGAGAGCCGGCAATTATTCGTTAAAAATTTCTTTTATAGGGTTTGAAGAAAAAACCATACAAGTTAACCTTACCCGGGATGATTCTGTTTCCATAATCCTTGAACGTTCAGTTTTCCTCACCGATGAAATTCTTGTTTCAGCCACCCGGGCGAAAGATAAAACTCCGTTTGCCTACGCCAATATTTCGGGCAGTGAGATTGAGAACCGGAACATGGGGCAGGATATCCCCTATCTGCTTTCGTTAACACCTTCGTTTGTTGCCACCTCCGATGCCGGTGCCGGCGTGGGATATACCAATTTCAGGATTCGCGGTACCGACCTGAACCGGATAAATGTGACGGTTAACGGGATCCCTCTGAACGATGCCGAGTCGCACGGCACCTGGTTTGTCGACCAGCCCGACCTGGCATCGTCGCTCGAAAATGTGCAGGTTCAACGCGGTGTAGGGACATCGTCGAATGGCGCTGCGGCATTCGGGGCGACTATCAACCTGCAAACCAACACTCTGAAAAAAGATCCTTACGCCGGGTATAAAACTGCAGCCGGTTCATTCAACACGTTTAAAAATACACTTTCTGCAGGAACCGGATTGATAAACGACAAGTTTACATTCGACGCCCGCCTCTCAAAGGTCTCATCCGACGGATATGTGGACCGTTCTTACAGCGACCTGAAATCGTTTTTTGTATCGGTAGGATACTTTTCTGAGAACACGATCCTCAAAGCCAACATTTTTTCAGGGGTTGAAGAAACTTACCAGGCATGGTGGGGCGTCCCCTCTGTCAGATTGAACAACGACTATGAAGGGATGAAACGCTATGAAGAACATTGGCTCTACACCCCCCAGCAAACACAGGAAATGATTAACTCCGATAGCCGGACTTATAATTATTACACTTACAAAAATCAGGTCGACCATTACCAGCAGGACCACTATAGGTTGCATTTTTCCCACCGGCTTAACTCCGGGTTAAATATCAGCGCTGCCTTGCACTACACCTACGGCAGAGGTTATTATGAAAACTTTAGGGAAGATGAAGATTTTGCAGATTACAGGATGCCTTACCCTGAAATCGAGGGAGTGTTGATCGAATCGACTGACCTCGTTAACCGGAAATGGCTCGATAACGATTTTTACGGGGCGATATTCTCATTAAATTATATAAAAGGGAAAAGCAATGTAACATTCGGAGGAGGCTGGAATACTTATGACGGAAGGCATTTCGGGAAAGTAATCTGGGCGGAGTATTACGGTGGAACCGGCCTTGGTCATGACTGGTACCGGGGCACCGGTGTGAAAAAAGATTTTAACACCTACCTGAAATACAATTTTCAGTTTAATGAAAAGTTAAACCTGTTTGCCGACCTCCAGTTCAGGCATATCAGTTATGAGATTGACGGGACCGATGATAACCTCCGGGATGTTTCACAAACACACAGGTTTGATTTTTTTAATCCGAAATTCGGGCTTTTTTATAAACCGGAAACCAATCAGGAAATCTATTTATCCTACTCCCGGGCTAACCGCGAGCCCAACCGCAGTAACTATGTCGACGCTGATCCGGAAGCTGAACCACCGGTTCATGAATCGTTGAATGACTTTGAAGCAGGGTATAACATACGTTCAAACAGGTTTGCCGCCGGAATAAATATGTATTACATGGATTATAAAAATCAGTTGGCTCTTACGGGGGAAATCAACGATGTCGGAAGTGCAATCATGGTAAATGTCGATAAGAGCTACCGCGCAGGCATCGAATTGTCGTTAGGCATAAAACTTCCCGACAAACTGAAATGGGACGCAAATGCAACTTTCAGCAGGAATAAAATTCCTGATTTTACGGAGTATGTCGATAACTGGGATACCTCGGGGCAGGAAGCTTTCAGCGACCTGTCGTTCTCGCCAAATACCATTGCCAAAAGTAATTTCTCATGGCAGCCTGCCAATCATTTACACATCAGCCTCACATCGTCGTATGTGGGGAAACAATACATCGACAATACCTCGTCGGATGGCCGCAGCCTGAATGCCTGGTTTGTGAACGACCTGAAGATAGATTACTCATTTAAAACAAATTTATTCAATGAAGTAAAAATTCACCTGCTGGTAAATAATATTTTTAATGAGGAATATGAATCGAACGCATGGGTATATTCCTATATCCTTGGTGGCGAACGTTACAAGATGGACGGGTATTTCCCACAGGCCGGGATAAATTTTATGATAGGCCTTGATCTAAGCTTATAATTCAGGCATACTATTAAATACAACTTCCCCCTCAATTTCGACGAGCAGTTCGTCGCGGCAGATATCAGCAATGATATAAACCACCGGTAAGTCGCCATAATGCATCTTGAACACCCGCCTTATGGTGTTGAAATCCTTCCGGTTTTTTATGTAAACCCGTGCATGCCCGTATTTTGGCTCTAATTTATTTGACGATACCAGGCTTAAAACTTCATCCGAATATAACCGTTGAATATTCTGGATCGTAATCTTTGTTTGCTCAACCGGATTACCAATGCCGGAAGTTTTTTCCCCGATGATCGACGCGGTCCCGGAAATAAAAACTGCTTTCTTATCAAATAATTCAAGGTACCTGGCCCGTTCAAATTTTGGAGTTGTTTTCAGGGAGTTACATCCCCCGGCCAGCACCTGACCGCTGTAACTGTGGGCTGCTACCTGCTTTGGATTATTGACCGGTTTTGTGACGGCTTCATCCGAATCGAGGGCAATAAATTCGACGATGACCCCTCCTCTATCCATCCCGATTCCGGTGGCTGCTGGATATCCCGACAACTTAAAAGCACCGCCGTAAAAAGCACTCCGCGCGTTATTAAACTGCTGGTAGTTTTGCCTCCCCCCTTCCGATCCGACAATATCTTCAATATAATTCCACTGGCGGATAATCGAGCTTGTTTCAAAGTTATTCGAATTAAAAATTTCATTTATTCCTGAAAATACTTCTTCCGATTGTTTTTCGCGGGTTGCAGGCTCACCACACTGTACATGCCCGATCAGAAATTTTGTATTTGCCCTTCTGAATAAAACAGCCTCTCCTGATGTATATTTTTGAAAACCGGCTTCCCATTTCCCGGGGTCATAATAAAAAGCTTCAACCAGAATCTTACAGGTTAATGGGGGCTGGGCAATAAAATTCAGGATGACACTTCCGTTTATTTTCTCAGAAACCTCTTTTTTTAACAGAACCTGAAACTCCCTGTGCTCATCATGTGAATTGACACTGACAAAAAAATTGAGCTTATAGATTTTTTTCCGTGAGTTGATTTCCGACAACTGGGTAAGGCAGCTCTGAAGCTGCGATTCAAGAGAGGCATTACCACTCAGAGGTTTTAAATAAATGCGGCTGCCGTTTAAAAAATACATCCGGTAAAAATAGATTTTTAAAAGGACTACAAAGATGCTATATTTTGCAAAAACACCAAATATTAATAATCACCTTTTGCAGCCCCTCCTAAAAGTACTGTTTCAGTCGACCCGATACCGAGCCTGTCAGCACCCTGCTCAAGGAATGCGACAGCCGTTTGCCAGTCGCGGATACCCCCCGACGGTTTCACTCTCATCCGGCCTCCGACGGTTTTTATCATTACCTTGATAATCTCAGGTGTTGCCTTCCCCGGGCCAAACCCTGTCGACGTTTTTACATAATCGGCCCCGGCTTCATACGACAATTCGCACACAATGGCAACCTGCCCGAGTGTCAGGTAACCGCTTTCCTGAATAACCTTGACAATGATGCCATTTTTATGCGCAACTTCTACCACGGCTTTAATATCATCCACGACATAGTTGTAATCGCCCGATAAAAACTTGCCGATGTTCATTACCATATCGATTTCATCAGCACCGTTATCAATTGCCTGTTGTGCCTGGTATGCCTTTGTTTCCGTAGTATCAGCCCCGTGCGGGAAACTCAGCACACATGAAACTTTAACACCGCTCCCCTTCAGCAGGGTTGCTGCTGCTTTAATA
>Ga0272442_10009253_pt1 | contig 12347 bp, 11 predicted proteins | sample SSMForm2O_FD_200262 | JGI IMG/M metagenome (GOLD analysis project Ga0272442, IMG submission 200262) | Marine sediment archaeal communities from Little Sippewissett salt marsh, Falmouth, MA, United States - SSM-Form-2O | ecosystem: Environmental > Aquatic > Marine > Wetlands > Sediment ... | reverse complement strand
TTCAAATCAAAATCGGGATCATTAGCGATGACGAATTCCAGAAGAGGCAGCACATCTTTGGAATGACCGTTTTGACCCAGCCAGAAAATGGCCTTTTTTCTTATTTCAGAGTCCTGACCAGTCCTGGCGATTTCAATTAAAACGGACAAGCCTCTTTCGCCCGGCACCTCAGACAGACCGAACACTGCCTGTTCCTTGAGCTCAAAATCTGTTTGAGACAGTGCAATCGTTTTTAGGAATTCAACGGCGTCTCCGGTTTCAGCGTGCTGCCCGATCCAGAATATGGCTTTTTTCCGAATATCAAGTCCTGCCTGGTTTCGGGCGATACGCATCAGGGATGGTATGCCGCGTGAGTCAGGCGCCTCTGACAGTGCGAAAACAGCGTGTTCACGGATTTCCTGGTCAGGATCGTTAATGGCCACACTTTCCAGAAACTCGATAATGTCAGCGGTTTCGGCTTTGTCACCCAGCCAGAACACCGCTTTTTTCCGGATCAGGGGATCACGTTCACTCTGGGCGATTTTCTTGAGTATGGGAATGCCGCCCCGGTTCGGAGATTCCGAAATGGCGAATAAAGCATGTTCCCGCACATCACGGTCCGCATCAGTCAGAACAATGGATTCCAGAAAATGGAGCGTTTCATCAGTCTGTGCCTTGTCGCCCAGCCAGAATAACGCTTTTTTTCTCAGCTGCGGATTACTATCGGAGCGGGCGATGGCCATGAGTTTGTCACGGGTTTTTTCCGAATTCATGTCGCCCAGTACAAAAAGTATTTTTTCACGAAGTTCCGGATTATCCTGCCTGTCATAGAGTGCGATCAACGCATCTGCCGAGTTTTCATCATTGATATTTCTGAGTGCCATAATGGCAGTCATGGCAATTTCATCGTCATCGGAATCCTCCATGGTCCGGAGCATGGCCTCATATTCGGTTTTGCCCATGTTCACCAGGCGTCGCCCAACTTCGATGAGATGAGAACGCGCATCATCGGTCCATTTGCTGTCTTCATTTTCACGGATAAAAGTCTCATAACATTCAAACACCCTTTCTTCATTTTCTCCCATTTTATCAAGGGCATAACACTGCCAGAAACGGGCGTCATCATAATACCTGCTGCCTTTCTGTCTGTATTCATGGATAAATCCGGTGAGGGAATGATAGGCATTTTCCCACTGTTCCTCAAGGATATGCTGATAGGCTTTTTGATAGTGTTCGGCATCGGCACTGCCGGAAAATACTGTTCCGGCCATAAACAGACCCGCACAGAGGATGACCAATGCAGCCGCAAGTGACGATGTATTCAGTTGTTTCATTCTGAACCTCCCGGTATTAGATTGTTGATTTTTCCTTATCCGCCGGTTGCTGAAAACTCCCCGCTGTGTTACGGGATTCGGATGATATTTGCGATACATTGATTTTAAACAGAACAGAGCGCTTCTCCAGACCGGATTTTACCAGTGACACGGCATTCAGATCATAATCGTCTTCCAGATTGGCAATTTGAAGCAAAACAACTTCGAGATCCGTGAGCAGTTCCAGCATCCGTCTGTCGGCGTTTGCATGCATCCTGGATTTCAGAAAGCCTGTTTCCTGTACAAGTAACTGGGACATCTGCTTCTGGAAGGGCAGATTCAGTGTTTCCGCATCGTCGCTTTCAGGATCGAAGTTGGCCCATGCAAGGAAAAGCACTTTGGATTTTTCAAGCGTATATTCGGTGCGCTCCCGTATTGAGCCAATGTGGGTACCGGATATTATGGCCATTTCCCCGGCGGAATGGGCTGAATCGAAGCCGGGGGACCAAATCAGTTTTCCGATTACAATGCCGATTGCAACAAGAGACAGGGCCGGCACCAGGCGCAGTGTGTTTCGCCGCACAAGTACCCTGGCATGTAACCATTTGCGTGCTGACTGAAAAGGTTTTTTCATTCTGGCATTTCGGGATAACCGGGGAGAAAGGGAATCCCAGTATGACTCCCAGAAACAGGGGTCCGGTGTACGAAGCTTCCGGGCATGAAGGATGCCGGCGGTTTTTTTCAGCCCGTCGTACAGGGTGCGACACGCCTCGCAGGTTTCCAGATGACGTGCAAATTCTTTTTCAGCTTTGGGTTCCAGCGTTTCATACAGGGCTTTGCCCATGAGTTTTTGTATATGACGGCACTTTATTTTCATGTTGACAGTCCTTAAATAATTTCCTGCTGATAGAAGGAAAGAGATTTTTGAAGACGTTTCAATGCACGGAAAAGGGTACTCTTGATAGTGCCCTCCGTGACCTTCAGTGAGCGGGCGATTTCCTTGAGAGGTAAATCGTGATAATGCCTGAGAATAAAAACGGCTTTTTCGCGTTCTGTGAGAGTGCAAAGCGCCTTTTCAATATGAAGTTGAATCATGGATTGCTCCGTATATTTTTCCGGATCCATTATCGGTTCGGAACCGGTACAATCCGTATTCAGACCAGCGGTTTTCTCATCCATATTTTCCCTGGTGCAGACCGCTTTCCAGCTTTTTTTTCTACTGCGTTCAATGCAATGATTCACAGTGATTCTGTACAGCCAGGAGCTGAAGCGGGCATCGCCGCGGAACCTGGAAAGAGACCGGTATGCCTTGATGAACACATCCTGTGAGATATCTTCCGCATCATGGTGATTGCCTGTCATATCCAGTGCGATAAAATAGATTTTCTGCTTGTTTCGCTCAACCAGATCACGAAATGCATTCATATCGCCCTGACGGGCCTGGTCTACCAGTATTTGGTCTTCTGTCAATGCCTAAATTCTCCGTTTCATTCATTTAGACGAGTGTACAGGCAAATAAGTTGGAAGGGAATATCAAAATATTCCCGGATTAAAAAAATTTATAAGAGAGTACATTACAGAATGGTGAGAAATGGTATTAAAAAGGATGAATCAGCCGGACAGACATTTCAGATTTTCTTCTACCTGATCCGCATTGGCCATGGCTACGGCGCTTGTGTGCACATAATTTTTATCAACGATCCACTGTAAAGCATTTTCATACGTGGACGGTCCGCCATCCGGATGCGGCCTTGGTCCACCGGAGCATGTTTTCATGGCAACAATACCCATACTGCTGTTCACGGCTTCTTTTAATGCCAGAATCAAATCATCCTGATCCCATTCATATCGGTATCCTCCCAGGGCATGAACATAAGCACCCTGATGGTTGAAGGCAATCATGGCCACGTCATACACATTCAGACGAATGGCAGAACGGATCAGGCTGGCCATATTCAAGTGAGCGGAAAATCCGCATGCCCTGATTTTACCGCTTGTTCTGGCCTTTTCAAAAAAATTCATGACAGGCTCAAGTCGCAGCATATCAGGTGACTGGATACCATGAAGAAGCATGATGTCAATGTAATCTGTGTTGAGGGCTTTCAGGCTTTCTGTGAGGGATATTTCACATTGCTGTGTGATGCGTCCGGCAGCCCCCGCTTTCAGGAAATCCTCCCCGTCTTTCCTGATCCTGAGTTTGATCTTGGACTGAATCACCACTTTGTCCCGCATGCCCTGCACAACATTTCCGACCATGATTTCATTCTGTCCGTTGGCATAAGACCGGCCCGTATCAATGAAATTAATCCCCCTTTCGAGTGCCATGTTCAGTATGGACGGTTCCTGTATACGTGGGGCGCCCAGCCCGATCGGGGATACCTTGATACCTGTCCGGCCCATTACCCTGAAGGAGCAGATTTCCGTTGAAGCCGTTGCGTGATGTGCCTGGACCGGTGTATATCGTGCAATGCCGGCGGAGGCGAGTCCTCCGGCAGATAAAGTGATAAACCGTCTTCGCGAGATCATTGTCGGTTGTGTGACCATGGCAGCGCCTTTCTCCGGTTCAGTCATTGCTGAATGAATAACCAGTTGGTCGGCGAATTCATGACGGCAACAAAGTTACGGAGTCGATTATTGATTCAGCAGGAAGGCCATGGATTCGGCGAACCTGTTTCCAAGGTCGATGTAACCGTCCGTGTTATAGTGCCAGGGATCAGAATAGTCATATTCATCCGTTGAGATTATCAGAGCGGCACAGGCGTCTCCGCTGACGAAATCGTGCTGGGCCATGCGCACAATGTCACCGTGTTTCCATACCCTGCCAGTGGTAGCGTGACCTGAATCGGATATCCGTCCGATTACCACGGGGAGATCGTCGCTGCGAAAGGCGGCGCGTACGAGATCCATGAGGCGTTTCAGGTTGTCGACGTATTTCAGAGCTGTTGAATCGGTCCATGCAGCATCGGATTCTCCCTGCATCCAGATAATACCCGCCGGTACAAGGATATCCGTTTCTCCGTCATGGTCAATATCGGATATGGACATGGCATTCCGAACGGTGGCCAAAAAATGATCATATTGATTGATGCCGTTTTTGTCCCGGAAATCCGGGTCCCAGCAGCCAAAATTCCTGGCGGCTTCTATGGCAATCGAGGTTCCGCCGCGGCAATACTTGATGATGGCGATGGATTCCTCAGGACGGAGTGCCTTTAATTTTTTGGCAAAGCTTAATTCCACGCCAAATCGGTCGGAATATGTGTTATCAGTCCCGTCTGAACTGAAATAAACGCCATGTCCGGGGCGGAGAGGCGCCCATACACCCTGGCCTCCCAGCGTGGTGTCATCAGGAAGCGTGTTTCCGTGAAAAATCATGACATCACTTTGAATTCCGGACAATTCCCGGGGCAGTTCAGCGTTCCGGCCGTAACCGTCCATATTGGATTGTCCGCCCAGATAATAGAGTCGGTAGATTTTTGCAGAAACCGGATGTCCTCCCAGGAGGCCTGTCAACACCAGTAAAAGCAACCGATGTGCTGTTTTCATTCCATGATCCTTTCTGAATGGGCCGATATACCTGTGAAACAAGGTGATGAATATTACAAACATTTTTCGCATCATGCAAGCTTCAAATAATCCAGAAACCATATATTACGGGGCAACGGGCACGTCTGTTTGCAGACTCTCTGTCCAATTTTTACTTGAATCCTATGTTATCCGGGATTATTTTAGAACGGCAGATGTATTTCCGCAATCAGGAATAATGGATGCTTGCTCAAATAACCCGGTACCCGGAGAGACACATGGGACGTTTTCTTGTTCTGGCTGGCCTCATCTTGATTATTATCGGAATCATATGGCAATGGGCGCCTGGACTGCTTCACTGGTTTGGCAGGCTGCCCGGTGATATTCGCATCGAAACGGAGCGAAGCAGAATTTACATACCGGTTGTATCCATGCTGCTGGTCAGTATTGTCCTCACATTGCTGGTCAATATTCTGAAACGATGAGTGCTTTCAGAGTGTTGTTTTTATGAATGATATTTTGCTTGAATTTGATGATATCATGTACTATTTTTGATTTATTTTATACATGTCCTTATCCAGCCGGCCATGGAAGCGATAGCTGTTAACAGAATGGGTAAAGGGCATTTGAGTGACTATAATATTCGAGGCATGAATGATTCATCCGAAAACGGAGCTCAAATTTATCAACAATGAAATCGGGTACGGAGTGATTGCCACCGATTTCATTCCGGCCGGCACCATTATCTGGGTGCTTGACAGACTGGATCGTGAATTCAGTCCCCTGGAATTTCAATCGATGGAACCCATATATCAGGAAATTCTGGATACATACACTTTCAGAAACAACAAAGGCAATCTCGTGCTGTGCTGGGATAACGGAAGATATGTGAATCACAGTTTCAATTCCAATTGCCTGACAACGGCATATGATTTCGAGGTGTCCATCAGGGATATTCACCGCGGCGAGCAGATCACAGATGATTACGGTTATCTGAATCTCCCGAGACCGTTCCGTGGTGTTGATGAAGGCACGCGGAGAAAAATCGTCTATCCGGATGATTTGCTGAAATACTACAAAACATGGGATAAAAAACTGCTGCGGGTCTTTCCCAAAATTCCCAAACTTGAACAGCCTCTGAGATCGCTGATACCTGATGAAATGTGGAATGAAATCGAGGATATTTCCAGGGGTAAAAAAGAGATGACCTCGATTCTCAGAAATTATTTTAACGGACAGCAGGAAATATGATTATTCGGGATAAAGTGGCGGTGCTGGACAAGGGATATGATTCTTATGAATATGAGAAGAAATTGTTTTCCGAAAACGGCTACCGGTTCCACATATTCCCCGGCAAGGACGGTGACCGGTCCGGTAAAATTAAATTTGCTGAAGATGCGGCCGGTATTTTCATACGCGGGTCCGTCATCGATGACCCGTTTCTCAATCAAACACCCAGGCTCAGGGCCATTTCACGGTATGGCACAGGATACGACAATATCGATATTGCCTCAACTGTCCGGCACGGCGTTAAAGTGGCCAATGTAAGCGGTTATGCCAATCATTCCGTTTCGGATCATGCCATTGCCCTGATGTTTGCCTGTGCCAGAGCATTGCCGCAGGGAAAGCGTTCGCTCCGGTGCTGTTTCGGAAGACCGCCGGTTAAACAGGTGATTGAATTTCAGGACAAAATTCTGGGTATTATCGGTCTGGGCAGAATCGGCAGCACATTGTGCCGTAAAGTCCTCCCGGTTTTCAAAGAAGTGCTTGCCTGCGATCCGTATATACCCGAAGAACGATTTCGGGAAGCGGGAGCGTGCATGACCGGACTCGACAATCTGCTCAAGCGAAGCGATGTGGTTTCCATTCACTGTAATCTGACTGAAGAAACCACCGGGCTCATTCATCGGGAAAATATGTGTTTGATGAAAAAAAGGCCGATTCTGATCAATACGGCCCGGGGTGCTGTGATCGATGAATCGGATTTGGTGCGGGGCCTGAAGGCCGGACAATTTCACAGTGTGGGACTGGATGTTTTTTCGGAGGAGCCTCCCGTGAAAATGCTGAAATGGCTTTCTTCACATCCGCAAGTCATTGCAACCGGTCATTATGCATGGTATTCGGACAATGCTTCCGTGGAACTGCAGAGACGTGCAGCGAATAATTTGCTTTCCATGCTGCAGGGGGAGACGCCCGGCGATTGTCTGAATCCGGAAGCCGTCTGAAACCACACGTTGTTGTCAAACCGGAAATCCGGGGTGCCGTCATGAACAGGCGGCTACTTTTCCGGCTGACCGGATCGTTTTCCTTGTGCCGTATCCAAATCCGAAGCTCCGCATTGGCAATTTGTTGACTTTGATCCAAGTATGGCGTATCTTCAGTTAATGCCTGATTATTCGGGAAAAGCACAGTGCAGTATCTATCCCACGGTCTGTTTGTATCTGATTGATAAATTAATTTCCGAAACCTTGTCTTTTTTTATCACAAAACCGTTGCTTCAATCCCAGTCTTACCGACAACCTGCTGACAGGAGGCATATCGTGCATTCCAGATCTTTATGATTATGTTGAGATATGGATTTCAGTGGCGCAGGGAGATCCACCGGACGATTATCCGATATTGGAAGTATTCATACAATGATGCGGCATGCTCTCGTTTTCAAACAACTTTTAGATGAACGCATCCGGCCTGCTTCACGTCATTGTTATAATACAGGACAATCTGATTCATCATCATTTTTAATCGAATAAGGAAACCAGATCATGCTGTTTAATAACACATTTTCAGCCAAAGCCGCATTCATCCTTTTCATATGGATGATTGTCTGTCTCATGCCCTGTTGCGGTTCTGTCGATTCAATGATGACCCGGTCACTGATTTATCCCGTTCGCCAGCCTCTGGTAAAAAATCCGGCGGATTACGGCATGCCGTATGAAGATGTTGCATTCATGACACGTGACAGCATTGCCATCAAGGGCTGGTGGATCCCCGGCAACGGTGAAGAAATTATTATCATGACCCATCCCATGCCGTTTACACGGTACGGATTTTCTCCGGAACATCAGGGGATTTTTAAAGTTTCCCGTGTGGAAGTGGAGCTGTTAAAAACCGCCCGAAGGCTGCATAACGAAGGATACGGTGTGCTCACATTCGATTTCAGAAATCACGGCGAAAGCGGGAAAGGCAATGGCGGTGTGTGCTGTGTCGGGTTGAATGAATGGCAGGATGTGGCCGCCGCACTGGATTATATCGCTGTCCGGCCGGAGTGGCGTACCAGACCCGTTGCATTTGTCAGCCATTGCATGGGCGCCAATGCAACCATTATTGCCATGAGCAGGGCCGGGGATAAATTTAAAAATGTCAAATGTCTGGTGGCTGTGCAGCCGGTTTCAATGAACGTGCTTGTTCCATGCATGATCAGGGACAAATATCCGCTGTTTGTGTCGCGTGTCAGCGGAATTAACAAAAGAGTACTGCGGTATACGGGACATACACTGGATGAAATGTCACCGGCGGACTATGTCAAGGACATCATGGTTCCGGCACTGTATGTTCAGGTGGAGGGTGACCCGTGGACCCGTCCTTCCGATATTCAGCGTTTTTATGATTTGACACCCGGACACAAAGAGCTGCTGTGGATAGAGGGAAATGAGCGTTTCGACGGATACAATTATTTTGGAGATCATCCTGAAAAACTGGTGAAATTTCTGAATTCGCATTTTTGATCCGGTTATTGAATATGTCCGTTTCATCGCCGGAGGATTGATGCAAAGCAGGAAGTGTATTAAAAAAAAGCAGCAGGTCATTGCTTTCGCATCGCAACTTGTGATGAAAGAATGTAAAATTATGTCAGTGGCCGGGAATTATTAAAAAAAGAATCCCGTCCGTTTGATAATGCGTTCCTTTCCGTCCGATTCAGCATTTTTTGTCTGCACAAAGAAGCAGCGAAAGTGGAAAAACATTGACATTTGGCATAAAATCATTAAAATGGTATACATACCGGATCATCATGCGCAGAATTCAAAGATCCGGCTTCAATCCGCATGACCCACCAGACAGAGGAACGCATGACACAAAATGAACCGCTTGACGATATGACACTCAAACAGCTTCCCGCCGGCTTGCAGGCGGCGGCCGGCCGTGCCGGATGGACCTCGCTGATGCCGGTGCAGGCCAGGGCCATACCGTACCTGCTGGCAGGGCGCAACATGATGGTCCAGGCACGGACAGGCAGCGGCAAGACAGGTGCTTTTCTGCTGCCCATGCTGGAAAGACTGGATCCATCGAAAAATTACTGTCAGGCATTGATCCTGGTCCCGACCCGTGAGCTGGCCAGGCAGGTTGGCAGGGAGGCCGAAATGATTTGCAGTAAAAGCGGTTTCCGTACCGTTGCGGTATATGGCGGTGTCGGATACCGCAACCAGATTGATGCTTTTCAGCAAGGGGCGCACATTGTCGCGGGTACACCGGGCCGCATACTGGATCACCTGTTGAAGAAAACATTGTCACTGAAATATTTGAAAATGATCATTTTTGATGAAGCAGACCGGATGCTGTCCATGGGATTTTATCCGGACATGATAAAGTTGAAAAAATTTCTGCCTGAGAAACCCGTTCACGGCTGCATGTTTTCCGCCACATTTCCTTCGCAGGTGATATACGCAGCCGAAGAATTCATCGATAGTCCCGAATTCATTTCCCTGAGTCAGGATCACGTGCATGTCACGGATACCCAGCACGTGTATTACGTGATACCCGGTCTCGACAAGGACCGGAGTCTCATCCGTATCATTGAGATGGACAATCCTTCTTCCGCAATCATTTTCTGTAATACGAAATCCGAGGTGCATTACGTCACCACCGTACTGCAGCAGTTCGGTTATGATGCCGATGAGCTCACATCGGATCTTAATCAGAACAAACGTGAAAAGGTCCTGGATCGTATTCACAAGGGGCAACTTCGCCTTTTGGTGGCTACGGATGTGGCGGCCAGAGGTCTCGATATTGCTGAATTGTCTCATGTCTTTCTGTATGAGCCGCCGGAGGATTACGAGGCATATATTCACCGTGCAGGCCGGACCGGACGGGCTGGCGCTCCGGGAGTGGCCGTGTCCCTGGTTACAGAAATGGAGCGTTTCACGCTGAATCGTATTGCCAAGCGTTACTCCATTGACATGCAGGAACTTCCATTGCCAACCGATGAAGATGTACAGGCTGTGGTGTCCGAACGCCTGGTGGCCATGCTGGAGGCGAGATTTCGTGAAAGGGATGTGCTGAAAACCGAACGCAGCAGACGGTTTGAACCGCTCGGACGAAGCCTTGCTGAAAACGAGGAAGAATCAGCCATTATCGCCATGCTGCTGGATGATTATTATCAAAAAGTGCTGCATGCTCCGCTTTATCCGCCCGTATCAGTCACGCCGGGAGAGAAGACAGGAAAAGCATCATCATACCGAAAGCAGCGCCGCCGACCCGGAAGAAAGCGATGAACCTCAAAATGAGTCCGATATCAATTTCCTGTATGCATCGTCCTGCCGGCTGAACCGGAAATGTGGTTCGTAAATTATTTTAAAACCGTTGCTTTTTCCCTAGAATAAAAATCCGGATAATCTGTTTAATAGACAGAATGACAACATTATCCATGGTGAAGAGGGAAAGACCAATGAAAAACGCTTTGAAGCGCCGTGCCGGAAGAAAGAGGGAGACGGACCAACGAAAACCGGTAATGAATGTGTTTGTCAGCGGATTGAATCATTTTGGTGATTTGATATGTTTGAAATCGGCTCTGGATAAAGCGAAAATTACGTATTACTGGATGAACAGGTATGATTTTGAGACCGCCGAGCAGGACTGGCCGGCCAGATTGTATATCGGTCTTGAACGAATGGATCTGGTACTCGATGTGCTGAGAAATTTTGAACTGCATGTTTATAATGCGGATGAGTTCCCGGGCAGGGCAGCAATAAAAAAAATATTTACAGCGGAACAGTCCTGAGAAACACGAAGCGCGTTTTTGCCACCCGAGATGCGGTTGAAACCAATCAAAGCGTTTATAAAAACAGCAATAACGGCACATCCGGCAAATGTGTCTGAAATCTATTTGACAACAAATCCCCTGATAATGGCTTTGCACCGTCTGTTGCGGTCCATTCGTGCAAACAGGGAGGACATTTCAATATCGGCATGTTTTTCAAAAGAATCACAGAATTCATGCAGCATGCCGGACAGATCTTTGGTCAGCGTGGTCTGTGATTTGGGGATGGACCGGAATGCGTCGTGTATTTTCCGAATATCTGTTTCAAAACACCCATGCTCTTTTTGCAGTGCAAGGACCATGTCCACGATATGAATATCCCGCATCGTCAGGAGAGCCGTGGGGAAGAGAAACTGCTCTTCCAGTTGAAAGTGTTCGTCCATATCGTTTTGCAGTTTGGGTATCAGTGATTTCAGGCCGGATAATGCTGCATGCTTATCGGCACTGGAGAGCCATTTTCGAATGGCGGAAATGGTTTCCACAAACAACGTGTGCTCGCGTGATATCCGTAAAAATTGATCTGTTATCTTTTCCTGTCGAAACATGCCTGCCTCCAAATGGTTAACACCATGATACGACATATATACAAAGGATGCAAAGAAATTTTGATCTTTCATCACGGGAAGCGCTTAAGTGATCCCATGATCCGCCATCCATTCCGGGTTATGGATCGGGTGAGCCGGCTTTTTTCCATAAAACAGATCATCTCCCCGAACAGCAAGCCGGCGAGCCAGCGGATTCCGCTGAATGATCCGGCGCACTGCGCTGTGAAAGACAGAATGCGGATGCGAATAAGGACAGACTTTCAGGCATATACCGCAGTCTGTTCCGTGCAGACGCCAGTATCGGTAACATAGTTCCTGCCGGCTTTGCCATTTGATGACACCGTTCCGCAGCTTTTTTTCACCTGTGTCGATGGCTCCGGAAGGACAATTATCGGCACATTTCCTGCACAGAGAGCAGAAATCCTGCACACCAAAAATATCACGAGAGTCCTCTGAAAGCGGAAGATTGGTTGTAACAACTGCCAGCCGCACCCTGGGCCCGTATCGCTTTGTGATTAAAAGACCGATGCGGCCGAGTTCACCGAGCCCGGCATCCACGGCAATGGGCACGCACATGACGCGGTAATCTGCATCAATGTGGGCACGGGCCTCAAATCCTATCAGTTGAATATACCGGGCAAGTATCATGGCTATTCCGGCAGTGTTGCAGTATGAACGGGCCGTCTCGGTCAGTTCCGGAATGCCCGGTGCGTGCCGAACCATATCGTGGCGCATTTCAACCGCAATAACGAGAGCGTGTGAATGTTTTAATTCGATTGGCGCGCCCCAGCGGCCGGGACCGCGGCCGATATGGCTGTAAACGTATAACGGATTCAGGCGGGTTGATCCGGTCAGATCCGCACCAAGATATGCAGCAAAATGTTTTAAACGGGCTGTCATTGTATCCGTTGGTATGTCAGCGCCTGAATCGTCCGAAGTGGCTGTATTGTTATC
>Ga0272442_10009252_pt1 | contig 12349 bp, 10 predicted proteins | sample SSMForm2O_FD_200262 | JGI IMG/M metagenome (GOLD analysis project Ga0272442, IMG submission 200262) | Marine sediment archaeal communities from Little Sippewissett salt marsh, Falmouth, MA, United States - SSM-Form-2O | ecosystem: Environmental > Aquatic > Marine > Wetlands > Sediment ... | reverse complement strand
CAGCAGAGAAATGAAAGCTGATGCAGCTGTCAGTTTATCAGAAGCTCTGGCTGCCGATGAGAAATATATGCAGGCTGCTGAACTATGTGAATCTGTGTTAAAAGAACATGAAAAGGGCAGTCAATGGCATAAAAAGCTTATGCTGTGTGCCGCGTCTGCTTATAGCAAAGCCGGGATGTTTCAGGTAGCTACATCTTTGTACGAGACCTATATTGATTTATACAAGTCTGATAAACTCGTTCCTCATGTGCTTATAGCTGACGGTCTGATTCATGCCCGACAATTTAATGATTATGATACGGCTATACTGAATTTCCGGGAGGTGCTCAAGCACCGGGAAGCAGAAAAACTCTATCCGGAAACGCTTTACCTGCTGGGAAGAACCATGGAACATTCAGGCAGGTACGATGAAGCCGCAGCAGTGTTTAACCGGCTTTGCCGGGAATTCAAGACGTCTTCATGGTCAGATTCTGCAGGGTCCCGGCTTCTTGTTATGAATACCATGTCACCCGCAGAATACAGAAAAATTATGATACAGGTGAGCGCTGGAATAGCACATCTGACCGATGACAGGAGCAGCCGGAAAGGACTTCTGCTGCTGCTGGCTGATATTTCTTCTGAGAAACTGAAGGATTTTACGAGTGCGGTGTCGTATCTGAGAACCTGTCTGCCTTATGCTGAAAATGCGCAGGAAAGAGATTCCATGCTGGTAAGAATCGGTACAAGCTATGCTGATCTGTACCGGCTTCATAACAACAGGGTGTATGCTGACAGTGCTGTTTCTGTACTGCAGAAGGTTACGGCAGCACCAAGTAAAAACAGAATGGCTTGTAAAGCCATGGCTGTTTTGGCTGAACTGCAGGAAACAGCTGAACCAGAAACTGCTGCCAGGACTTACAGGGAGTATGCCCGGACGTGCAGCGAACATCAGAATATGACACGTGCATTTTATTTCCTGGGTACTCATTATCAAAAGAGTGATGCAGATACCGCCTTGTTCTATTTTACAAAAGCCATTGAAAAGCCGGAAAATAACGTGTTTTACAGGCAATCTTTATTTACAATGGCACAATTATGTTTACGGATGAATAATTTCACAGCAGCAGATTCTTTGACGGATATGTATGAGCAGGCAGCCGGGCCCGGGCCTCACCTGTCCTATATGAAAGCAATGCTTCATATACAGTCAGCGGATTTTACCGGCGCTTTAGGCGAACTTCAACGAATCCTGAAGAGGTGGCCGTGGTCATGCTGGGCCGATAGTGCGGGGATGCAGGGACTGCACCTGCTGATGGAAACGGGGAACTACACAGGCGCTATCGATTTGTGCTCTTCAATTCTTGAAGCTGACAGTATTTCAGGTGTCCTGCAGCATGCAGGTTTTAAATATGAGCGAATGCCGGCATCAGCAATAAATGATGTCCTCCTGATACAGGGCCGAGCCTACGAAGTTCTTGAAAACATAGAGAAGGCACGGACAAGTTACCGGAAGATAGATGTTAAGACGGGAACAGAGGACCGGATCAAATATTATGAAGCAATGGCACGGCTTGCACAAAAAGAGCACCGGACCAGTGAATCAGAATATCTGCTGAAAGAACTGTTCCTGGAACAGAATTCACCTACAACTGCAGCTCAGCTGGCACATCTTTTTTTCGAGTCCAGTCAATACAAAGAAGCGGAAACCTGGATTCTTAAAGCTATGGAGCTATGGCCTGAATCCGGGGAGACAATAAATCTGGAACGGGACCTCATTATTTCAATGATAAAGCAGGGGAAAATACCCCAGGCAAATGTCCGTATTACCATGTTCACATCCAAATGGGAACGGCACGAAATGTATGAAACGTGCATGGCGCAATTTTTTCTGGAAAAGGGCAAAGCTTTTATCGAGAAGAAAGATTTTAACGATGCTTTAGAACAGCTTGACGTTGTGCAGAAGAAATACAGAAAGACAGATTACTACGCTGAAGCCGAGCTGCAGAGAGGGAGAGTGCTTCTCATTACAAACAAGATCGAGGAGGCCCTTCAGCTTCTCACCCGTATGACCCAGGAATACCAGAAGAATCCCGTGATCTATAAAGTATACCTGAATCTGGGTGACTACTATTTCCGTTCACAGCAGTATAATATCGCCCTCGAAGCGTTTTCAAAAGCCAGGAAGGATACTTCAGAAAGTTCCGTAGCCATGGTAGCGACACGGTATCTCATACGTGTCCATGATATGCTGCGGATGTATGACAGCGGCCTTGTCCTGACCCGTGAATATGTAGAGCGTTTTCCTCTTGCAGAAGACATAATACAGAAAAAGATACAAATAGGCACATTTCTTATGAAACTGCATGAATATACAAGGGCTGTCGAACAATTGAAGAACGTGAAAGAGATCGCTGATTCGGAGACAAAAGCTGAAATTCAGTACTGGATAGGGACATGTTTTAACAGTATGGGGGATTTCAGGCAGGCTATTTTTGAGTTTCTCCAGGTTAAATACCTTCTTCCCTCGACAAAACTGCCGTGGGCAGCGACTGCTCTTTATGAAGCAGGACAATGCTATGTCAAACTTGACGAACCCGAAAAGGCCCGGAATATTTTCAATAAGATTGTGATCCAGGAAGGTGCTTCAAGTGATCTGGGGCGTATAGCCAAAAAACGTATTGAAGAAATAGATGAGAGGCAAAACAGTGATTCAGAGCCCGATGTTTGAAAAAAGCCTTGACTGTATAATTGAACAGGCTTTTCTGGAAGATCTTGACCAGGCCGGCGATATAACCAGCAAGGCAATTATTCCGCCCGGTAAGAGTGGAAAAGCCAGGCTTGTTGCCAAGCAGGCTGGTATTATAGCCGGGCTGACTGTTGCAGAAAGAGTCTTTTCCGGATTATCTCCTGAAATATCTATTCGATGGTTTTATGCAGACGGGAACAGAGTAGTCTCCGGTGACATCCTGGGAGTTATCGAGGGCAATATTCTTGATATTGTTCAGGGTGAACGTATCGCGCTGAATTTCATTCAAAGACTTTCTGGTATTGCCACGCGCACCCATGCATTTGTCTCACAGGTTGCGGGATGTGATGTCACAGTACTCGATACAAGGAAAACCATTCCAGGGTACCGTACCCTTGAAAAATACGCAGTGAGAATGGGCGGCGGTACAAACCACAGATTCGGGCTTTATGATATGGCTTTAATAAAAGAAAACCACATACGCAGCGCAGGATCTATTGAAAAAGCAGTCGAGGCGGTTCTTGAGTATTTAGATAAAAAACAGCTGAAAGGGCGGCGAAAGATAGAGGTGGAAGTTACAACTATTGATGAAGTGCGCACTGCAGCAAAACTGGAGGTTGACCGAATTATGTTTGATAACTTCAACCTATCCAGCATGAAAGAAGCTGTGGATATTGTTGGCGGAAAAAAAGAGACAGAGGCATCGGGAAATGTTACATTGTCAACAATAAGGGAGATTGCAGAAACGGGTGTCGATTTTATTTCAGTAGGCTCCATCACTCATTCGGCTCCAAGTTTTGATGTATCACTTCTCATTTTTGAATAAAAAACATATAAAAATTGCCTGAAAAACACCACTTTATTGATTTCCGGCTAATTATATTCAATAATTGCTGATGAGATAAGGCGAAAAATTAACTGAAAATGAAAATATTTATTCTATTGCCAATTAATGTTAGATATGGCAATAAACTTCTTGAATTATTGAAACATATGTGTATTTTCATTGGTACACTTATTATCGTGGAATTCATTAATTTCGGAGGAGCAGGATGTTAGAAATACGATTTCACGGACGTGGCGGACAGGGTGCGGTAAAAGCGTCTGATATTCTCGCTATGGCAGCTTTTGCCGAAGGCAAAGAGGTGCAGGCTTTCCCGTTTTTCGGTGTGGAGAGAAGAGGCGCCCCTGTTACGGCGTTTACAAGGATCAGTGACGAAGAAATCAGGATTCATTCGTATATCTATGAACCAGATGTCCTCGTTATACTGGATCCGAGCTTGATAGGCGCAGTACCCCTGACTGACGGGCTCAAGCCCTCAGGAAGCATTATTGTTAATACGTCCAGAAAGCCCGATGAACTTGTTTTTGAGGGGACAGATAATCCCAAAGTGTTTACAGCGGATTGTTCAGCTATTGCCCAGAAATATAAACTCGGTTCAGTTGCGGCGCCTATTGTAAATACTGCTATTTTGGGCGCAATATCAAAGGCTACAGGTTTAGTTTCCATTGATTCAACCTGTAATGCAATTATGGAAAAGATACCCATTAAAAAAGAAGCGAATGCTCAGGCTGCTCGTGAGACATTTGAGCATGTTTTGAGTTAGGAGGGTCCACCATGTCTGATAATGATAAAAAAATTGAGCTGAAAGGCGCCAAAGATATGCCTCCTATGGCTGTGTCTCTTGGAAGCATGCGGCAGAACAAAACTGCATCATGGCGCTCCATACGTCCAATTATCGATGAAGAGAAGTGCCGAAGCTGTATGATATGCTGGAAGTTCTGCCCGGAACCGGCAATTTTCCCCACATCACCACCAACCATTGACTATGATTATTGTAAAGGATGCGGTATCTGTATCGAGGAATGTCCCTTTGATGCGATCTCATCTGTCAAAGAGGGAAAGTAAGAGGAGGAGAACATGAAAAAAATATTGACCGGTAATTTCGCAGCGGCATATGGAGCAACCGCGGCGCGGGTAAATGTTGTAGCAGCCTATCCCATTACTCCTCAAACTACTATTGTAGAGATTCTTTCTGAAATAGTGGCAGACGGAAAACTGAAAGCAGATTTTGTGAAAGTCGAATCTGAACATTCGGCACTGGCAGCATGTATTGGAGCCCAGGCCGCAGGCGCACGGACATTTACCGCAACATCGGCACAGGGCCTGGCCCTGATGCACGAGCTCATCCACTGGACAGCACGGGCAAGACTTCCAATTGTCCTGACCAATGTAAATAGAGCCATGGCACCGGGATGGTCCATCTGGGCCGATGCCACTGACTCAATAGCACAGCGGGATACCGGCTGGATGCAGGTATATTGCGAAAACAACCAGGAAGTGTTTGATACTGTTATTATGTCATATATGATCGGTGAGAATGAGGATGTCCTTCTTCCCACACTCATTAACCTGGATGCATTCTTCCTGTCTCATACATCTCAGATCGTAGATGTGTATGATGAAAAGACCATAGACGGATTTCTTCCTAAATACAATCCAAGCATCAAACTTGATGTTAATAAACCGACATCTTTTGGGGCATTGACGTCTCCTGAGCATTATTTTGAATTTTCGTACAAGATTCAGAATGCCCACGAGCGGGCCAAAGACGTTATCCGTGAAGTAGGGGAAAAATTTGCCAAGACGTTCGGAAAGGAATACGGCCTTGTTGAAGAGTATCGTTGTGATGATGCAGAAGAAATTCTGGTTACCTACGGAACCATTGCAGGTACAACCAAGGATGCCATAGACCGTCTTCGTGACAGGGGCAACAAGGTCGGTGCCTTGAAAATCCGTTATTTCCGGCCGTTCCCCGAGGAGGAAGTCCGGGAGGTTTTATCAAAGGCTAAAAAAGTCGCAGTTATTGACAGGGCACTGTCATTTGGTCATGAAGGGCCCTTCTTTTCAGAAGTAAAGGCATCATTGTACGGTACTGGGTCCAATGTAGATATGTATGGTTTTATCGTAGGATTGGGCGGACGGGATGTTTCCATTGCTGATATTGAAAAGATATATAACCATATGAAAGAAAACAAGCCTGAGAACCTCATATGGATAGGAGTGAAGAAATGAGTGCAGAGAAAAAAATAAAACTTACAATACCCGAGCAGGAAGTATTGTCGCCCGGTCACGTTGCATGCCAGGGTTGCGGTGCTGCACTGGCAATGCGCTACGCGCTCAAAGCTCTGGGAAAAAAGACAATTGTTTCTATTCCGGCATGCTGTTGGGCAGTGATAGACGGTCCTTTTCCGTATTCGGCTGCAGGTATTCCAGTATTCCACTGCGCATTTGAAACTGCTGCATCTACAGCATCGGGTGTAACCCACGCGCTGAGTCAGCTCGGACAGGATGATGTTACCACATTGGCGTGGGCCGGAGACGGCGGAACCTTCGATATAGGCCTTCAGGCTCTTTCGGGAGCTGCAGAACGAAATGAAAACCTCATCTATATCGTTTATGATAATGAAGCCTACATGAACACCGGAATTCAGCGGTCAAGTTCTACACCTCACGGTGCATGGACAACAACTACACCGGTCAAACACTACAAACGGGGCCCGAAAAAGAACATAATGGAAATTATAGCAGCACACCGTGTTCCTTATGCTGCCACCGCAAATATTGCCTATCCTGAAGATCTTATCAGAAAGATCAAAAAGGCCAAAGAGATAAAAGGCGCGAAATTCCTGCACTTATATGCCCCGTGTCCAACAGGGTGGAAACATCCACCTTCTGTAACAATAAAAATAGCACGGTTTGCCACAGAATCAAATGTGTTCCCTCTGTATGAGGTGACTGATGGTGTCTATAAAATCAACAAGGTTATAAAGAAAGTCAAACCTGTTGGTGAATACCTGAAAACTCAGGGACGGTTCCGTCACCTGACAGAAGATGAAGTGGACTTCATACAGAAAGAAGTGGATGGTAACTGGGAACGTCTTGTGAAGCTTGAGAAAGCTTTTGGAGAACATGCTGAATAATATAAGCACTGGTATGGTAAACGTGAGGTAAATATGAAAGAGATACTTTCCGGAAATGAAGCAATTGCAAGAGGCTGTTATGAGTATGGCGTTCACGTTGCTACAGCGTACCCAGGTACGCCAAGCACAGAAATACTGGAGAATGTTGCCAGGTACCCGGAAATATACAAGGAGTGGTGCCCTAATGAAAAAGTTGCCATGGAAGTGGCAATAGGCGCGACATTTGAAGGAGCCAGGTCTCTGGTAGCCATGAAACATGTAGGTGTGAATGTGGCTGCGGATCCGTTCATGTCGGTGAGCCTTATAGGCGCGCCTGGCGGATTTATCATTGTCAGTGCTGATGACCCGGGCATGCACTCATCACAGAATGAACAGGATAACCGTTACTACGCAAAATTTGCAGGATATCCGTGTTTCGAACCTGCTGACAGCCAGGAAGCAAAAGACTTTGTCGGAAAAGCTCTGGAAATAAGCACTGCCTATGATGTGCCCGTACTTATGCGTATGACAACACGGGTATGTCACGGAAAGGGTGTCGTTTCTCTTTCAGACCGGAAAGAATATGATATAAAGGGATTCGAACGTGATCCCAAGCGGTTTGTCGTACTGCCGGCTCATGCACGTGCGCTGCATGTAAAAGCATCCCAGAGGCTTGAAAGGCTGAAACAGGCTTCGGAAGATATTTCAATTAACCGATTGGAAAAGGGCAGCATGAACGTTGGCGTGATAACCAATGGTATTGCATACCAATATGTAAAAGAAGTGCTGCCCGATGCCAATATTCTTAAACTGGGTATGAGCTACCCCCTTCCGATGAATAAAATCCGGGAACTCGCTTCCCGGGTCGATAAGCTTTTTATTGTGGAAGAGCTCGAACCTTTTATCGAAGAAATGATAAAGGCCCAGGGTATTGCATGTGAAGGCATGAAGTACTGGTCAAATTTGGGTGAGCTTACACCGGATATCGTTGCCGAAGGTTTTTATAATGCCGGCGTTCTTAAAGAGAAGGTTGCATATAAGGAACAGAAGAATGTCATTCCCCGGCCCCCCATATTCTGTCCAGGCTGTCCTCACCGGGGCCTGTTCTATAATCTGAAAAAACTGAATGCTGTTGTAACCACTGATATCGGATGTTATACCCTGGGCGCTCTGCCGCCGCTGGCCGCCGGAGATACATGTGTGGAGATGGGAGCTTCCATCGGAGTCGGCGTAGGAATGGCAAAAGCACGGGGAACGGGTAAAGGCATTGTGGCCACAATAGGCGATTCAACATTTCTGCACTCGGGAATGACCGGTCTGCTCAATGCAGTAAATGACAAGTCGGGTATAACAGTTGTTATTGCCGACAACCGCATTACTGCTATGACCGGAGGCCAGTTTCATCCGGGAACAGGAGAAACCCTTTCCGGTGCAGAAGGTACAGAAGTCGACCTTAAGACGATTTGCCAGGCGTTGGGTGTAAAACATATCAGAGAGGTCGATACATACGATCTTGAAGAAACAAAGGAAGCACTTAAAGAAGAGATGGAACGGGAAGAACTTTCTGTGATTATCACAACAAGGCCTTGTGCACTGTTCCCGCCGTCAATTAGAAAAGTTGTCAAACAGACTCCGTTTACAGTTGATCTGGATAAATGTATTGGCTGCAAGACCTGTTTCAAGGTAAGCTGCCCTGCAATAGGCGTAACCGAAGAGAAAACAGAAAAAGGCCTGAATAAGTCAAAGATCGATCCGGCCTTATGTACCGGCTGTTCGGTATGCGCCCAAGTGTGCCCTGTAAATGCAATTGTACCATTGAAATAGACGAGGTATTTAATGAATTCAGTAAAGAACGTACTGATTGTCGGAGTCGGGGGACAGGGGGTGCTCCTGGCAAGCGAAATTCTTAGTTCAGTTGCCATACAAGCGGGACTTGACGCAAAAAAGAGTGAAGTCCACGGTATGTCTCAGCGCGGAGGAGTTGTTTCAAGCCATATACGGTTTGGAGGTAAAGTACATTCACCGCTTATCAGACAGGGAGCCGTCGACGTGCTTCTGGCATTTGAAGAGGCTGAAGCCCTTCGCTGGACCCATTTCCTGAAGGATGACGGCGTTGTTATTGTTAATAAATACCAGCTTGTACCGCCAATAGTAGTAACACAAAAGCTCCACTATCCTGAGAATCCCGTCGCAGACATCCAAAAAAATGTGTCATCGGTAAAAAGTATTGATGCAGACGGCGTGGCAAGGGATATCGGAAATCCCCGTCTTGTCAATACAATTTTACTTGGAGTGCTTTCAACCGCTCTCGATATTGATACCGGTGTCTGGAAAGAGGTGATACAGGCGAGAGTACCGAAAGGTACAGAGGAGATGAATCTTACTGCTTTTGAACAGGGACGCTCACTGGGATAAGGATACTGGGATACCTCTATGGAGAAGATAATTGCAATAAACCCTGGTTCGACATCTACAAAAATTTCATTCTATCAGGGTGAGCAGGAAATTTGGACAGAAAAAATATCATATTCCAAGGATGAAATCAATTCCTTTGAGCATATTATCGATCAGCTCGATATGCGTAAAAAGGACATTGATGAACTTCTGGACAAGAAAAATGTACAGATTACAGACCTCGACGCTGTTGTAGGCAGGGGAGGCCCGTTCAAACCGCTTCAAAGCGGTACATACCGTGTGACTGAACCATTGCTTAAAGATATCCGGGAGGGAAACGTTCAGGCAGAACATGTGTCCAATATCGGCGCAGTGCTGGCATTTGAACTGGCAAAAAGGGGAGGGATACCTTCCTTTTTTGTTGATCCTGTTTCGGTTGATGAGTTTGAACCGCCGGCACGCTTGTCAGGCATACCTGAGCTGGAGAGAAAAAGCCTGGTTCACGCCCTAAATGTCAAGGCAACGGCCCATAAAACAGCAGAGCGGCTGGAAAAGCCCCTTGCAGAACTGAATCTGATTATAGCGCACTTGGGAGGCGGCATTTCTATCTGCCCTGTTAAAAAAGGTAAAATTATTGATGCCAATAATGCCAATGAAGGAGGCCCTTTTTCTCCTGAAAGGGCAGGCACACTTCCTGTTTCATCTTTGCTGAAGCTCTGTTATTCGGGGACCTATAGCTATTCTCAACTGAAGAAGCGTATTGTTGGAAACGGAGGTATTTCAGCATACCTCGGTACAAATGATTTGCGTGATGTCATTGCCAGGATCGTAAAGGGAGATGAAGAAGCACAGCTTGTTTTTGATGCAATGATCTATCAGATAGCCAAGGAAATAGGTGCTATGGCCACGGTATTGAAGGGAGATATCGACGCAATAGTGCTTACCGGAGGAATGGCTGCCGAAGAGTACCTTATTGAAGCGCTGTCTGAAAGGATTTCATTCCTGTCACAGGTTTTTGTTTTTCCCGGCGAGAATGAGATGGAATCCCTGGTGCTGGGTGTGTTGCGTGTTCTGAGAAATGAAGAAGAAGAAAAAAATTACTGATTTTTTCATGAGGTCCAATAACTGAAAAATAAGGAGACGTTCGTGGGAAAAGATTATACAGTTCTTGCTATCAATCCTGGTTCAACATCTACTAAAGTGGCAGTATTTAATAATGAGAATGCACTTTTCACAAAAACAATCTCGCATTCATCCGATGAAATTGCAGGATTTAATACAATAGCCGACCAATATGAATTCAGAGCTGAACTGATTGAAAAGCTGCTGCGTGAAGAGAATGTCGACATGAAAAGTATTGATGTTGTTGTGGGCAGAGGCGGACTGCTCAAGCCTATACCCAGCGGTACATACAAAGTAAATGAGATTATGGTCGAAGAACTCAGATCTGCCAAATACGGAGAACATGCATCAAATCTGGGTGCTATGATTGCTTTAACACTGAGCAAACATCTTGGCATAGAAAGCTACATTGTAGATCCGGTTGTTGTTGATGAGCTCGATCCCATTGCAAGAATATCCGGTATGCCTGAAATACCCAGACGCTCCATATTCCATGCACTGAACCAGAAAGCAGTTGCGAGAAAAGCAGCAAAAGAGCTTAACAGGGAATACAGTGATGTGAATCTCATTGTTGTGCATATGGGAGGAGGAGTATCAGTCGGTGCTCATAGAAAAGGCGCGGTAGTAGATGTTAACAATGCACTGTCCGGTGACGGTCCTTTTTCACCCGAGAGATCAGGCGGTGTGCCTGCAAACCAGCTTCTGGATCTTCTTGTAAAAGGGGCAATGACTGAAAAAGAGATTCGCAAGCGTCTCATAGGCAATGGCGGAATTGTTGCATATCTTGGAACCAATGATATGCGAAAAGTCGAGGATGATGTAAAAGCCGGCAATGCCGATGCTGTATTGTACCACGAAGCAATGGCGTACCAGATTGCCAAGGAGATAGGCGCGTGTGCCGCAGTTCTTCACGGTGAAGTGGATGCTATTGTTTTTACAGGCGGACTGGCCTATGATGAACTCTTCCTCAATAAACTTCGTACAAAAATATCATGGATAGCGAATACTCTTGTTTTTCCCGGTGAAGAGGAAATGGAATCACTCGTTTCAGGAGTACTGAGGGTAAAACGCGGTGAAGAAGATTATAAAGAATATGTTGCTGAATAAATGCAACAGGAGGATACTGGTTACATGATTAAAAGGTTGGATGATCTGGCTGACGCAGTCAAGGGAGCGGAAACGAAAAAGCTGTCTGTTGCAGGAGGACATGACCATGAAACTCTTCTCGCAGTAAGCAGGGCTGTCAAGGACAATATTGTCAGCGCTGTTCTTGTAGGCGATAAATGCAGAATGGAGAAAGTGGCTGAAGAGTATGACATCGATCTGTCGCTGTTTGAGATCATCAACATTGAGGATGATGCAGAAGCAGCTGCCGAAGCTGTTAAACTCGTAAGCACCAGTAAAGCCGATATCCTGATGAAGGGAGCAGTAAAGACCGCCCAGTATTTGAAAGCCATATTGAACAGGGAATGGGGGCTTCTCCCGCCGGGCAGCCTGCTTTGCCATATTGCAGTCCTTGATATACCAAGCTATCATAAACTGCTTATTGTGTCCGACGCGGCGATTATCCCTCTGCCCGATCTGGATCAGAAAATACAGCTGATTAAACAGACAACATCAGCTGCACGCCAATTAGGCATTGAAACACCGAAAGTCGCTCTGATTTCTGCGGTTGAGACAGTCAATTCAAAGATCCCTTCATCGGTTGACGCTGCTATAATGACACTGATGAACAGGAGAAACCAGATAAAAGGTTCTGTGCTTGACGGACCTCTTGCCCTGGATGTGGCGCTTTCTGAAAAGAAATGCGAAATTAAAGGACTGCAGAGCCCTGTAGGCGGCGATGCAGATGTACTGATTTTCCCAAACATTGAATCGGGTAATGTTTTTTATAAAAGCGCTACGGTTATTGCCGGAGGCAAGACCGCAGCAGTCGTTGCAGGTACTACTGCGCCTGTCGTACTGACTTCACGTGCCGATTCAGATGATTCAAAATATTATTCAATTGTATTTGCTGCGCAATTGTCTAACAAGTAAACACAGTCTCCAATGCCCGGTTTACAGTGATGCCGGGCATTGGTATATTTATTGCAGTTAATTTTCCCATAAAAATTATTAAAATACCGACTGATTCTGAGCCTGAAT
>Ga0272442_10009247_pt1 | contig 12353 bp, 11 predicted proteins | sample SSMForm2O_FD_200262 | JGI IMG/M metagenome (GOLD analysis project Ga0272442, IMG submission 200262) | Marine sediment archaeal communities from Little Sippewissett salt marsh, Falmouth, MA, United States - SSM-Form-2O | ecosystem: Environmental > Aquatic > Marine > Wetlands > Sediment ... | reverse complement strand
GGAGGCACCGAACCCCGAGGGGTGTACTCCTCGTGAATGACCGGCTTCGTGCAGCCGCCGACGGTCAGTACCGCCGCCATGAGAATGATGAATCGCTGTGTCATGTCAACGGCCCTCCCGTACCTCAATGCGATAGTACCCAACATCGATGTCCAACGATCGTTCCGTATAGTGATGGGTGCCGTTGGGCGGCAGATGGATCCGTTGCCAGGACGACGGCTCGCCGAGCGGTGCCTGCGTGGCGTCGTAGAACGCCGCGCGCGCCTCCAGTTGCACCGGGCGATCGCTCCGATTGCGGAAGATCGCCCAGACTTCGAGCGTATCGGTGGGCGTGCGGCGAGAATCCGTCGCTTCGACCGCAATGCTGCTCCGCCATGGCCACTCGGGATACTCCTGCCCGAATTCGTCCTTGAACAGTTTGATCTGAAGACTGTCGTCAAGGAACACCACGGTGTTGAGGGTCTGGGCGTGCCCGATGCCCGAATCGGCCGTCGTTCGGATCGCGGGCGCCGGTCCCTCGTAGATCGCCGTCCGCTCCTCGCATCCGACCGCAAGCGTCAGCACCGCGGCGAACAGAACATCACAGTATCTTGCCATGGCATCACCTTCCTTTTGTGATCATCGCGTTGTTCAGCGCGGCCTCCAGCTCGTCATGTGCCGAACGCGACCGGGCCCAGCCGAGGGCGAAACGGCCGTCGCCTGAGCGCAGCGTTCGTGTGCGCGCCAACTCCCGAAGCTCTCGCCCGGACGAATCGAAGAACTGCACCGAGAACGGCGCCCCGTCGCGGGCATCGGAACGGCACGTCAGCACATGGACCGCGTCCGGAAGATTGGTCCAATAGCGAAAGTCCGCCTGGGGGCGCGCGTTCTGCGCCGCGGCGAGATTCGCCACGCCGAGCACGCCCAATCCGCCGGCCACTCCTGCCGCTACACCGCTGCCGCTGTCGAACACCGGCGCGATAATCATCAGCCCCGTCGAGACGTCCGTGAGCGCGGTGCCCGCCGCCTCCGCCTGACGCCGATAGACCACCCGGTCCTCCAGCATGTGGTCGATAGGCCGGCCACCGCGCGTCGCCGCCTGGTAGTAAATGTCCTCCATCGGCTCGGCGCACAACATGCGGCCGCCCAGACGGAATCGCGCCGCCGTCTCGTCGAAGTTCCGGCCCCGGAAGAACTTCAACTGAAAATGCCCGACGCCGTCGGACACCTTGCGCGGGCTCCGCCCCGTCTCCGCAATGAGCAGCGTGTTGTGATCGCGCGGCGGGGGCGTGAAATGCGGCCGCCACTTCTTGACCTCCGCGTACGCCTCGTCGGCCATCTGGTAGTCGCCGTCGCATTGCGAGGCCCAGCCTTCCAGGAAAATGAGCAGCGCGAAATCGCACCGGTGCTGCTCCTCCTCGACGAAGGCGTCCTGGATCACACCGCTCTTGAAACACGCGCGCGCGTTCTGATAGTCGCCTTCCGCAAGGTACAGGAGCCCGCGGTAGAAGTACGCCATCGCCCGCTCATACGGATGACCCTTGAAGTCGACCGAGCCGACCTCGTACCACTGCTCGCGCGCCTTGACCGCCGCCTCGTTCCCCGCGTACACGGTCTCGATGCCGAGCAGGGCATCCTCGAACGACTCTTCCGCCGCCTCATACTGGCCCATGTCCAGCGCGCACAGCCCGATCTCCATCTGGTTCAACACCTCGTTGCGCTGTCCCTTCCGGAGCAGCCGCTCATAATCGCACCGGAGCGCAGCCGGCCGGCATGAGGTGAAGCTCGCGACGTCGGCATCGGAAACCTTCACCTCACGGTAGACCGTCTCGGAGGCGCACCCGGCCGCCGCAAGAAACGCCAACACCATGAACCCGGAGACTGACCGGCGTGTCGTACTATCGATAGATGACGTCATCGGCACCCGCCTTCTCGAATTCGTACGGCTCGGAGATCCAGACCAGACGCCCCGTTCCCTCCTCCTTGAGTTCAAAGACAATGAGGTAGTACCTGCTGTGGATTCCTGTACTCGCGCTCTTGCTGACACGATCCATGATCTTGCCCTGGAGGCGGTAATCGACGCTCATGAGTTGCTGCCGGCCGAGCGTGCCCTGGTCGACGATGCCCCGTTGGCGGAGCTCGTGCTCCTTCACCTGCTCGTCGACATGCGCGCGACTGACGAATTCAAGACCGGCGCGCATGCGCAGAGCCGCCCGCATGGCACCCGAACGCACGCGCTCGGAAAACAGATTCCGGTTGATGCGCTGCGAGCTCTCATTCTTGATGAGCGAGGCATCGATGCGAATGCGCGGCGGATTCGCCGGATTCGCGATGCCCGGGGTCGCCATGAGATCCCGGACCATCTGGTCGGTGACACTGATGATGTCCTGCGACTCGATGCCGACACCCTGCACCTCGCCCGGGGAGTCCGGACTGAGATAGACCGTCGGCCGGCCGCCGGGATTGACCGGTCGCGTGGTATGGACGGTGGTGCAACTGGCGAGCGCGACACACGCCACGGTCAGCGCCGCGCCGCGCATAAATCTCGGGTTCATCACTGTCGACCTCCTTCCTGGGCAACCTCGCGGCGCGGCGCGCGGAGAATCGCGCCGTGCCATTCACTCTGGAGTTTCGGGTAAATGCCGAACGCCGCCTGTGTGGCGTCGCTGAAATGCTCGTGCTTGGCATATGTCGCGTACAGGTAGACCGCCATGTTGTCAAAGGAGTCGAACGACACGTCGGAAGTCTCCTTGATGTATTCCCAGCCGCCACAGGACGAGATCGCGGCCCCTCGGCCAATCGCGCCGCCGACCGCGGAGCCGAGAAGTCCTCCGATCAGCGGCACGCGCCCGAGAACCTGCTGGCCGACGACCGCACCGGCCGTCCTCCCGATCGCGGCGCCGGTCTTGGCGTTGATCCCCTTGTCCACCCAGAGCGCCACCGTGCCGTCCTGAGTGAACGGGCACATGTACTGGCCCTCGTTGTCCAGACGCGGCTCCGGCGCGATCACGACGTCGGGATCCGGCAAGGGGGCGACGCATCCCCCCAAAGACGTCAAGGCGACAACAGCAATGAAAGCGATCAACGTGACGCGAACCAACCTCATGGGACCTCTCCATAACCTGACATCTTCTTCGTCAGCGCCGGCGGCCGCAGCAGCACCCCGCGCGCATCGACATCCTGCACCGGCGGCCGCGTCACCGACGCCCACGCGCTGAGGCAGGATTCTGGTCGCGTCCTACGCCAATCTCGAGCCCCACACTACCCGTCCGTGCGCCTCTTCCAACTCCCTTCGGCGCCGCGCCGGCGGCTCTCGGCACTCACCCGGATGCGACATTCAGTGCGTCACGGCACTTCCGGGCAAAACGCGGGGCCGCGTCGCGCCAGATGCGGACGAGCCAAAGACGATACTGCGATGCAAATAGCTTGTCAATATGCGACCGACGCCGACGACACCGCGCCAAGACCGATCGCCCCCGCACTGCCCTGCCGGCTGGCTCCGCCGCTCGACAAGCCGCGCAACCCCCTGCCAGCACATGAGTTACACGTCCAGATTCCGGACCTCCAGCGCGTGGTCCTCGATGTAGGCGCGCCGGCTTTCGACGTCCTCGCCCATCAGCGTCGTGAACAACTGATCGGCGTCGGACGCGGCGTCCCAACTCACCCGCAGCACCGACCGCCGCGCCGGATCCATCGTCGTCTCCCAGAGCTGCTCGGGGTTCATCTCGCCCAGACCCTTGAATCGCTTGATTTCGATGTCGCGCCGGCCGATGTCATGCAGCAAGTCCAGGATTGCCGGGATGTTCGGCACATCGACGAGACTCTCCTTGTCCGTGCCGACATCGACGAGCCACGCATACCGCGTGGGCAGCTTCTCGCCGGTCACCGCCTCCTCCTGGACGAGCGTGTAATCATCGATGGATACGTCGAACTCGGCCAGCCGCTGGAAGAGGCTGTTGAGCTCGCGGTTCTCATGCAACTCGCGCAACGTGGCCAGCCGCGCGCGATCGCCGTTGATCTGCTCGCCGGCCGATCCCAGGTCGTCGAGAATCAAACCCTGCGCGGCGATCGCCTCCATCGCCTGCTGATCCGACCAGTAAAACTGCTCGCCTTCGGGCCACGACAGTCTATGCGTCGGGAGTTGATTCCCCTCGGCCGGATCATCATCGCGCGTCTGGAGCAGATCGGCGAAGGGCATGCCCCGCCGCTGCGCCACCGTGACGAGTTCATTGAGCCGCACGAGCAGCGAGACAAGCTGCCGCAGCGGCCGGCCTTCGATCCGCCGCCGTTCCGCGCCTTCGTCATCACGGAGCAGCAGCACCGCCCGATCCAGGGCCAGACCGGTCAGCACCCGGTTCATCATCTGCTCGTTCAGAACGTATTGCGACTGCTTCTTGTGCGTCACCTGGTACAGCGGCGGCTGGGCGAGGTACACCCGGCCGTACCGGATCAGATCCTGCATCTGACGGAAAAAGAACGTCAGCAACAGCGTGCGGATATGCGAGCCGTCGACGTCGGCGTCGGTCATGATGATGATGCGGCCGTAGCGCAGCTTCGCGATGTCGAAATCCTCCCCGATCCCGCACTGCAGCGCCTGGATGAGAATGCGGATCTCCTCGAACCCGAGCACCTTGTCGAGCCGCGCCTTCTCGACGTTCAGGATCTTGCCCCGCAGGGGGAGGATGGCCTGCGTGTCGTGGTCGCGACCGCCCTTCGCCGAGCCGCCCGCGGAATCGCCCTCGACGATGAACAGCTCGCTGCGCTCCACGTCGTTGGTCGCGCAATCCGCGAGTTTCTGCGGCATCCCGCCGGAATCGAGCGCGCCCTTGCGCTTGATCAGCTCCCGCGCCTTGCGCGCCGCCTCGCGCGCCTGCGCCGCGAGCACCGCCTTCATGCAAATCTGCCTGGCCTCGGCCGGGTGCTCCTCCAGCCACGCCCCGAGCTGCTGCGTCACCGCGGAACTGATGAACCCCTCCGCTTCCGGATTCAGCAGCTTCTCCTTCGTCTGGTTGTTGAACTGCGGCTCGGGCAGCCGTATCGACACAACCGCGGTCAACCCTTCCCGCAGATCGTCCCCGCTTGGCGTCACGTCCTTGAGCACGTTCGTGCGCTTGGCGTACGTGTTGATGGTCCGCGTCAGCGCGGTCTTGAAGCCCGAGGCGTGCGTGCCCCCATCGGGGTTGATGATGTTGTTCCCGAAGGCGAGGAGCAGCTCGTTAGTGGCGTCCGTGTACTGCATCGCCACGTCGCACGAGGTCCTGGATTCCTCATCGCTGGCACACACCCGCACCACCGGGCTGAACACGGTTTTCGCGCGGTTCAGATACGTGACGTACCCGACCAGGCCGTTCTCATAACGGAACGTGTCGTCGCGCTGCTTGCCCTCGACGTCCACGCGCTCGTCAATGAGGCGGATCGTCACGCCGGGGTTGAGATACGCCAGCTCGCGCAAACGATGCTGCAGGGTCTCGTAGCGGAAGACGGTGTCGGGGAAGATCTCCCCATCCGGTAGGAAGCTGATACGGGTGCCCGTTTTCCGGGGGTTGTCGTCGGTGGCGTCGGCACGCTCCGCGATCTCCCGCAGGGGCGTCAGGATCTCCCCGCGGGCGAACGTGATGAGGAATACCTTGCCCTGCTTGACCACCTCGACCTCCGTCCATTCCGCCAGCGCGTTCACGCACTTCACCCCGACCCCGTGCAGCCCGCCCGAAACCTTGTAGACGTTGTCATCGAACTTCCCCCCCGCGTGCAACTCGGTCATGATGACCTCGACCGCCGGCCGGCCGTTGATCGCCGGGTTCTCGTGCTTCATCGCATCAACGGGCATGCCGCGGCCGTCGTCAATCACGGTGCAGGAGCCGTCGACGCCCAGCCGCACGAGCACGGTTGTCGCAAAGCCCGCCATGACCTCGTCGATCGAGTTGTCCACGCATTCGTACACCAGGTGGTGCAGCGCCCCGAGACCGACGCCTCCCACGTACATCGCCGGCCGCTTGCGCACGGCCTCCAGTCCCTCCAGAACCTGGATCGATTCGGAGGTGTATCGGTCTTCCTCAAGCAGGGATGAATCCTCACCGGGTTCTTCAGAATCCGGCCCGGTCGGCGTTGGGAATTCGTCGGGCATGGGGGCTCCAAAAACCGAAGCTCAACGACCAATTATAGCTCCGCAACCGCGTCTCCAGACGACAAGCCGCGCCCCGGCCACGGGACCGCCTCGCCGAATCGTCGGCTGAGGTCTCCCCCCGGCGGCACTCACCCGACGGCTTCGGCCTCAGGCCGCCTCGGCAGGTGGCCGGCACTCGTTACACTACCGTCGTGGGCGCGATTTGGTGGTTGTTGCTGGGCATGGTGGTCGCTGCCGCGGGGATGACGCCCATCCTCCGCGTCTCCCGGCGCCGCGCCGAACGACGCGCCAGACGGGCCGAGCGCCGCGCCCGGCAGAACGAGCGCCTCGCCGAGTTGGGGTCTATGACCGGCGGACTTGCCCACGAAATCAAGAACCCGCTCTCCACGGTCGGCTTGAACGTCCAACTCCTGTCCGAGGCGCTGGCCGAGATCCAACTCCCGGAACAGGATCGCGAGCGCCTGCGGCGGCGGCTGGACGCGCTGTCGCGGGAGGTCGAGCGGCTGCGCGGCATCCTCACCGACTTCCTCCAGTTCGCCGGCCGTGTCAAGCTCGACCCCCAACCCCATGACCTCACGCAAATCGTCGACGAACTCAGCGACTTCTTCCACCCCCAGTGTGACCAGGCTCGCGTTCTCCTCCGGACCCAGTTGCCCGCCCGACCCGTCCCGGTCTCAGTGGACCGGGGACTGCTCAAACAGGCGCTGCTCAATCTGATGATCAATGCCACCCAGGCCATGGCGCAGTCCCGGACGGACCACGCGATCGGCCCGTGCGGCGAACTGATCCTCACGATCGAACACGACCGCGGGGAGGCGAGAGTGCATGTCATCGACACCGGCCCGGGCATCGACCCGGGCAACCTCGAGGAGATCTTCCACCCCTACGTCTCGCACAAGTCAGGCGGGACGGGCCTCGGGCTGCCCACGGCGCGGCGGATCGTCGAGGAGCACGGCGGCCGCCTGACCGCCCACAGCGAACTCGGCCGCGGCAGCGATTTCGTCGTCCATCTTCCGATCGCCGAACGCGAGCACGCGGAACCCGCCCCGTCCCGCGAGGCCCCCGGTCAGCACGACGCGCCGGACCCGCCGCTCACTCGGAGTTGAACAACTCCTCGTTCTCCAGGAGGCTCTTGGCCACGTCCACAAGGGTGCGCCGGTTGTTCCGGGCCTGACGCTGCAGCAGCTTCATCGCCTCCGGCTCGGTCACGCCCTTGCGCTGGACGATCAGCCACTTCGCCTGCTCGATTGCCTTGCGATTCTCCAGCCGCTGCTTGAGGTCCCCGATCTCGGTGGTCTGGTCGACGTGATCGAGGAACCGTCCCCAGGCCACGGACACGCCGACCCGCAATTGATCCTGCGTCACCGGTTTCAGCATGTACCCGAACACCCCGACGCGGTTGCCCGCCTCGATGTACTCTTGGTCCGAGTATGCCGAGAAGATCACGATCGGGATCCCCAGCCGCCTGAAGATCACCTCCGCCGCCGCCAGCCCGTCTTTCTTGGGCATCCGGATGTCCAGCAGCGCCATGTCCGGCCGCTCGGACGTGCAGAGATCGATCGCCTCTTCGCCGTCCGACGCCGGCCCAACCACGCTGAACCCCAATTCCTGAAGGCTCACCGCAAGCCCGCTGGCCACCAGGTGCTCGTCGTCGGCGACAAGCAGCTTCTTCGGGACCGCCGGATACGTCCGGGTGCCCTTGCCCGCGCCCGGTTCCGTGCCCGCTTTTCCTGTTTGATTGGACGCTGCCGTCATCATGCCGCTCCCCGAGTAAAGGACCAGACCGAGCGCGCCCGGCACTACGGACACATTTTACCCGATTGATCCCCGGATGCGGCCTCCAACCCCTCCCCTAGTCCAAAAAATCGCGCGCCGCCAGCCGCGCCGGCACATACGTCTCCGTCACGTAGGAAATGTCCTTCGTGATCAGGGATTCCACTTCCATCTTGAATCCGTTGGCCAGCATCCGCTTGATCTCACGTTTCCACGGGCGTTTATCTTTGAACCACGGGTAATTCATGATCTGCTTCGCCCGGGCGATGTCCCGGTCGTTCAACGCGATCTTCACGTCGTTGGACAACTCACACCGCTCGTAATCCTCCGCCCGGATCCCGATGAACTTCGCATCCGGCACCGCCATCCGCTGGCTCTCGAACGCCAACGCGATCGACCCCTGCTTGATCACGCTGTAGATGTAGTGCCCCCACGGATCGCAGTCCAGCAGACAATACACCGGCAGACCCAACTCCCCGTGCAAACGCTGCAGCAACCGCCGCACCCCGCGCGGCGGCTGACCCGACCCCTCCGTCAGAATGCAGTTGTGCTTCTCCCAGAAACGGTCCTCGTTGAACCGGCTCCACACCGTGTCCTTCTCGACGTGCAGGACGAAGTCGGCCTCGCATTTCTTGAACTGAATCACGCTCGGCTCGCAGATGCTGGGAATGGCGTATCCCCCGGTCCCCATTCGCCGGCAATTGATCTCATCCCCGTTGTCGACGATCGTGATGTTGCCGACCATCGTGCCGCGCTTCTTCGCGAACACATGCAGCTCTTCACGCAGACTGTCCAGCGTGACTTCCAGATCCTCGAGGATCGCATCCGACTCGCCCTGGTCACCGAACGTCTTCTCCTTCGTGCCCTCGATGTCGTGCAGGCTCTTGTAGTACATGCCGCGCAAGCTGAGGGTCTTCTCCGCCTCCACGAGCTCCTTGCAGCCCTTGGCCAGCAGCACCGTTTGCATGAACTTCTTCGCCTGCCCGAGATTGAACAGGTTCCGCCGCTGCGTGTTCGACCCCATCTCCAGAATACGCGTCTCCCGGTTGAAGCGCATGTTGCTGATCGTGCGCAGCGGGATGTCCATGAACGGGTCTTCCAGCGCCAGCGAAGTGTCCACCACCGTTCGACCCATCGAGGTGATCTTCGCCACCGTCGCCTCGTCGCGCTTCCGGCTCACCGTGACGCCGGCGCGCGCGGCCGCGGTCCGGCGCGACGGCGACCGGCGCCGCGTCGGGGCCTCCTTCGCCGGCGCCGCCGACGCGACCTTCTTCTTCACCTTCTTCTTCACCAGCACCTTCTTCTTGCGCTTTGCGGCCATAGCCGGTCATCCATTCCACGCACGCGATCGGACAGAATCCTGACGGGACACCGCCCCATAGAGTATCGGGTTGACCGGCGGGATTCGCTCAATGCTTCGCCCCGCTGCACGAGGCCGCGCCGGCGAGGACCGCATCCGCGCCGCCGCACCGAACCTGACCCGGAGCGGCTCCGGCGGCTCCGGCCCCGCCAAGATGCCGACGGCGCCTGCCCCCGGGACCGATTCCCCCGCGCCTCCAACGCCCGACCCTCTTGCGGCGAAGAGACCGCGACAGATCATCCCACGAAAGACCGCTATATTATCCCGGTTCACGCGGTGGAGTTGCCGCGGATGCAGTCGGCGGCGTCGCGGGTCCCGTTTGCCCGGATCGTCGAAATCGCCGAGGAACCAGAGGCGGTTCCGCACGCGCTGCGTCACCGGCCGGCCGCGGCCGGCTGAGCGAGCACACCGCTTGGTGCGCCGATACGGCGGGATGCCCATGAACGTGCCTGGGGATGAGACGGTTTACAGCATCGCGCAGCTCCCGGAGCCTCAACTCCGCCGGATCGCCGGGGGATCAGCCGCGGTGTTCACCACGCCGAACCCCGCCAAGGACGGCGACAACGAGGACGCCGCGGCGCTCATCCCGGCCGGCGACGAACGCGCCGTGCTCGCCGTCGCCGACGGGCTCGGGGGCCACGCCGCCGGCGCCGAGGCCGCGCGGATCGCCGTCGACGAACTCGCCCGGTCCATCGCCGACCAGGCCGCGCCCGGCGAGCCGCTCCGACCCGCCATCCTCAACGGCATCGAGACCGCCAACATCCGCATCGGCCTGCTCGGCCTCGGCGCGGCCACCACCCTCGCCATCGTCGAGCTCGACGGCCGCAGCCTCCGCCCCTACCACGTCGGCGACTCTGAAATCCTCGTCGTCGGCCAACGCGGAAAGGTCAAACTGCAAACCATCTCACACGCCCCCGTCGCCTATGCCGTGGAGGCCGGCCTCATGACCGGCGCCGAAGCGATGCATCACGAAGACCGGAATCTCGTCTCCAACATCGTCGGCTCGCCCGACATGCGCATCGAGATCGGATCCGTCCTTCGCCTCGCGCCGCGCGATACCGTGCTCCTCGCCACCGACGGGTTGTCTGACAATCTCTATGGGCAGGAAATCATCGACACCATCCGCCGCGGCCCGCTGGGCGACGCCGCCCGCCGGCTCGTCGACGACGCCCAACAACGCATGCGCCGGCCCGAAGCGGGCAAGCCCTCTAAACCGGATGACCTGACGTTCGTTCTCTATCGACCCGGCGCACCAGCCGAACCCCCTCGCCCCGCGTCGGTCTGACCACCCAACGAGGCTGATGATGACCTCAGCGGTTCGCCCCATCGACACCTTCGAACTCAACCCCGGACGCGTCATCGCGGGCAAATACGTCGTCGAGACCAAGCTCGGCGGCGGGTGGGAAGGCGAGGTGTTCAAGGTCACCGAACGACTCACCGGCGCCACCCGCGCCGCCAAGTTCTTCTTCCCCCACCGCAATCAGCGCGACCGTGCCGTCACCTTCTACGCCCGCAAGCTCGAACGCCTCCACAACTGCCCCATCGTCATCCAGTACCACCACTCCGAATCGATTCGCTATCACAACCACCCCATCACCTGCCTCATCAGCGAATACGTCGAAGGCGAACTGCTCTGCGACCTCGTCGCCCGCCAACCGGGCAAGCGCCTGCATCCCTTCGAGGCGCTGCACCTGCTGTACGCTCTCGTCGTCGGCATCGAGAAGATCCACGATCACAAGGAGTATCACGGCGACCTGCATTCCGCCAACGTCATGGTCACGCGCACCGGCATCTTCTACGACGTCAAGGTCGTCGACTTCTTCCACTGGGGCCGATCGACCCCCGCCCACCGACGCGATGACGTGGCCGACCTCATCCGCCTGCTCTACGACGCCGTCGGCGGCCGGGCCCGCTACGCGACGCAACCGCCGGAGATCAAGGCCATCTGCCGCGGCCTCCGCCGCGACCTCATCGACCGCGCCTTCCCCACCATGCGCCGCCTCCGCGAGCACCTCGAAACCTTCACCTGGACCCGGTGACAGAACGGCGCGAACGCCCGGCCGGTGTCGTTACCGAAGGGACGTGCCAAACTCCCCGCACCCAAACCGCCTCCCAGCCGGACAGGGCTTTCACTCCTCTCTCCATTTCCGGGGGCGGGAGAGCGCTTTCACCCCCCTGTCCTTTTCCGGGGGCGGGAGCGGGAGACAGGGGTGAGGGACGTGCACAACAGGCTTCCTGATCCGTCTCACGCTCCGCTGCACTCCCTCCTGCTCTCCCCTCATCTGCTGTCCCCCGCGGGCGGATAAATCCATCGGATTTTGAGGTTTTCCTGTCACACCCGCCGCCCCGCGAGCGCCTCACCTCATGGACGGACGATTCATCGCCCCGGCTGCTTGTGCATCACCTCCTCGCTTCCCTCTCGCCAGGGCCGCAAGCATGACCAACTCCCACCTTACAGCCCCCGACCCTCCGGAGGCGGCCTCCAATCCCCCGCCCCCCCTTGAATCAGCCGAAGCCCCCGCGGAATCGGCCACCGGCCTCCCGCCGCGCCCGGACGCTCACGCCATCATCACCGCCGGCCAGTGGTCGCGGATCGCCACTGCACTTTCCCTCTCGCGGCGCGAGGTGGAGGTCGTGCAGCACATTTTCGCCGGCGAGGTCGAGAGCCACATCGCCTTCAAGCTCGGCATCTCGATCCACACCGTCCACACCTACGTCAAGCGCATCTACGCCAAGCTCGGCGTCTCCGACCACCGCGAACTCATCATCCGCATCGTCGCCGAGCACCTGGACGGCATGTCCCCTGAACAGGGGACATGAGCGGCCGCGCCCTGCCACGCCGGCCGCGATATCGTAAACCATCAACTGAAGACATCCGAATGCAGCCCATGCACACCATAAGCCTCACTCTGCCCAGCGGCCCGCAATCCATCTTTGCCATGAGATCCATTGCACAAGGCGCGCTCGGGGTTGATCGTCGCAGTGGTGCGCTCGCTTCGTCTGAGAGGAAGATCAATCAATGACCTGGACCACGATCGTTGCAATCGTTCTGAGCGCCTTGCTGTCCGCGAGCGCCGCCGGCGCTGATGAAGTCGAGAACACGCCAGCGCCCCCAGC
>Ga0272442_10009245_pt1 | contig 12357 bp, 6 predicted proteins | sample SSMForm2O_FD_200262 | JGI IMG/M metagenome (GOLD analysis project Ga0272442, IMG submission 200262) | Marine sediment archaeal communities from Little Sippewissett salt marsh, Falmouth, MA, United States - SSM-Form-2O | ecosystem: Environmental > Aquatic > Marine > Wetlands > Sediment ... | reverse complement strand
TGGACGGCTGAGGATGTTGACCTCTATATTCCCCACCAGGCCAATACCCGCATTATCGACGCCACCATACGCCGGGCGGGAATCCCCAAGGAAAAAACCGTTGTCACCATCGATCATATCGCCAATGTTTCCGCCGCCACCATTCCCCTCTCCCTGGACGAGGTCCGCAAGAGCGGTCGCCTGAAAGAGGGGGACAACCTGCTCATGACCGCCTTTGGCGCGGGGCTTACCTGGGCCGGTGTCACCATGCGCATGTGATCATGTCCGAAAACCTGGCGGAACTGCTGGTGACCGACGGCCTCATGGAGGCCGAGATCATCCGCGCCAAACTGGAGAGTTTTTCCATTCCCTGCATGCTCAAGTTCGAATCCATGGGTCGCCTCATGGCCATCTCCATGGACGGCCTGGGCAAGGTACGGGTCATGGTGCCCCCGGACCGCTTGGCGGAAGCCCAAGAGCTCATGGCCGCCGAAACCAACGACGAAAACGGGGAATCCCAGGACTCCGATTGATTTCTCTTTCCGCATGATTTCTCTTTTCCGGCGGGGTATAATTCCATCGGAAAATGTGCGATCCAGATCATAATCATTCCCAAAGGTCCGCCACCATATTGATCCGGAGGGGGGAGATTGCCGCCCATTTCACCATGGCCGAGGCCATTGAATGCATGGCCCAGGCCTTTGCCGGCCTCTCCTCAGGAATCAGTGTGGTGCCGGAACGCTACGTGGTGGATTCTCCCGGCGGCGGGCTGACGCTGCTGATGAAGCCGGCTTTTTCCAAAGACCGCGACACCGCGGGGGTGAAGATCATTTCCCAGCGGAATACCGGCCCGGTTCATGGGGTGCCTACGATCACCGGGATCGTCATGCTTTTCAACAAGCAAACGGGAGAACTCCTGGCCATGATGGACGGCGGGCATGTCACCGCCCTGCGCACCGGCGCAGCCGCCGGCCTGGCCACGGACCTGCTGGCCCGCGGGGAGTCCCGCACCCTGGCGCTTTTCGGCTGCGGCGCCCAGGGACGCACCCAATTGGAGGCGGTCTGCGCCGTCCGGGATATCGAACGGGTATGGATCTTCGATCTCTCCCGGGAGCGGGCGGAGGCTTTCCGGGCAGAGACGGCGGAGAAGTACGCGGCGGAAATGAGAATCTCCGATGACCTCTCGGTACTCAGGGACGCGGACATTATCTGTACCGCCACCAACGCCACGCAACCGCTGTTCGGCGGGGCGCATGTCCGGCCGGGAACGCATATCAACGCCATCGGTTCCTTTAAACCCCATATGCGCGAACTGGATCCGGAACTGGTCCGATCCGCCCGGATTTACTTTGACGATCAACGGGCGTGTCTGCAAGAGAGCGGCGACCTGATCCCGGTGGTTCAATCGTCCCGCGGCCTTGAGGAACAGGTTCGCGGCGAGATCGGCGACCTGGTGCGGGGACAGATCCAGGGCAGAGAGACACCCGCGGAAATCACCCTGTTCAAGAGTGTGGGCACCGCCATCCAGGACCTGGTCGTGGCGGACGGAATCTTTCAAAAATCACGGAGACTTAACTTCGGAGAGGAAATCCGGTTTTATGAGTAGATATCCCAGCCTGTTCAACGAAGTGATCGGCCCGGTCATGCGGGGACCCTCCAGTTCCCACACCGCGGCTTCCTGGCGGATTGCCAGGATTTGCCTGCAGATCCTGAACGAGCCGCTGCGCCGGGCCCTGGTGGAGTTCGATCAAGATGGCGCCTGGTGCGCCAACTTCCGGGAACAGGGGACCTCCATGGGTATCGAAGGCGGGTTGCTGGGCCTGGATATCCGGGATGATCGCATGAAAGAGAGCGGGAGGCTGGCCCGGGAGCGGGGAGTCGCGATCGAATATGGCATCAGCCGCTTCCCAACCACCCATACCAACACGGTGCGGCTGACCCTGGAGGGCGAAACCGGCCGGCAGGTGAGGATCCAGGCGATCTCCACCGGCGGCGGCGCCTTTGAAATTCAGCAAATCGATGACTTCCCGGTGCGTATCCGGGGGGATTATCATGAACTCCTGCTTTTTAATAAAAACGGGCATAACCGGAATGCCGGAAACACGGCTGATTTGATTAAAAGGAAGCTGAAACTGCAGATGCCGCCCCAAGTGCTGCTCGAAGAATACAAAGGAGCGGCGGGCGCGTTGCTGAACCTGAAATCCCCCAAACCCATCCCCGACCTGTTCCCGGGCTCGATCCGGATCGATCCGGTTCTGCCGATTTTGTCGGGAAATGAGAAAACCCTGCCTTTTGATTCTATTCCGTCCATGCTCCAGTACGCGGAACGCCGGGACATGGACCTGGGATTGGTGGGCATGTTGTATGAGGAATGCCGCGCCGGCCTCTCCCGGGACGCGCTGAAAAAGAAGATGGCGGGGATTGTCGCAGTCATTGACCAAAGCATCCGCGGGGGCCTGGAGGGTACGGAATACCCGGACCGGATTCTGCATCGCCAATCCCACCTGGTGGACCGGGCGGAACAGGCGGGAGCCATACCCGCCGGCCTTATCAATTCCATCATCAGCAACGTCTCCGCCATCATGGAGTCGAAAAGCGCCCTGGAGCTGATCGTGGCCAACCCCACGGCGGGTTCCTGCGGGACCGTGGGGGGCGTGCTGAAAGCCGTGTCCGATGTTTTGGGCTCCCCGCCGGATCAATTGACTCATGCCTATTTCGCCGCGGGAATCATCGGCGCCTGGTTCGCCATGGGGCCGGGTTTTTCCGCTGAAGAACACGGCTGCCAGGTGGAGTGCGGCGCGGCTTCCGGCATGGCCGCGGCGGGGATCGTCCAGCTCATGGGGGGAAGCGCCGAACAGGCGGTGGCCGCCGCCTCCATGGCCATTCAGAACATGATCGGCCTCATTTGCGATCCCGTGGCCGACCGGGTGGAGGTCCCCTGCCTGGGCAAGAACATCATGGCCGCCGTGAACGCTCTCTCCGCCGCGGTCATGGCCCGCGCGGGATTCGACCCGGTCATCCCCCTGGATGAAGTCATTCAAACCGTATCCGAGGTGGGCGCGGGGATGCCGGACTGCGTGAAATGCACCGGCAAGGGGGGGTTGGCCGTCACCCCTTCCGCGCAACGGCTGAAGGACCGGCTAGGCGACAACTGATCCTCAAAGAGGATATCAATAATCCTTGACCTTCTCGAAGCCGCCCAGGACCCGCAGGGCGCCGTCACGCAGGCCTTCCAGTTCCTGGTTGCCGGGGAAGAGGGAGACCTCGATATTCAGGGCACCCAGGGCCGGAATTATGCGTCTCATCAGCATTTCCGATTCCGCGAGCTCCCCGGTCAGAATAATCTGTTGGACCGGAGCACCCATGAACTTAGGTACAAGAGACGCGATCTGGGCCGTGATCTGTTCGGTCATGGCTGAAACAACCAGTTCGGCCTCGGAATCTCCGGCTTCAACACGCCTTTCGACCTCCGCGAAGTCCGATATTCCCAAATAAGACTTGACACCACCATCGTAGATCATTTTGCGGCAGACTTCGGCTTTTGACATTCCCGAATAACACATTTCAACTACGTCATGACTGGACAGGGAGCCGGCACGCTCAAGGCTCATGGGCCCTTCGGCCAGGGCGTTGTTTACCTTGACGCAACGACCGCGCCGGTGGGCGCCCACGGAAATGCCGGCGCCCAGGTACGCGATAATGAGGTTGAGGTCCTCGTACTCCCGGCCGTGCTGCACCGCATAGGTTTTGGCCACCGATTTCTGCGCCAGCGCGTGCCAGATGGCGCGACGTTGTATGCCGGCCAGGCCGCTCACCCGCGAGACCTCGTCCTGCTCGTCCACCACAGTGGGATCTACGACGAACACGTTATCCCGCTCTTTTCCGGCTATTTCCTTTGCCAGGATGGCTCCCAGATTGACCACATGCTCTCCATGCCGTCCGTGTTTCAGGTGATCGATCATTCGGTCGTTTACCCGATAAGTGCCGGACTCCACCGGCTCCAGGAGTCCTCCGCGACCCACCACCGCCTTCAGCTCCGTGGGCTCTATCTCATGGGCGGCCATGAAATCCTTCACTGCCTCAAGCCGGGCCGGTAACTGATCCATGGGCGCTTTCGCCAGCACCTCGGGATCGTGGTTGACGCGAGCCCGGTAAAGCTCGTCCCGTCCGGCCCACAAGCCGATTTCGGTGCAGCACATGACGGGATCGATGGTAAGCAGCTTGTGCCGGGGGAAGAATGTATCGTGTTTTGTACCGGTGAACCTTCCGGAACGGTAGAGCCGGAGCATCAACGCCTTGGCGCCTATGACCACATCCGCGGCTTGGGAGCCGCGCGAGAAATCCAGTGCCTGGTTCCTGAGTCCGCCGATGATAAGAACGGGCAGCGCCTCCGGGTACTTGGTGACGTAAATGTGGTAGAGGAGGTTGCCTTCGTCCAGGGTGGGAGCGATGAGGACATTGGCCGCCCCCACCGCCGGATTGTAACCGGCGTCGTCACCGAGCTTGGTCCTGGCCGATTCCCGGGATATGGCGACCCCTATCTGGAGCTCCGCGGCGATGTTGATGCTCTTGTACGACGCCTTTTGTTCAGCCAGCCCGACAAGTCTCTCCTGTATGAGCGGCTCGGCCCGCCTGATACGGTCCACGGAGGCGCCGGTCCCCGATCCCCGGGTGGAGTATGACAATAGCGCTCCGTTTACCTCGGTAAGCTCGGACTCCGGCAGAATGTTGCGCATGGTGACGCATGCGCCCACGGCTATATCCGCCAGTCGTTCCGGATCCGGTTCCGTGTTGAGGGCCACGTCCGCGAACATCACCAGGTTATGCTTGAACAATCCTTCAGGATGGGAATCGGGCAGGGCGAACAACGCCATCTCGTACACGGTGCCGTCCCGCTCCAATAGCCTCAGGCAGGGTTGGAAGAAATCGCGGGAGGGGTGGCTGACGCCTCCCAGCACGGCGTCGGCGTAGCCCAGACGTACCGCGAGAATGGCAAAAAATACCGGCTCCCGTACCATTCGGCGCGCTTTATCGAGATCTACCTCCCAGGAACGGCCCGCCGATTTCTTTACGAATTCCGCGGCGAACTCCTCCACCAGTTTGGGGTGGTCTTCCGCTGTTACGAATGAAACGGACTGAAGAAACCTCTTCCTGCTGACCTTGAGGGGAATGTCCCGGTTATCAAGGTCTCCTTCAACCTCTTCCCGCTTCCTTACCAGTACTACCTTGGCATGCTGAATAAGTTCAGAAGCCGCGGTGATGATCCTGGGATCATCGGCTTCGGGAAAAATGAGGGTCGGCAGGGATCCTCTGAACTCGCGCAATTGATCTTCTATACATCTTTCAAGTTCGAACATTTGATATTTCTCCGTGTAGAAACCTGCATATGATAGCCTGATACCCGGCATCCGGTCAACTTCATGTTCATGTTGATTCTCCGCTCCCGTTTCCGTACACTGGAGGAGAGATCTCCATGCCATCCAAACGCGTTATCCTGGTCGAAGCTTCCGCCGGCTCGGGCAAAACCTTCCGCCTGACCCGGCAATACCTGGCGCGGCTTTTCTCGGCCTTCCAGGGGATCCGCGGGGATGGGGTCCGACGGGAGCAGGCTTCCCGCATTCTCGGGGGGCTGCTGGCCATTACCTTTACCAACAAGGCCGCCGGGGAGATGCGGGCCCGAATTATCCGCACCCTCAAGCACCTGGCCTTCGCGGAAAACAGCGCCGGAGACGGAAACCGGGAAGGCCGGGCCCTGGCGGCGGCATTGGAAGAGGACACCGGAATTCCCCGGGAGCGGCTGGCACGTACGGCCCTGCCGGTTCTGGAAAGAATTATCGACAACTTCGGCGAGTTCAACGTCAAGACCATCGATTCCCTCATGAGCCAGGTGGTGCGGGTGATTGCCCCGGACCTTGGGCTGCCGCCGGAATTTGAGTTGGAGTTGAACTCCGACACCTGGATTCAGCGCAAGGGTTTGGAATTCATGGAAGATTTCGCGGCCGGGAATTGGGAGGACGCCCGTAAATTTCTGGAACAGCTTTCAGGTATCGACCCCCTGCGCTCCTGGCGGGTGGAGGAACCGGTGGTGGAGCTGCTGCAGCGAATCCGCCGGTTGTCCCTCAATACCCCGCTGGCCCCGGTGACCAAAGGGGATACCGAGGACTGCCGAAAAAACCGGGAAGAGGAAATCAGAACCTTCTCCCGCCGGGCCCGGGATTTGCACGGATTGATGGTTGCGCCGCCTTTGCGCGGTTGCTTGAACGCGTCGTTGAGCCAGGGAAAGATCAAGCCGCAGACCATGGCGGCCCTGGAGGCCGCCGGCCGCGATCCGAACCCGGCGGTACTGAAATCCCTGGCGGCCAAAAAACTGTTTCACCATCCGGCGGAGAACTTTTTTTTAAAGAACTCGGATCCCGAGTATATCAAACGTTTCTCCGGGTTGCATGAAAAAGCACGGCTCGGCTTCGGCCTCATCCTGCGCCGCAACTCCCATTGCCGGGTCCTGCAGGTGCAACGATTCCTGGAGGATTTTGAAGCCCTGCTGTCCCGGGACCGGGACGCCCTTTTCGTTGAGGAGTTTTCCCGGTTGATCCGGGCCCGCCTGGCCGCCTGGCAACACGCGGCCATGCCCTACGTGTACCTCAAACTTTCCGACCGTTTCCGCCATTTCCTCTTTGATGAATTTCAGGATACCAGCCGGCTGCAATTCCAGGCCCTGGCACCGCTGATCAGTGAGACCCTTTCCTCCGATGAAAAAGCCTCGTTCTTTCTGGTGGGAGATCGCAAACAGGCCATCTACCGTTGGCGGGGAGGCGACCCGGACCTGATGAACGAACCGCGGCTGCGGGGGGAAATGGATATCCTGGACATGGTGGCTCCCGAATCCATCCGGGACAGCCTGGATGCCAACTGGCGCAGCCTGCCCAATATCGTACATTTCAACAACCGCTTCTGGGAGACCGCCGCCCTGGAACCCGCCCTGCCGGGAGACGCTCCGGTGGAAACGTTAAACTACTTTTCTCACGTGTCGCAGGTAGCGGGATGCGACGCGGCGGAAGATGGACACGTAGAGGTCCTTTTGCGTCTCCACCCCCGGGATCCGGAGAATAGTGAAAATCTTTCCGGGGCCATGCTGGCCGATTGCGTGGCCGTGGTTGGGGAGCGGCGGCGGGTCGGATTTCGTTACGGCGATATGGCCGTCCTTGTGCGCACCAACCTCCAGGGGCGCCGCATGATGCAGCGCCTGGCGGAGGCCGGGATTCCCGCGGTGTCCGGGGAATCCATGCTGCTGGCAAGTTCCCCGGCAATCCGGCAGCTCCTGGCCTGCCTGCGGTTCCTGGAGTTTCCGCCGGACAATCTCAATTTCCACGCCTTTGTGACGGGGGAGGTATTCAAACGCCGGGCCGGTGAGGTGTCCCCCGAAGAGGCCGCGCGACTGGAAACCACGCCCCTGCTGCGGCGCCGCTCCCGGGGAGCGGTTTATCCCGCCTTCCGGGAGATGTTCCCCCGGTTGTGGGAAAACTTGCTGGCGCCGCTTTTCCGCTCCATCGGTTTCCTGACCGCCTACGATCTTTTTCTCGACCTGTGCGCCCGGTTGCGGGTAATGGAAAACATTCCCGAGGCCGCGGGCTTTGTCATGCGTTTCGCCGAATTTTTGCACCAGGCGGAACGGCGGGGCCTGGTCTCGGTGGCCCACGCCCTGGAAGAATGGGACCGGCTGGAAGAGGGGACCGGTGGACAATGGTCCCTGGCGGCGGTGGACGAAGGAGACCGGGTGCGGGTAATGACCCTGCACGGCGCCAAGGGCCTGGAGTTTCCCTGCGTGATTCTGCCGGTGCTGCCGGGCGCTTCGGGACGGGAAGCACCATTGTATGAGCATGAAGGAAGGCTCATGCAATTGGACGCGAACGTCGCCGCGGTGGACCATGAGCTGGGCATGGTATACGGTAGAGAATTGCGCCATCGACTGGTGGACCTGTTGAACCTCTACTACGTAGGCTTTACCCGGGCCGGCCGTACCCTGACCGTCATCATGGGGAAGGACAAAAAGAAACTCGAAGAGAGGGCAAAACGGAAAACCGGGTTGAATCAATCCTTTACCGACATTATGCTTCACCATCCCCTGATGCGGGATGGACTGGACGCGGTGGATGCTCCCGCCGGATTGTTCACGTTGTTCCGGGAGGGAGAACCCCTGGCCACCCCGGATAGCGGCGGAGATGCCGGGATTTCACTGTCGGATGTGCCGGCGGAGAAGCGCTTGATGACCGCCCAGTGGCAGCGTCGTTTCCTGGTGTTTGCGACTCCCGGGAAATCCGTTCCCACCAGAGAGAGCCGCCGGGGGGACCGGGTGCACCGGGTGATGGCCGAGCTTGATGTGTACCCGGACACGGCCGGGATGACGGCGGCCCTGCGTGCCGCGGCGCAAGGCCTGTTGCCGGAAGATGAAGTGGAAGCCCTGGCCGCCTTTTTGTCGACGCCCGGGGCGGCACGTTTTTTTACGGGCGACCTCACGGCACACCGGGAGATCGATGTGGCCGGCGGAGATGACAAGGGCGTGCGGGTATCGCGGCTGGACCGGCTGGTGCTTTCCAAAAATACCGCCTGGGTAATCGACTTCAAGACCGGCGCCGAATACGCGGATGCCCACAGGGAACAGGTGACCGGATATATGCGGGCCGTGGCGCCCCTGTTCCCCGGACTGCGGGTGGAAGGCGCCCTGCTCTATACCGACCAGGGAAGGGTGGAGAGAGTGGAATGATTCACCTGGTGCCTTTGCGGGAATCCCTGGTAACCCGGGTCGCCCGGTTCCTGGCGGAGAGAGAGGATTCTCTTTCTTCCACCCTGGTGGTCTATCCTTCCCGCCGACTACGGATCTTTCTTCTGGATGCCCTGTGCCGTCAATTTCCCGGGGCTTTTTTCCCGCCCCGCATGCTGACGGTGGACGGGTTCTTCAAGTACCTGTACTTGCGGTCATTTCCGTCACATGAAGAGGCCTCGGAGCTGGAATCCGCCCTGGCCCTGGACGCCGTGCTGGACAACCTGTTCCCCCGGGGGACGTACGGGCTGGTACCGGGAGAAGAGTTCCTGGACCGTTACCCCCGGGTTATGCAATTCCTGGGCGCCGTGGAGGAGTGCCTGGTGGAGGGGGCCCGCTGGCGGGATATGGACCGGGAGATTTTTTCACGCTACGTCGAGCTGGGTGAATACCATCGGGAATACCGGGACTTTCTGGCCCGCCTGCCCGGGGTGGTGGAAGATTACGTAGAGCGCCTGGAACGAGCGGGCCTGGTTTCACGGGGGATGATGTACAGCCGCGTGGCCGCCGCGGCGGAAAAAGGGGACCTGGACCTGCCCGGCGGAGTGGACCGGGTCGTCTTTGCGGGCCTGACCGCGCTGAACAAGAGCGAGCAGAGTGTGTTGACCCGGATTTTCAGAGACCGGCAGGCCGATCTGTTTATGCGCACCGACGCGGCGGCCCTGGACGACGCGGGCTCGCCCTTCGCCCTGCAGAAGGAAACATTGGACCTGCTGGGCGGGACGAAGGCTGATGACGGAGAAGGAGAGGTCCATTGGAACCGCTTTTTCGGACGGGTGAATCTGCATCCCGGCGGGGACCGGGAAACCATGATGGCCGCTCTATTCAGGGAAATTTCCGCCGCCGTCGCGGATTGTACAGTTCCGGAAGATCTGCTGCGTATCGGTGTGGTGCTTCCCGATGCCGGCGCCCTGGTTCCCTTTATCCAGGGGGTGGTCTCCCGGTTTGACATGGCGGAACGGGAAATCCCCTTCAACATCACCCTGGGATACCCTTTCGCCCGCACTCCCCTTTTCCAGCTCATGGATTGCATGCTGGACCTGGCCCGGGAGCGGAAGGGTGATGCCTTTCCGGCCCATCTTTACCTGGACCTGCTGCGTCATCCCTATGTCAAGCTTTCCGGTGGGGGCGAAGACGCGGATGTGCGGTTGCGCAGCGCCATTCACCGGTTGGAGTCCTGGATTCACCGGGAAAACCGGCTCACCGTTTCTTCCCTGGAGTTGGAACGCCGGGCGGAGATGGAAGAGGCCGGCGGCGCGGACGCCCGGCGGGCGGTGGAGGAGATGCACCGGCGATTTTTGGTATCTGAAGCGGATACGCTGGATTCTCTGTGCCGGGGCCTGGAACGGGGCGTCCGTCCCCTGCGGGAAGTAGAGGGTTACCTTTTCCTGGAGGATACGGTGGACACGGCCCTGGCCGCCCTGGAGGAATTGCGGGGCATGGTCCGGGAATCGGGCCCCGGAGCCCTGGAGGGCTCCGGGAAAGCCCGGACGGGTTTTGTCCACAACTTCCTGGCCCACCGGGAGATCCGTTTTCAGGGCTCTCCCCTGAAAGGGATCCAGGTCATGGGGCTGCTGGAGTTCCGGGGACTTTCTTTCGACCGGGTGTTTATCCTGGACGCAGTGGAAGGCACCCTGCCCCGGAATCGCAAACAGGATCCTCTCCTGCCCCGGGACGTACGCGCCGCTCTGGGTATCCGCCAGCACACCGACTGGGAAAAATTGTTCGCCGTGGATTTCTTTTCCCTCACCGCCGCTTCCCGGGTGGACATCTTCTGGAGCGAGGACGAAGGCTGGGCACCGGCCAATCGTTCGCGTTTCATCGAGCGCATGCTGCTGGAAACGGAAAAGCGGGGAGAGGACCCGTTGCCGGTGGTGCGGTTCGTCCCCCGTTTCGAGCCGCCGAAAACCCGGTTGTCCCGCATGGACAAGGACGACACCATCCGAAAAAAGCTCGCGACCATGGCCTTCTCGCCCTCGGCCCTGGAAACTTATCTTCATTGCCCGTTGCGCTTCTTTTACCAGCGCATCCTGGGGCTGGACGTGCGGGACCGGCTGGAAGCCGATCCCGACGCGGGAGAGCTGGGGGGCCTGCTCCACCAGGCGCTGTTCCGCCTCTACGGCGAAGACAAGCCGGCGGTTCCGGCACCGGGCAACCTGGAGGCGCGGCTGGATACCATCCTGCGGGAAGAGTATCGCCGGGGCGGTTTCGACCCGGGTTCGGGCATCGGGCGCATGCGCCTGTGGATGTTCCAGCGCCGGTTGACCGATTTTGTTTCCCGGGACGTGGAACAAATGCGGGAACGGGGTACGCGCCTGCTGGGCCTGGAAAAAGAGTACCGCGCGGAAATTTCGGTGAAGGACCTGGAAAATCCGGTGCCCCTCACGGGTCGGCTGGACCGCATGGAAAAAGAGGGCTCCCTGGTACGGGTGTTGGATTACAAGAGCGGGGGGCACTTCAGCGCCTCCTCAAAGGATGGAATTCCCGAAGAGGCGCCGGAACTCCATGATTTGCCGGAAACGGAATACACCGATGCCCTGGGGCGGATGGCCCGGGATCTCAAGGGTTTTCAATTGTACGCCTACATGCTCATGCTCCAGGCGAAAGACGATATTCCCCCGGAACACCTGGCGGCGGAATACATATTCCTCCGGGAAAGCGAGGAGAAGAACCGCCGGGAACCGGTGTTCAAACCCTCCCTGTCACCCGAAGACCGGGCCGAACAGATCGTCCGCTTTCGCCGCCACCTGGACACCCTCCTGCGCGACATCTTCCTGCGCCCGGACTTCATCCCCATCCCCAACGAATCCTATTGCAAACACTGCCCCTTCCGCACCCAATGCGGAAACATATAATCCCTGACAAAATTAGTATTATCGTAAGAATATTGTTTTTTAAGGCAACATATATTATATTTTTATTGCCAACATATTGCGCAGTGTCGCTTTAAGATTCAAGCTAAATTAAATTGCAGGGGGGGTAAGTTGAAAGTAAAGCCATATTTTTCAGACGTTTTTAATGTAAGCGAGGAACATCTTGTTGAACATGGCGCGTTTAATATCTCATTGCTCACAGACTTACCTCTATTTATTGATCCATTTTTACTTTTTAATAGTGACAATAAAAAGTATATTGAGCTACATAATGCGATGATACATTACTTGAGGTTTCTTAAGGGGAAGTCTGAAAATGAGAATATATCTGGAGGATTGCTTCAATCTTGGTACTGTTTTTCTGAGGTTAAACAAACTTGGTTAGGTTTTAGTAAGAGAGGAAATACCGGACGAGGACTAGGGCGTAATTTTGCAAATGCTTTAAATAAAAACCTTGTTGTTGTCTTTAAAGACTTTGGAAATGAACGAATTACGAAAGGTAGCCATTTAGAAAAACTCTGTTTGATTAAAAGTGGTGTTGGCCGTGATATGATCAGTGATTTTACTACGAACTTGATAAAAGGATTTCTTTTAGAGTTTACGGAGAATTTTGCAAAAGAATTTATTGACAATTCGTTAACAAGGCGTTTTTCAGTAAAAAGAGCTTATTTTAATTACAATATTGAA
>Ga0272442_10009244_pt1 | contig 12358 bp, 10 predicted proteins | sample SSMForm2O_FD_200262 | JGI IMG/M metagenome (GOLD analysis project Ga0272442, IMG submission 200262) | Marine sediment archaeal communities from Little Sippewissett salt marsh, Falmouth, MA, United States - SSM-Form-2O | ecosystem: Environmental > Aquatic > Marine > Wetlands > Sediment ... | reverse complement strand
TCCCCGTCGCCGGTTCCACGCCCCGCCAACGCTCCCACCCCGTCGCCCTCTGGGATGCGGCCTCCGGAGCCTGCCTGTGGGCACGCACCGGTCACAAACGCGAAGCGCGCGCCATCGCCTTCAGTCCCGACGGATCGCTCATCGCCTCGGCGTCCCATGATCGAACGCTGCGACTCTGGGATGCCGCCACGGGGGACGAAATCCTCTCCCGACACGGCCACAGCGTTCTCCTCTCCGTGGCCTTCAGCCCCGAAGGCTCGCGTCTCGCCCTTAGCTCGGCCGATGGAACCGTCGGCATCTGGGATGTCCGCACCGGCCAACGGCTGCTCGCCCTGGAAGGACACCGCGCTGAAGTCGCCTGCGTCGCGTTCAGCCCCGACGCCTCTCGACTCGCCACCGCCTCCGGTGACGCCACCCTCCGACTGTGGGATACCCTCCCTTACCGTCGCCGATCCATGCGCCGCCGGGCGGCCGCCGACGCTCAGCTCGCCGCCGAACCGATTGTCAGCGAGCTCTTTCGCTCCGGCCTCGACCCGCCCCACATCGCACAACGCCTCCGCGCCGACGCTTCGCTCGACGCGCCCACCAGACGCGCCGCCCTCAACCTCCTCCTCGAGACGTGCGACGAGATCCGCCGCGCCGTTCCCGACGCACCCGATCGATGAGAACTCGCCCGCCCGGATCATCCGCGCCCCACCGGTTCTGCTATCCTCACCGGCCCTTTCCACCACCGCATCGTCACGGGAATCCACCATCGAGAACACCAAGCCAGACAACGCAACTGACCCGCGGCACGGGCCGCGCCCGACAACATCGCTGGCCAAACGCCTCGGCCCCGCCGGCGCGCTGGGGATCATCTGGGCCGCCCTGCCCGGACTCGCCGGCTTCTATCTGCTTTCCCGGATCGCACCCCTGTCCGAATGGCTCCAGGCGCGCGAAGGCATCGGACTCGCCGCGTACATCGCCATCTTCATCATCACCGCCGGCCTCGGACTCCTCCCCACTTATGCCCAGGCCGTGCTCGGCGGATGGGTCTTCGGCTTCACAATCGGATTCCCCGCCGCCCTCATTGGCTTCACCGGCGCCTCACTCCTCGGCTACGCCGTCTCCCGACTCGTCTCCCGCGATCGCGTCGAGCAGGTCATCGCCGAGAACCTCAAGGCCACCGCCGTCCGCAACGCCCTCGTCGGCCGCGGATTCTGGCACACCCTCGGCGTCGTCACCCTCCTGCGCGTCCCTCCCAACTCTCCCTTCGCCATCACCAACCTCGTCATGGCCGCCAGCGGCGTGCGGCTCCTGCCCTACACGCTCGGCACCATGCTCGGCATGGCCCCGCGAACCGCCCTCGTGGTCTCCTTCGCCGCCGCCGCCGGCAGCCAGGCCAAGGACATTCAGACCTTCGTGGCAAAAGGCCCCGGCATCGCCGTGTTCATCGGCGGCCTCGTCCTCCTCATCGCCGCCCTCACGATCATCGCCCTCATGGCCAACAAGGCCGTCGAGCACGCCGTCGTCTCCGCAAACCAAGCCGCCGGCACTCCCCACCCATCCCCCGACGACCCCCCAAGCCACCCCGCCCGCTGAGCCCCACCATGCCTCCGATTACCTCCACCACCATCGTCGAAAGCGGGCGACCGGACTCGAACCGGCGACATTCAGCTTGGAAGGCTGACGCTCTACCAATTGAGCTACGCCCGCTGAGGCGAGAGGCATTGTAGCGCTCGGCCGCGCCGGGCCGCAAGATCCCGCCTTCTTCGGCCCGTCCGGGCCGTCTCGCCTCACGCGCCGGCGGTCTTTCCGTTCATCCAATCGGGCAACGACCGTCAGCGGGTTGCGCTCGGCACGCCCCGTCTTGACGCACCAGGACGTGAACACGACCGCGATCTGCCGGGCGAGGTTGACGGATCGGGCCGACAGGTCATCGCCCCGCAGCGCCACATCCGCTGTCCGTTTCTTCAGGATGCGTTCCGCCGCCGGCTTGTCGATCGTGCGTGTCGATCGCTCTTGCCGATTGCCTTCGTGCCCATACCATCGCCATCCAACAGCCGCACCCGTCCCGTTTGAACAGGGTTCCCTGACCGTTGCCTCGGCGTTTTCTAGCCATGTGCTGCCTCTGTTCTAGGCAGTCAGACCGATCGGTTGATCGCGTCGATTTCGGCGGGTTCTATTCCGGAGATCGACTCCTTCTCGTTCCAACTCGTCGAGTGCGTGTCGAACCGCAGTTCGGCTGGCTCCACATAGCCGAGCCAGTTCGGACTCCGAATTGGCGGTTTGGATGTCGCGATTCAATGTCTCCAAGATCGAGCAACGAAGATCACCTTTCCTGAGCGCACGATCGCGGTATTCGGGGTTGTGCTCCAAAATCCACTTTGCCGGACGGAGCGACTCTCGCTTCGGCTCGAATGGTTGGACGAGTCGCTTCCACCGTCGAGAAGTCGAAGTCGCGCTTTCGCGAACAGCCTCTCTGACAACGTCATCCTTGCGATCCGCAGCAAAGAGCGGTTCTTCCGATTCACCAGGACGACATTCATCAAGGGCAATCCGTAGTTGTCCGACTGCTCCAGCATCTATCGCGGTGTCAAGTAGCACACCGAGGACTGAGCGAGATTCGGCGTCGAGTTCGTTGCGGATGAGCTCCTTGAGCCGATGGCGGGCGATATACGAGCCATACTCAACGAGCCAGGAGACAGCCAGAACAAACAGACGTGGATCGGTTGGACATACGCGTGCAGTATCCAGCAGCAATCGCTCCAGATCAGGCGATTGCCTTGCAGGCGATGCACCGAAGAGGACGCCGGCTCGAACCCATTGTTGGATGGTTCGCTCATTCACTGTCCCGACTCCTCAACGTGTCCAGAAACCCACGCTCCCAGTCGAGAACCTCGCGATTCAGTGACTCGCCTTCTCGTTGCGTCAAATACTGCGTGGCGAAGGTGAGTTCATCCTCGTCAGGACTCATGCCTCGAAGGTCCTCCCGATCCTGCGGTCGGTTCCGTGCTGATGAGAGCTTGAGGCACATCAGGTCGCGCCGGCTCAGCAGGCACACGTCAAGCGGACCGAATCGTGCATGAAGCTGAATGCGGTCTTTCCACCCTGGCGGAAGGAAGCACCTGTACCGGCCACAGTCCTCGTTGAGCCAGTTGGCCGGCAAACCAAGATCTTCACCCACCTGAGAGGCTCGTTCCTTTAGACGATTCCAGCTTTCGCTCGGATTCGTCTGAATCACGTCACAATCAGCGGTCACGCGAGTCGGTGGCAGCACGTTGTGAAGCATGCAGGCCACCCCACCGGCGAGAACGATGCGGATTCTGGGCGAGGGCACATCGTGGTCCTCAGCCAATGCCGAGCCAAGTGCCTCAAGAGCCCTGAGCGCGATGTTGCCGTCGAAGGTGGTCATTCTGACTACAAGACTATACAGATATTTATCGAACAAATCATGCGGTAGTTCCATCTTTCCTTCGAATTCGCTTCTCTTTATGTCTTTGTGGGCATTGCGGTGGCTCTTCGCGGCGGTAGTCGCCAATGCGATTGGAGGCAAGGCAACAAAATGGACTCCAGGATCTGATTTATAGGGTCGGTGCTCGCCAGTCAATGCCGACGCTATGCGGGCCGCCCAGTGCCAAGGGAGAACGGCCCGTCAGTGGTCGGAAACTCGAACCAGCGCCGGACCAACTCGACCAGTAGCTCCACGATGGAGGACCGTAAGGATGGTCAAAGCTTGCCCCATTCGTCATCGCTGCCGCCATTGTTGCCATTGTCGCCGCCGTCCGGGATGGGGGAATCTCTGCCAACAATGGGGCCGCCTGCGGCATCGGGCATCGACCAGTACGACGTCCCACCGGGTCCGAATCGCTCGTGCACGCCGCTCGAACGACCGCCGCCACATCCCGCCTTCCGCGCTGCCCGGCTCTCGCGGCGCGATGCTATTGAGTGTGCAACTCCACGATGTCCCCGTCGGCGACCTCGTGATCCGGCCCGACCTGCTGCCCGTCGAACACGCCGCTGCCCCAGACCCGCGCAAACCGCAGCTTCGCCGCGATGTCCCGGTGAACCAGCCGCGCGACATCGATGACCGTCTGCCCGCGACGCACCGTGAACGGCTCGTCCATGTCCGCCGCCTCGTTGGGCGTCTTCGTGTACACCCGCACGATCTCCAACCCCTCGAACAGCAGCTCCCCGATCCGGTCGACCCCCTCGCCCGTCGTCGCCGATGTCGCCACCGCCGGGTACGCAACGCCCAGCAGCTCCTCCAGCACCTTCACCTCGTCCGGGTCCGGATCGAGATCGCTCTTGTTCGCCACGAGCAACGTCGGCAATTCAATGCGGAACGGATCCTCCAGTTCGTCCTCTTGCTCCTTCCTCGCGCCCTCGCGCACATCCTCCCGCGCGCCGTTCGCCGCGCCGTTCGTCGCACCCGGCAGACCCGGCCATGCCTCCTGCAACGCGATCTTCTTCTCCCCAAGACGCACCCGAATCACCTCGATCTGATCCACGCACGCCGCTTCGCTCACGTCCACGATCAGCAGCGCCGCGTCTGTCCGCTCAAGCGCGTTGCCGAACCACGGCTCCATGAACGCCTCCGAAATCGGCGGCAGATCCACCAACTGGAACTGAATGTCCTCGTACGCCAGCATCCCCGGCACCGGCGCCCGCGTCGTATAGGGATACGCCCCTACCTCGCTGTGCGACCTCGTCAACCGCGCGTGCAGGCTCGATTTGCCCGCATTCGGCGGACCCACCAGCGCGATCTGCGCCGCGCCCGCCGGCGGCACGGAATACACCGGCGCCGTGCGACCTCCGCCTTTCTTCCCCCCCACCACTTGCTCGGTCAACTGCTTGATGCGACGCTTGATGTCCGCCTGCACATGCTCCGTCCCCTTGTGCTTCGGGATCGTCCGGAGCATCTCCTTCAGACATTGAAGGCGCTCACGTGGCTCGCGCGCTTCGCGAAAGGCTTGTTCGGCTTTCCTGTACTCGGCGGTGACGTTCGTCGGCATCGGCGCCTCGCACGCCCTTTGGGCTCACACTGCCTTCCTCACCATTCTACACGCTCGCCCTGCCCGCCACCGACTGGATCACAGCCCGGCCACTCCCGTACCGACCCGCACCGACCTCCTTCCCCGCATATCATGTGCGTTGCGCCGGCACGGCAAGCCGCCTCTTCCCGGCGCATTCGCCCCCCCCCCGGTCCGCGAGCCAAGGAAAGCACCACCGTGCAGGCCGGCCTCTTTATCACCTGCTTGACCGATACCTTCTACCCTCGCGTCGGGGCCGCGATGGTCGCCGTCCTCCGTCATTTCGGCTGCGAAGTCCGCTTCCCCTCCCAGCAAACCTGCTGCGGACAACCGGCCTACAACAACGGCCTGCCCACCGACGCCGCTCCGCTCGTCGAGAAGCTGGCACGCATCTTCCAACACGACCGGTATGTCGTCTCCCCCAGCGCTTCCTGCAACGCCATGATCAAGCTCCACGGCGCCGAACTCTTCGACCCCGGCAGCGAATCGCGCCGCCTCGTCGACATCCTCGCCGACAAACTGCACGACTTCACCGGCTTCCTCACCGACGTCCTCGATGTGGACCTTACGCGCTGCGCTCCGGCCCTCCCTGCCCAACGCGTCACCTGGCATTATTCCTGCCACTGCCGCGGCATCATCCCCTTCGAAACGGCCTTCGAACGCATCCGCCGTCTCATCGGATCCCGCTTCGTTCCCCTGCCGCGCGCCGACCAGTGCTGCGGGTTCGGCGGCGCATTCGCCGCCGAGTTCGAGCAGATCTCCGACGCCATGCTTGAGGACAAACTCTCGTGTCTCCGGCAGACCGGCGCGGACCTTCTCATCTGCGACGAGGCCGGCTGTCGCATGAACATCGAGGGCGGACTCCATCGCCGAAAACACCCCCTGACGGTTGTCCACACCGCCGAGCTGATCGCCGAGGCGCTCGGCCTTCCCCTCCCGGAGATCCCGTGACTGTCCTGCCCACATTCCGTCAGCGCGCCGCCGAAGCGCTCGCCGACCAACGCTTGCGCCTCGCCATCCTCGACGCGACGACCCAACGCGATGCAAAGCGCCGCGCCGCCTGGCGCGACCTGCCCGACGTGCAGGCCCTCCGCCTGCTCGCGCGGCAGATCAAGGACCACACGCTCGACAACCTCGATCACTACCTCAACCAGTTCATCGACAACCTCCGCCGGCTCGGCGTCGAGATCCACCTCGCCTCCTCGGCCGATGACGCCAATGCCGCCGTCGTCGCTATCGCCCGCCAGTTTCATTGCACCGACGCGGTGAAGGCCAAGTCCATGCTGACCGAGGAGACCCATCTCAACCGCGCCCTCCTCGACGCCGGCATCAACGTCGTCGAGACCGACCTCGGCGAGTTCCTCCTCCAGCTTGACGACGATCGGCCCAGCCATTTGACCTGCCCGGCCGTGCACAAGGACCTGGACGCCTGCGCGGAAACCTTCGCCCGGAAGCTCGACGTGCCCTTTGTCGCCGACCCGCATGCCCTCGTCGCCATCGCGCGCAAAACAATGCGCGACAAGTTCCGATCCGCCACGCTTGCCATCACCGGCGTGAACTGCGCCGTGGCGGAATCCGGCACGATCGTTCTCGTCATGAACGAGGGCAACGGCCGATTCTGTACGCTCGCCCCCCGCGTCCATGTCGCGATGATGGGCCTGGAGAAGATCGTCCCGTCCCTCGCCGACGCCGCCGTCATGCTCAAGCTGCTCGGCCGAAGCGCTACCGCGCAGCGCCTCACCGTCGACACCCATTTCATCACCGGACCCCGCCGCGACGGCGAACTCGACGGCGCCAGCCACATGCACGTCGTCATCGTCGATGCCGGTCGCTCAGACATCCTCGCCGGAACGCACCGCCACGTCCTCCGCTGCATCCGATGCGCCGCCTGCCTCAACATCTGCCCCGTCTACCGATCGGTCGGCGGGCATGCCTACGGCGGCGTGTACCCCGGACCGATCGGCAAGCTTCTCACCCCCCTGCTCGCCGGCGCGCCCGACGCCGAGACCCTCCCCCACGCTTCAACCTTGTGCGGCGCCTGTTACGAGGCCTGCCCCGTGATGATCGATATTCCCCAACTCCTCATCGAGATGCGCCGAGACCAGGCTGCCCGCCGCCGCGGACCCCGATGGAAGCCCCGCCTCATTCGCTGGGCCATGTGGCTCGCCCGATCCCCCCGCCGCTTCGTCCTCACCCAACGCATCGTGCGCCGCCTGCTCCGCCCACGCAGCGCCGACGAATGGATCTCCCGCGCGCCCCCTCCCCTGGCCGGCTGGACCCGCGCCCAACGCGATCTCCCCGCCCCACCTCCGAAATCGTTTCGCCAACTGTGGAAGGAGGGCCGCATCTGATGGCACATCCGATCCATGGCAACCGGCGCCTCCTCGACCGCGTCGCCGAGGCAACAAACCAACGCAACATGGCACCCTCGCCCGCCCATGACGAGAACATCATCAGAACCCCCATCGACGAGCCACTCATCGATCGCTTCGCTGCCGAGGCCCAAGCCGTCGGCATGTCCGTGTCACGCACCACCGAAGCTTCACTGATCGACGCCATCCAATCCCTCCGCCGCACAATCAATGACGAACTGACCCTCGTCGAACCGGCGCTCGCCGCGCACCGGCCGGAACTGAAAACGCTTCCGCGCTCTCTCACCCATCCCGACCAGGACCAGCTTTACGCCGCCGAGCTCGGCATCGTCGGCGCGTCCGCCGGAATCGCCGAGACCGGCACCATCGTCCGCGACGCCGGTCCCGGCCGGCCCCGGAGTTTCGCTCTCCTGCCCATGACCATCATCGTCGTCCTTGACGCATCCACCCTGCTGCCCGATCTCTACGACGCGCTTGCCCGACACCGCCCCAACCAACTGCCCTCCGAAACCGTCCTCATCACCGGCCCCAGCAAGTCATCCGACATCGGCATGAAACTCGTCACCGGCGTGCACGGCCCCGGCGTCGTCCACATCCTCATTGTCCAAGACGCCTGACCTCCCCTTCCATTCAAAGACCTCCCTCAAAGTACACCACCCCGGCCGAAATGCTCGCACAGGCGTCCTTCAAATGGTGGCACAGGCGTCTCGCCTGTGCGTCCAACACTCCCGCCCGCACCTCGCCTCCCTCCCCAACGCCGATCGTCTCCAAAAGTAATAAGATTGCGCTTCAGTTTTTCGCCGCCGATGGTATCCTGGAGCCAAACGGCCCGGCCATCGAACCGGATGACGCTTGTATACAAAGAAAGCGGCTGAAGGAGCATTGGCATGACTGCGCCGAACCAAACTAACAAACGACAAACGGCCTGTGCCTTCACCCTTGCCCTCGCCTGCCTGCCCCTGACCTTCGCCCACTCCACCTTCGCCGACGTCATCTACGTTCCGACCGACTACCCGACCATTCAGGAGGCCATCGACGCCTCCGCCGACGGCGACGAGATCGTGATCCTGGACGGCGTCTATACCGGCGACGGCAACAAGAACCTCGACTTTGCCGGAAGACTGATCACCGTTCGCAGCGAGAACGGCCCGGACAACTGCATCATCGACTGCGAGCATAGCGGCCGGGGCTTCAACTTCCACACCGGTGAGACCGCGGCCGCCGTCGTCCGAGGCCTCACCATCACCAACGGCTCGGTCTCGAAGGGCGGCGGCGGCGTGTCGTGTTATTACTCCAGCCCCACCCTCACTGACTGCAAGATCACGGGAAACAAGGCCACCTACGACGGCGGTGGGGTGTCCTGCTCCCACGCCAGCCCCACCCTCAGTAACTGCACGATTGTCGCAAACGGCGCGCTCGGTCAGTACAGCGACGGCGGCGGCATCGCCTGCTGCTGGTCCTCCACTCCCCTCCTCATAAACTGTCTTGTTGCCGACAACCTCGCACACGCACATGGCATGAACGGCGAGGGCGGCGGTTGCTTCTGTTATGACGACTCCAGCCTCACAATGATCGACTGCACGATCACCGGCAACGCCGCCAAGAGCGACGGCGGCGGCCTCTTCTGCAAGTACGACTCCAACCCGATCCTCGTCAACTGCACGATTGCCCAGAATAGCGGCCATTTTGGCGCCGGCGTGTGCTGCCACGACGACTCGAACCCGACGATCAGCCTCTGCACGATCACCGCGAACTCGGCCGCATGGCTCGGCGGCGGCCTGTATTGCGGTGCCCATTCCAATGCTACGCTCGCCAACTCCATGATCACCGGAAACGAAGCCGACGGTCACGGCGGCGCCCTCTACTGCGGTGGTTCCAGCCCCACCCTGATCGATTGCACGATTACCGCAAACCATGCCAAGTACGACTGCGGCGGCGTGTGCTGCTTCTCCTCCAGCCCCACGCTGACCAACTGCATTCTCTGGAACGACATCCCGAAGGAGATCTATGTCTACTCCGGCAATCCGATCGTCACTTACTGCGACGTCCAAGGCGGATACGCCGGCCAAGGCAACATCAGCACCAATCCCCTGTTCACCGACCCCGCAACTGGCGACTACCACCTCTCGCCCGGCTCCCCCTGCATCGACGCCGCCGACAACACCGCCGTGCCCGCCGACGAGTTCGATCTTGACGACGACGGCGACACCGACGAACCCATCCCCTTCGATCTCGACGGCAACCCGCGCTTCGTCGATGATCCCGACACCGACGACACCGGCTATGGCACGCCGCCCATCGTCGACATGGGCTGCTACGAGTACCAAGTCGGCGCCTGCCCCGCCGACATCACCGGCGACGGCGTCGTCGATGTCCTCGACCTCCTCGAGCTCCTCGGCAGTTGGGGTTACTGCCCGGGATGTCCCGCCGACATCACCGGCGATGGCGTCGTCGATGTCCTCGACCTCCTCGAAGTCCTCGCCGCCTGGGGCGCGTGCCCGTAACCCCGCACCGCCTTCCCAACCGTCCCGTCGCGGCCAGCCGCAGAACACGCCCCTCGCGCCCCTCCGCCCAACAGTGGAACAGGCCTCTTGCCCCTCCGTCCAATGAGTGAAACAGGCCTCCGGCCTGTCCGTCCAACACCGCACCAGGCCTCCCCCCTCCAACGGTCGAACAGGCCTCCGATCTGTTCGCCTGCGACCGTCACTTGCGCCCCGCACCCGTCGTGACGCCGTTCTTCGCAACTGCACCGGCACCCCGCACCCCGCCGTACCGACCGCCGCCCGACCCGAAACCCAGGGTCCCTGGCCGCACCACGCCTCTCTTCTCCCGTCCACAACACGCCCCTCTCCACGCTCGCCGGGCGAGGATTGATCCTCAGTTCTTCGGTAGAATAGCCGATCCAATCGGTACGCCTCCAAGGAAGGCCCCGCATGACCGACGAACAATCGCCTCCGAAAATCTGCGTGGTCTGTGGCAAAGACTGCTCACACGAGCGGCGCATCAAAGACGAGCATGGCCGCTACTACCACAAGGAATGCTTCAAGCGGGCCAAGCAGGAACGACAGGCCAAGGAAGCCATCTTCGCCAACAAGGAGCAGGAAGTCGACCTCGCGCCCTCAGACGAGATCGAGCCGTACGATCTCGACATCGAAGGACGCGATGAGCCGCGCACGGCGTACGCCGACGCGACCGAGACCGCCGGCCCCACCATGCCCTGCCCCAACTGCCACGCGCCCATCCCGGAGGGCGCCCTGGCATGCGCCCGCTGCGGCTACAACCTCGCCACCGGAAAACGCCTCCCCTCCACATACGCCGAAATGGCCGCCGCGCGACTCGGTGACGTCACCGGCGGACGCGTCTGGCCCGTCGTCATCGGCCTGCTCTCCGTCGCCATCGGCATCGGCGGACTCGTCTTCTACCCCATCCTCCTCGCCGACTCACTGCCCATCGAGGAGCCCGGGCCCTATTCCATCGGCAAAGTCGTCGTCGCGGGCACCGGCGTGCTGCTCGCCCTGCTGATCGTCCTCACGGGCATCGGCGTCTGGCGCCGCAAGCAGATGGCGATGGTCTGGCTCCAACGCTGGGCCGCGCTCAAAACCTTCCTTACCCTCGCCGCCGTCGTATTCCTCGGCATCGGCATCCTCTTCCTCAACGACTTTGCCGGCTCCTTCGACGCCGACTACGGCACCGACACCGCCGCCGCCGGTCTTCACGCCATCCTCGTCCCCGGCATCATCACCCTCGTCTGGATCCTCCTCTGGCCCGTCTTCATCCTCTCCTGGTACTCGCGCGAAACCGTCCAGAAACAGATCGGCGACTGGCGCTGAGCCCCGCCCCACCCGGCCGCGCCTCGTCCACACACCCCGCGTCCGAGAACGCCTCCCCCTCGCGTCATCCCATCCCGCGATCGGTCTCCCCGCGCGACGCAGCTTCCCCCGCCTCCCCAGCCTCCGGCGCAGCAGGCCGGAATTCAACAACATCACGACGATTGCCCCCCATTCCTCGCGCATGATGGAAGAGACGCCGCCGTCCCCCGGTCCTTCATACTACGGCTGCCGCTGCGCAACGCGCCCTCCCACCGCCGGATATCCAAAAACGGGAAACCATATCATGATCCCTTGCACCCCCCGATTCCCGCCCGCGCCCGCGGTCCTCCTCGCCGCGCTCATCCTTGCCCTGATGACCCCCGCCGCCGCCGCCGACCGCGATGATCCCGTCATCGTCCGCGGCGAGCTCGCGCGCCTCGCCCGCCAGGCCTACGACTACGCCTGTCGCAACTCCAATCGCAACGTCTTCCGATCCTCCAACCACTTCCATCCGACGCGCAACGTCTTCCGATCCTCCAACCACTACAAGAAGAAGCTCGCCGCCTCCTTCGACGGCTACCCGCTGCGCACCATCGTCCATTACACCGAAGGCTGGAACGACGAGGCGCGCCGGCGCAGCTACAGCTTCGCCCATCATCGCCGCCACCCCGCCGGCCCTGTCGGCCCGCGACCCGGCTGGGGGACCTTTGATTTCGGTTACGAATACGCCTCACCGGAGCTCTTCGCCGATGAACCCGACGCGCCGGCCCGGGCCGCCGCGCCTGCGCTGCGCCCCAAACCCCGCTCACGGTCCGAAATCGAGATGGTCGAGATCCGCGTCGAACCGCGCACACCCACCCAACGCGCCATTCTCCAACACATCACCCTTCCCGACGGCTCGGTCAAAACCATCATCACCAGCGAACCCATCCCCGCCACCGTCGACGACGCCTGGGGCCTTCTCGACCGCGGCAACCACACCGAAGCCGCAGACCTCTTCGCCCGCCACAGTCTCGACCCCGCGCGCGGCATCGAAGCGACCGTCGGCTACGCGCTCGCTGCCGCGCTGGCCGGCGATGACCCCGCCGCCGCCGCCGCGATCCGACGCGCCCGCGCCGCCGATCCCGACGCCTTCGACCACGTTGCCCTGCCTCTGGAATCCACC
>Ga0272442_10009243_pt1 | contig 12358 bp, 11 predicted proteins | sample SSMForm2O_FD_200262 | JGI IMG/M metagenome (GOLD analysis project Ga0272442, IMG submission 200262) | Marine sediment archaeal communities from Little Sippewissett salt marsh, Falmouth, MA, United States - SSM-Form-2O | ecosystem: Environmental > Aquatic > Marine > Wetlands > Sediment ... | reverse complement strand
TCCATGATGAGGCGGGAGACCGCCTCCACGTCGAGCCGCTTGTTCGCGTCGGCCTTCGCCTCCCAGCTCCACGACCATGCTTTCCAGGGGAGCTTGATGAGCTGCCACTGGCCGATGCGGCGCGGGTGTGGGGCGAGCTTGCGCCAGTAGTGGGCTCCCGTGGCTTCGGCCACCGAGAGGGTGATGCCGGGTGCGGGGGTGTCGCAGCGGATCCAGAGCGCGAGGCCGCTGTGCTTCGCCCACTCGTGGGGGCGGGCGATGGTCCAGGTGAGGACCACGGAGTTGCGCCCCGTGGTGCCGGTGGGCTCGAGCCCGACGGCCAGGCAGCGCGTGCCGTGGCGTGCGGGCGTGGCCGCGGCATCGAGGCGGGCGGTGAGCTTGCCGCGCGTCCACTTCGAGAAGGCAGGCTTGTCGGTCTCGAAGGAGTCGAGGATCAGCGTCGGCCCGCGCTCGGGGCGGATGGCCGCGCCATCGGCATGGGCGAGCACCTGCACGGCGAGGAACGCCAGCACGAGGGGGAGCGCGTGGTGCCATAGACGGCGCGTGTGTACCACTGGGTCGAGACCTGACGGGAGACGCGTGTCAACCTGCGGCCTTGCGGATCTTCTTCTGGAGGTCGCGGATCTGCTGCCGCAGGGTGTCTTTTTCCTCAGCGAGTTCCACGGCGACGGGGTCGGCATCGAGCAGTTCCTTCTCCTTGGCGCGGGTGGCGGCGCGGGCCTCGTCGCGGATCTTGCGGGCGGCCGTGAGGGCCTCGCCGGTGTAGGCTTCGCGGATCGCCTTGCGGGTGGCGTCGAGATCGGCGCGAGCCGCCTTGATATCCGCGTCGTCGCTCCGCTCGAGGTCATGGCGGAGCTTGCTGAGATTGCGGGCGGCCTCGTCCGACGCTTTCTCCAGGTCGTCGTCCTGCTTCCGGATGGCGGCGAGGGCGGCGTAGAGCTTCTGCCCCTCGGGGTGGGTCTTCTTCGCATCCTCGCGGGCCTTGGCGTAGGCGGTGCGCGCCTTCTCGCGTGCTGGCCTCTTCGTCTTGTCGTGGCGGTAGGCGCTCTCGGCCTCGGCGAGTGCCTGGCGGAGTTCCTGGAGGGCGCCGTCCTTGTCGAGTGCCCGGTTCACGGGCGAGCTGCGGTGGTCGAGGGCCAGGCGGGCGCCCGCCGCATCGAAGTCGAGCTGCGCCTGCTGCTCGTCGATCCGCTCGGCTTCCTTGACCAGGGCTTGCGCCTCGGCGTTCCCTTCGAGCTTCGCCTGCACCACCTTTGCCAGCGTCTCACGCACCTCCCGCTCCTTCGCGAGGGCCGCCGTGTAGGCGGGGTCGGTGCGTTTGAGCTCCTCGTAGGCGGCCAGTGCCTTCTTCTCGGCCTCGCGGAGCGCCGCCAGCTCGGGCGTCTTGCGCACCTTCTCCTCGATCGCATCGAGCTTGTCGTCCACGACCTCGTAGCGTGCCTCGAGCCGCTTGAGCTGCTGCTCCGGCGCGAGCTCTGCCGCGGGAGCCGGGGCGGCAGCAGGCTCCGCCGCCGCGGCCGCAGGCTTCTCCGCCGCCGGCGCAGCCGCCGCTTCCCCTCCCCAGGCCGCTCCTGCGACACACAGCGCGACCGCGACCACAACGCCACCCATCACCCATGCTCTCATCACATGCCTCCTTTCACGCGGGCGCCACGGCCCCACGCCATTCGCGACACGCCCCGTATTGTAACGACCCGAAGGGCGGCAGGGAATAGCCAGTGCTGGCCGTTACAACGTTTTACAGACAGGTGCGTGTGGCCCCCGCCCCCGATCCCGCCCTCGTGCTCGCCCGCCATCTCGGGTAGAATATCCACGTTCCCCACCCGGAGAAGGAGAACCCCGATGAAGACCAGCGAAGGACGAATCGGCCGCGTGTTCGTCATCCGACTCGAGGATGGCGACGTGGTGCCCACGTGCATCGAGCGGTTTGCCGAGGAGCAGGGGGTACGAGTGGGCCACGTGGTGCTCATCGGCGGGATCGGCGGCGGCCAGGTGGTCGTGGGGCCACGGCGGTCGGACACGATGCCGCCCGACCCCATGCTCCTGCCCGTGGACGGTGCCCACGAGGTGGCCGCCGTGGGCGTGCTGGCGCCCGGCGAGGAGGGCAAGCCCGTGCTCCACATCCACGGCGCCCTCGGCCGCTCGGGGGCCACCCTCACCGGATGCCTGCGCACCGGGGTCACGACGTGGCTCATGGGCGAGGCCATCCTCTACGAGATCCTCGGCACCACCGCCGCACGCCTCAAGGACGCCGCGAGCGGCTTCGCGATCCTCGAACCCAGCGCCCCGGGCGGCGAGGGCTGAGCCTGCGCCCCGGAGCCGATCTCCCGCTTGCATTTCCCTGCGGAATCATGCAGATTCTCCTCGTGCCGCACGACCTCCCGAGCCCCATGTCACAGGAGCACAGGCAGCCATGGCCGAGAATGGAATCACCTACACTGTGTTCACGAAGCGCTGGAAGATGCCCCTTCCCGAGCTCGGCCAGTTCGTCCACGGCCTGGGGTTCGACGGCATCGAGCTGCCCGTGCGGCCCGGCTTCCAGGTCGAGCCCGAGAACGTGGCGGCCGGCCTGCCCGAGGCCGCGAAGGTGCTGGCCGACTTCGGGGTCCGGATCGCCAGCATCGCCGGCCCCACCGACGAGCCGACCATCGCCGCCTGCGCCCAGGCCGGCGTGCCCATCATCCGCATCTGCGTGAGCATCGACCCCGCCAAGGGCTACCTCGCCGAGGAGGAGCGCCTCCAGCGCGAATACGACGCCCTCGTGCCCATCCTCGACAAGCACGGCGTCACCGTAGGCGTCCAGAACCACTGCGACCTGTGCGTCGCCAACGCCATGGGCATGCGAAGCCTCATCGGCAAGTACGACCCGAAGCACTTCGCCATGGTGTGGGACGCCGCCCACTGCGCCCTCGACGGCGAACGCCCCGAGCTCGCCATCGACATCGTCTGGTCCCACCTGTGCATGGTCAATCTCAAGAACGGCATCTGGCTCCGCAAGACCGGCCCCGAGGCCGACGTGGTGACCTGGCGCCACTACTGGACCTCCGGCCGCCAGGGCCTGTGCCACTGGCCCACCGTGGTCGCCGAGCTCAAGAAGCGAAGCTACACGGGCTTCGTGTGCCTCACCGCCGAATACAGCGACCACGACTCCGCGGACCGCCTGATCGTCGAGGACCTCGCCTTCGCGAAGTCCCTGTTCGCCTGAGGAGAACCCGCCGTGGCCAGGAAGACCGCTCGCCCTCGCCGCAGGCTTCGCAAGGTGCGCGTCGCCATGATCGGCGCCGGCAGCATGGCCAATCGGGTCCACTACCCCTCCCTCGCCTCCTTCAGCGACGTGACGTTCGCCGGGATCTGCGACCTCGACCCCGAGCGCCTCAAAACCACCGCCGACACCTATGGCATCGAGAAGCGCTACACCGACTACCGCAAGATGATCGCCGACACCGCGCCCCACGCCGTCTACGCCATCGGGCCGCCGCACATCATGTACGACGTGTGGACGTGGTGCCTCCGCGAGGGGCAGAACCTCTACATCGAGAAGCCCATGGGCCTCACCCTCCACCAGGCCCGCGCCCTCGCCCACCTCGCCGACCGCCACGGCTGCATCACCCAGGTGAGCTTCCAGCGGCGCAACTGCCCCCTCCTCGTCCGCCTCCGCGACGAATGCCTCGAGCGCGGCTCCATCGTCCACGCCCTGTGCCGGTTCTACAAGTGCAACGCCGAGCCCTTCCTCGGCGCCCGAGACCACATGATGGACGACGGCGTCCACGCCATCGACACCGTCCGCTGGATGTGCGGCGGCGAGGTGCTCGACGTCCACAGCGTCTGCCGCCGCGTGGGCGTGCCCGACATCAATTTCTTCTCCGCCACCCTCGAGTTCGACAACGGTGCCACCGGCTACATCATCAACAGTTGGACCAGCGGCCGCCGCATCTTCGACGTCGAGATGCACGCCCCGGGCATCTGCGCCGAGGCCGAGGTGGAGGGCAAGGGCACCCTCTACGCCGACGGCGATACCAAAGGGGTGGCCTACGACACCCGCGAGGTGGCGGGCAGCGACGAGTTCCACGTCTACGGCGGCTTCGCCGCGAAGAACCGCGAGTTCATCACCGCCGTCCGGCGCGGCACCCAGCCCGCCTCGTGCTTCGCCGACGCCGTAAAGACCATGGAAGTGGCCGAAACCATCCTCGCCCAGGCCACCCTCGAGGGGATCTAGCCCTCAGGGAAGAGCTTGGGGTCAGATCTTGAATCTTGAATCTGCCTTGCCAGATTCAAGATTCAAGATCTGACCCCAACGAGGCGCTCATGCCCGTGAGGCCCCCTCCTCCGCGTCGATCAGACCCTCGTTGTGCGCGACCGCGTAGGTGCACACCAGGTCGCCCGTGATGTTGTTCATCGTCTCGAACATATCGAGGATCGGGTTGATGCCCAAGGCAAGGGCGACGATCACCGCTACCTGCTCCCCGCTCAAGCCCATCGTCTGAAGAATCACGAACAGCAGAAACACGCTGCCGCTCGGCACGCCGCCCGCACCAATCGACGACAGAACAGTGGTGAGGACGAGCACAGCCAGGCCAGCGGCGGTGAGCTCGAGGCCGAACAGGTTCGCTGCCAGCACGGCGAACATGGGGAGGTGCACGCACACGCCGTCCATGTTGATGGTCGCTCCGAGGGGCAGGGAGAAGCTGGCCAGCTCGTTGCGGATGTGCAGCTCCTCCTCCGCCGTCTGCATCGAGACGGGCAGGGTTGCCGCACTGCTCCGCGTGATGAATGCGGTGAGCATCGCTCCCTTGATCCGCCCGAGCACGCGGAACGGGTTCCGCCGCGTCACCACCCACAGCAGCACGGGATACACGCCGAAGACCATCGCCAGGATCCCCAGCACCACCCCCAGCGTCACCCGCACGTAGGGTCCCACGATGGCCGGTCCGTACTGCCCGAAGTTGAGCAGCGTGAGCGCCAGCACCCCGATGGGCGAGTATTCGAGGATCCAGTGGACCAGCCGGAACACGGCGTCCTGGCACGCCTTCACCATGTCCACGAGCATCTCCAGGCGCGCCAGGCGGGCGCCGTCGGCGGCCTCGATGCACACGCGGACGGCGAGGCCGAAGAGGATGGCGAAGACGATGATGGGCAGGAAGTTCCCCTCGGCGAGCGCCGCGAAGGGATTCTTGAACAGGCTGAGGAGGAGTTGCGCGAGCACGCCGCCCGTGGTGGGCTGGGCGGCCTGGCCGGCGATCTGCTCGGCCTGGGCGTCGCGCGCGGCGGCCATCTGCTCCCAGCGGCCCAGTTCGGCCTGCGCCCCCGGGTTGATCGCGAGGGCCAGGCACACGCCGATCGCCGCCGCCAGCACCGAGCACAAGAGGTACCAGCCGAGCGTCTTCACCCCGATCCGCCCGAGCTTGCGGATGGGCAGACTGGCCGCGCCGGAGATGAGCGAGAAGAAGATGACAGGGTAGACCACCATCTTGAGCATGTGCACGAAGACCATGCCGAAGGGGCTCACGTAGGGCTTCCACGCCTCTGCCAGCGGCGGGCCTTCCGCCGGCGAGGCGCCCCAGAGGATGGCGCCGATGGCCGACCCGACCACGAAGCCAGCGAGGATCCGCACGATCAGCGATGTCCCGAAATACCATCGAGCGAGGCGTCCCATCTCAGCCTGCCTTTGCGCAAGAGTGTCGGCGGCGGCTCGCAGCGCGGGAGCCCGATTGTCGCGCCGGCGGCCCGCCGGGTCAATCCCGGTGTTGCACCGTGCTGCGAAGGTGCTATAGTGGTCGCCGCGCGACCGCAGACACCAGCTTGAAGGGGACAGGACGATGCAGCAAGAGCCGTTCGCGTGGCCCGAGGGCAAGCGCGCCGCCGTGAGCCTGAGCTTCGACGACGCCCGCCTCTCGCAGATCGACCGCGCCATGCCCATCCTCGACGCCCGTGGCGTCAAGGCCACCTTCTACGTCTCGCCCGGGGCGCTCGGGGAGCGGCTCGACGGCTGGCAGGCCGCCGTGACCAACGGCCACGAGATCGCGAACCACACGATGACCCACCCGTGCAGCGGCAACTTCATCTGGTCGCGCCAGCGGGCGCTCGAGGACTACACGCTCGAACAGATGGAGCGGGAGCTTCTCGACGCCAACGCCGCCATCGAGGAGGCGCTGGGAGTCACCCCCACCACGTTTGCCTATCCGTGCGGCCAGAAGTCCGTGGGGCGAGGCAGCGGCGTGGCCAGCTACGTGCCGCTCGTCGCGGAGCACTTCCTCGTCGGACGCGGGGCTTTCAGCGAGATCCACAACGATCCTGCCTTCTGCGATCTCGCACAGATCACGGGCATCGATGGGGACGACGAGCCGTTCGAGATCCTCAAGCAGCGCCTCGATGCCGCCGCGGCCGACGGCGGCTGGCTCGTCCTCTTCGGCCACGAGATCGGCGACGGCGGACGCCAGGTGACCCACGCCGACGCCCTCGATGCCCTGTGCCGCTATGCCACCGACCCTGCCAACGGCATCTGGATCGACACCGTGGCCGCCATCGGCCGATACGTGGACGCCCGTCAGAGCTTCCCCCAGCCCCCTTCGGAGGCCTGAGCCATGCTTCGCGTGGGACAGAAAGAGATCGACGCCGTCGCCAAGGTCCTCCTGAGCGGCAAGGTGTTCCGCTACAACATCGGGGGCGAGTGTGGGCGCTTCGAGCGCCGCTACGCGCGGTACCTCGGCGTCAAGCACGTGCTGATGACCTCCAGCGGCACCACCGCCCTCACCGCAGCCCTCGTGGGCCAGGGCATCGGGCCGGGCGACGAGGTGATCGTGCCCTGCTGCACCTACATGGCCACCGCCGTCTCCGTCCTCGCCGCCGGGGCCATCCCCATCATCGTGGACATCGACGACTCGATCACCATCGACCCCAACGCCGTCGAGGCGGCCATCGGCCCCCGCACCCGAGCCGTCATCCCCGTGCACATGTGGGGCCTGCCGTGCGATCTGGGCAAGCTCATGCGCATCGCACGCAAGCACAAGATCCTCCTCATCGAGGACGCCTGCCAGGGCGTAGGCGGCGGCTACAAGGGCAAGAAGCTCGGAGCCATCGGCCACGCCGGCGCCTTCAGCTTCAACTACTACAAGAACATGACCGCCGGCGAGGGCGGCGCCCTCGTCACCAACAACGCCCGCGCCGACGAGCGCGCCCGCTGTATGGTCGACTGCTGCAACTTCTACTGGACCGGCCGCAAGAAGGACCTGCGCCCCTTCACCAGCAACGGCTCCCGCGCCTCCGAAATCGAGGGGGCCATCATGAACGCACAGCTCGACCGCATCGACCCCATGATCCGCACCCTGCGCCGCCAGAAGCTCCGCATCCTCAAGGAAACCGCCGACACCGGCCTCGCCCCCATCCGCGCCAACAGCCTCGACCACGAGTGCGGCACCCACGTGATGTACACCCTCCCCACCGCCGAGCAGGCCGACGAGCTCCAGAAGCTCACCGGCTGCGGAATCGCGGGGAAAACCGGACGCCACGTCTACACCGAGTGGGACCCCATCCTCGACCACCAGGGCGCACACCACACCGCACTCAACCCCTACGACCTGCCCGCCAACAAGCCCTGCCGCAAGACCTACTCGAAGGACATGTGCACCCCGTCGCTCGACATCCTGAACCGCACCGTGATGTTCGGCAACCACCCCGACCGCAAGCGGCCCGAGGTCACCGCCCTGATCCGCCGCATCAAGACCGCCGCCGCAAAGGTGTTGTAGGCGCGGTCGGCCGCCCGGCACGCGCTACCTGTGGAGCCAGTGAATGAGTGCTCACGACGATCGAATGAAGGCCATGAAGTTCGAGCACCCCGAGTTCATCCCCGTCGGTGTGGGCATCCTGCCGCGCGCGTGGAAGAAGCATCGCGAGAAGCTCGACGAGATCTGCGCCCGCCACCCCATCATCTTCGGCGACGTGAAGGTCGGCGAGCGCGACTACGATGCCATGAGGGGCCTCTACGAGGAAGGCTCACACGTCGACCCCTGGGGCTACGTCTGGGAAAACGTCGCCGAGGGAATGGACTCCTACGTCAAGACCCACAACGTCCCCACCCGCGCCGACGTCCACACCCTCAAAGCCCCCGACGTGCACGACGGCATGCCCCACGGCTTCATGTATATGCGCCTGTTCTACCTGCGCGGCTTCGAGGAGCTGATGATCGACTTCGCGGAGGAGCCGCCCGAGCTTCAGATGCTCATCGACATCGTGCTCGACTACAACGTCCGCGAGCTCGAGCACCGCATCGAGCAGCAAGGCCCAGGCGAGAAGATGACCTACTTCGGCGACGACCTGGGCATGCAGACCGCCCTGCCAATGAGCCCGGCCAAGTGGCGCAAGTATCTCAAGCCCTGCTACGCGAAGCTCTACGGCCGCTGCAAGGAGGTCGGCTGGTACGTCTACATGCACACCGACGGCCACTGCTTCGAGGTCATCCCCGACCTCAAGGACTGCGGGGTAGACGTCATCAACCCCCAGATTCGCGCCAACGGCCTCGACAATCTGGCCGCCACGTGCAAGGGCCTGATCTGCATGAACCTCGACCTCGACCGCCAGCTCTTCCCCTTCTGCCAGCCCGAGGACATCGACGCCCACATCCGCGAGGCAGTCGAGAAGCTCGGCTCGCCCGAGGGCGGCCTCTGGCTCAGTGCCGAGATCGGCCCCGACGTCCCCCTCGACACCATCGAAGCCATCTGCACCGCCCTCGAGAAGTACCGGGCCTACTACGCCTGATGCGGCGGCCAAGAGGAGCGCGTTGGTGGGGATCCAGTGGTAGCAGACCCAGCATAGGTGCATCCGGCATTGTCCGGTTGACGACTATCCCCTGTACGCCCTATGATGCGGTCAGGCGGTCCTGGCTCGGCCGGTGGTCGCACACGTGGCAAGAGCACGACTTGCTGGCGGAGCAGGTCACGCTATCGTGCAGATGTGCGTTCACAGCGAAGTCCTGATTGGCAGAGAAGCTGCTCGGGCGCCCGTCTGAGTTGCTGTCGCCACAGCGCCGCGCACGCTTGGAGGGCCGGGACATGGACGAAGTGGCTGGGAGCGTCTTCTGCATCACCGGTCGGCTGGAGAACTTCCCTACCAAAGCGGCAGCATTTGAAGAGATCGCCCGCCGCGGTGGTAGCGCGGCCAAGTCACTCACCACCGAGTGCAACTACTTGGTTCTCGGCGCGAAGGGTAACGAGAACTACGCCTACGGGACGAAGGGAACCAAGCAGAAAAGGGCCGAGGAGTGGATCAGCCGAGGGCACCCAATCCGGATAGTCACGGAAAACCAATTCGTCGGGATGATCGAGGCCAGTGAGGAAGTCCCTGACTCGGAGCGAGGGAAGGTGCTTGGGGACGGTCCGTCAGTCGGGCGGAGACCGGTCACGCGCGAGGAGATCGGCAGCCTCCGGTGTAGCGAGGCCTTCTGGGAGCCGGCCCCGTCGAGTCGGCAGGTCCTGCGCATCACCTACGAGAGCGAGCCCCTATCGAACGAAAAGGCGCAGGAACGCCGGCGCATGTTCCAAGCAATGAAGGCTGAAAGCAGAGAACTCGGACTCAAGAGCAGCGTTCGGACCGAGCTCTACCCTGCCGGATGGTCGCTGTCGATTGACCAATACGGTGAGTGTCACTTCCTGCCCGAGGACGTCGTACTCGCCGTGCGGATTGTCGCTGAGCTTGACAACGACGAGACCAAGGCTGCAGGAAGGCAGTTGGCCCAGCAGATCAAGGAGCGGATTGCCGCTCTCGCGCTGGGTGGGGATCTGTCCCTACGGATCTGGGACGAGACGTACCGCTATGGGAGGCACTGGCTCGAGAAGCTCAACTCCTTACGGAGCTAGGTCACGAAGGGTCAGGCGAACTCCCTGTGCAGAAGTAGGCCTCCGCTCTTGGCGGCCCTCTGGTCGCAAGAGGCGTGTGAGAGCGCCGCTCCGAGCTGAGAACCAGGAGGGCAAGCGCGATGCCGACCAGCCCGGAGGACAGAGAGATGAGGCCGTTACCCCTCGACGCAGTTGTACTCCACGGGAACCTCGATAGTGCCAAGGCCAGCCACCTGCTACTTGGGCAGTCCCACGGCTGGTTGGGAGCCGCGGAAGCCATCGTCATGCGAGCGGTCGCACAAGGAGGGGGAGGGGGCGTCTACCACGTCCTGCCCGCGGTTTTCGCGCTCTACCACGGCGTTGAGCTCTTCCTCAAGGGCGTGACGTGGGAGCTTAGGCAGACCTACAATGCACGGACACACGATCTGGACGCACTACTGCGAGACTACAACGAGTGCCTTGAGAACTGCGGCAGGCAAGGCTTGGCCATCAAGGCCAACATCCAACGCCTCATTGAGTGGGATCGGCGCTGCCGCCGCTCTGGTCAGGGCGGGAGGCTACCCCACGGCACGGACCTGCGTTTCATCCTCGACACGGAGAACAAGCCCTCCTGGCCAGGGGTGTCACTCAGGTTCCAGGATGTCGTCGACTGGTCTCGCGAGTATCGGCGCGATTTCGCCCGAATCCGGCGGCTTCTGCTCGATGTGAAGGGCATTGGCCATTTCTGGGAGGAAGGCACTTTCTCCAGGGAGTACCCTGACCAGCCTTTATGGTTCTTCTGCCTTCGCGCGAAGCGCTTCTCCAAGGAGAAGGACGCGGCGCGGCGCGTAGTGCATGAATTGCGGGATTCTAGAGGTCGCGAGTGGACAGCGTACGAAGGGGAGGCAATCCACGAGGACAACTTCATGCTGGTCAGCGTCGGGCGTCTGCCACGACTGGCGGCTCCCATCGAGTGCTCGCTGAACGAACTCCCTCGGCGGCTCGCCGAACTGGACTAGTCGCGAGGCAGTCGAGAAGCTCGTCTCGCCTGAGGGTGGCCTCTGCCTCTGTGCCGAGATCACCCCCAACGGGCTCGCGCTCGGGCCGCCACCCACCCGTCAGCCCCCGCGGTTGACACGCCGCTCGGCAAATGCACACTATGCCCCGTCTGCCCCACCTTTTCTTCTGTAGGAGTTCTTCCGGAATGGAGTACCGCAATCTGGGCAACAGCGGCGTGAAGGTCTCGGTGATCGCACTCGGGTCGATGAACTTCGGGCCGAACCCCAGCAAGGCCTGGATCGGGCCGGGACTCGACGAGCAGCAGGCCGTGGAAATCACACGCTACGCATTCGAGCAGGGCGTGAACTTCGTCGACACGGCCGACCTCTATCAGAGCGGCGTGAGCGAGGAGTTCGTGGGCACGGCCATCGCCGACTTCCGCGACGAGATCGTGCTGGCCACCAAGGTGAACGCGCCCATGGGCCCCGGCCCGAACGACCGCGGCCTGAGCGCTTTCCACATCAAGCGTGCCTGCGAGGCGAGCCTGCGACGCCTCAAGACCAACCGCATCGACCTCTACCAGCTCCACTCCGCGAGCTTCGAGGTGCCCCACGACGAGACGCTGCGCGCCCTCGACGACCTGGTCCGCGAAGGCAAGGTGATCTACATCGGGTGCAGCAACTACCCCGCCTGGATGATCGCCGAGGCCCTCGGCCTACAGCAGCTCATGGGCTGGAACCGCTTCATCACCTGCCAGCCCCGCTACAATCTACTCGACCGCTCGATCGAGCGCGATATCCTGCCCGTGTGTGAGCGCCACGGCCTGGGCATCCTGCCGTGGAGCCCGCTGGCGGCTGGCTTCCTCAGCGGCAAGTACCGCAAGGGCCAGCCCCCGCCCGAAGGCTCCCGATGGAGCGTGCACCCCTACGACAAGCGCTACGCCCAGGTGCCCGAGCGCGACTGGAACGTGGTGGAGACGGTGGTGGCGATGGCGGAGGAGCGGGGGTGCGAGCCGGCCCAGGTGGCGTGTGCCTGGCTGCTGTCGCGCCGCTCGCTCCCGTCGGTGCTCGGCGGCCCGAACTCCCTCGAGCAGATGAAGACCTACATCGGGACGGCGGACGTGACGCTGAGCGCGGAGGAAGTGCAGCGCCTCGACGAAGTATCCGAGGCCCCCGCCGGGCGCCCCTGGCCGCCGAAACTGGTGGGGTGATTCGTGATTCGTGATGGGAATGCGTGACGCGTGACGCGTGATGCGTGACGCGTGATTCGGAAAAGCGGGGGCGCGTGGGCTACACGGCGACTCTCTTCCGCCGCCTTCGGGGCTGGAGAGGGGGACGCCCCCAGTCCCGGCGGCTTACGCCGCCGGCTAGGGTTCTTTCGCCGCTTCGCGGCTATTGCCCTTCATGAGGCGCCGTGCCCCCTCACGTGCCCGTCCTTCTTCATGACGCGTGATGCGGAAAAGCGGGGGCGCGTGGGCTGGACCGCGGCTTTCTTCCGCCCCCTTCGGGGCTGGAGAGGGGGATGCCCCCAGTCCCGGGGGGGGGAGCCCGCCC
>Ga0272442_10009239_pt1 | contig 12361 bp, 14 predicted proteins | sample SSMForm2O_FD_200262 | JGI IMG/M metagenome (GOLD analysis project Ga0272442, IMG submission 200262) | Marine sediment archaeal communities from Little Sippewissett salt marsh, Falmouth, MA, United States - SSM-Form-2O | ecosystem: Environmental > Aquatic > Marine > Wetlands > Sediment ... | reverse complement strand
CAGTTTGCCAATGCACTCGATGCCGGGCGTGAAGGCGATACCCGCGCGGGTCGGTTACTCGCAGAGCAAATCAATAAGGTGGATACGCCGGCTATCGCACGCGCCTCGGCCATCAGTCTTCTGCCAAGGTACCTGGATCAGTCAACTTTTAGCGCGATACAAAATGGCCTTGAAGACGACGATGCCAAGGTGCGCTTGGCGAGTATCGGTGCTCTCGAGGGCCTGCAACCAGCGATGCTGGTACAGCTGGTGTTCCCGCTACTCGATGATCCGGTCAGGTCGGTACGCATCGAGGCAGCAAGGGTGCTCGCACCGGTGCCGGTCGGCGCGTTGCAGGGTGAACAGCTATCGATCTACCGCAAGGCAGCTGACGAATATATTGCATCCCAAACCGTCAATGCCGAACGTCCCGATGCGCAGTTGAATCTCGCGAACTACTTTGTGGCCAAGGGGGAGGCAGCGAAGGCAGAAGCTGCGCTCAAAAAAGCGATCGAACTGGAACAAGTCTTTGTGCCGGCTTACATCAACCTGGCAGATGTTTATCGCATGAAAGGTAACGATACTGAAGCGTATCGGGTGCTGTCAACAGCAAAGCAGCTGGCGCCGAACAACGCGGATGTGCGCCACGCGCTCGGGCTTGTGATGGTGAGGCAAAACAAAACGGACCAAGCAATTGCAGAGTTGGAAGTCGCTGCCAGTCTAGCCAAAGACAACGCGCGTTATATCTATGTATACGCTGTCGCCCTGAATTCAACCGGTAAGTCAAAGCACGCGCTCGAACAGTTGCAAATCGCACACGATCGCTTTCCACAAAACGTTGAAGTGTTGCAGGCGCTGGTTTCGTTTAACCGGGATGCAGGCAACGCATTCACAGCAGAACGCTATATGAAAAAGCTGGAAGATCTGAAGTGAAACGTCTCCGCTCAATTCGCGGCTGAAGCCGCTCCTACTAGCGAAGCTGACGGGAATAAATGTAGGAGCGGCTTCAGCCGCGATTCACGATTGTGCCAATGCTCAGATATGTCTAATCCTGCGTAATCATATGCCACTGAAACAAATCTGTTACAGCATGGAATTACTAATACTTCGACGTTTCCCCCGATTTTCAGTTATACACCGCCTGGTGAGAAATGCGGGCTAGAATTGAATACCCAGACCGAACAGAAATCCCTCGAGACTCAAGTCGTAAAGCAGATTACTATCTTTGAAATCAACTTTTAGGTACCGATAGCCGAATTTGAAGGAAAAAGTATCGCCAAATTGGTAGCGCAAAATTGCTTCAGCATTAACCGCCAGATCGCTTTCTATACCAAAGCCACCGATATCACCCCGTAAGGACAAGGATGTCTTGTTTGACAGGCGAGGAGCATAGATCACGCCAACAAAAGGATCTACCCAGGTTGTCGAGGCCTGTGGGGAGCGATTAAAAAACGTCAATTCGACCTTAAGGAAACTCTGATTAATTCAGAGTTTCAGCGGCGCACGGATGCGCCGTCATTTTTGATCGCCTTAAGCGATTGAAAATGGAGGGAAACAGAAAATCGCATTTTATGTTTCCCGTGCTCTGATAATTCAGGGATGAATTATTCAGAGCTTCCTTAATATCTTGCTGGCGTAGACCCGCGATGATATGTGAATCATTGACTGATATCGGTGTGTACAGGCCGGTAAATTCGAGAACCGTGCCTTTCAATCTGGGTTTGACCTGCAAAGGGCTTCCTTCCAACAGGGTGTCTTCAAAGGCAACATACAGAAAATCAAACAGAAATCCCCATTGTTGGCCATGGGCTGTAAAGGTGGCTGACGCGACGCCATCGAGATTATCCAGGGAGAAAAAACTGTAATCGGAATCAATCGGGGGTGACTCATCACCGTTAGTGGTGGTGGTACCACTGATAGTGGCAGCCCACAAATAGGGGGTTATTTCGTAACGGATTGAGCGACCGCGCTCCTCGGCATTGAGATCAATATGCGATAGTGAACACCCTATAACGACTATTTTTTTCACTCGCCACGATCCGGATGCCGTGCCGATAGGCGCGCGACATTCTCTCGGTAGGTCTAGAGGCAGAATTTTACTACCAATGCTCGTTGACGGCCTCGATCGGTAGTGTGGACGTGCAGTGGTATGTCAGGAAGACCACCGCCCTCGGGCCAATGAATCCACCAGTGGAAAACTGACACTGTTGATGCATCAGATCGCGCATCGGGTTGGGCGATACCTGGAACGGCAAGGCTGGTTGGAACGCGATGTCGAGAACCACTATCTGGCCTTGGATACAACGCATAGCGGTCCGTTCAGTGCACTGCGGGGCGATTCGATCCGTTAGCGCTTGGCGCTGGGGCCGCTGGCTGGGCGCAAGGCAAGCTGCGGTATCAACTGAAGGCGCTGTCTCGTGACGGTGCGATCCGCGCCTTTTTGCTCTTGGCTTCCTTCCTTCGGTCGGATCTGCGGCCATCCATGGGCTCCGCGCTTGGGCCAGCCTTCGGCTGTTCAAAATCGCTCCCGGCAATTTTGTCGAGCCCTTAGACTTCATCCCAAGCCGACGGCGCTGGTGCCGAAACCGCGAGTAGACTTGACGCGTCATTGCGGCGTGGCTGCACCCAACTGTCTTTGGGCCAGCCTGGGCCTTTTCCTTATTTTTTTTATTGATTATTGGAAAAGTTTGGGATAATATTCCCAAAATAGACAAAGCGATTTCGATTCCGCTCCAATAACTGCTAACCCAACAGGAGATAGACCATGAAAAATGTATTCATCAGCGTGACTTTTGTAATCATGGCGAACAGTTCTGCACTCGCCTACGAATTGATTGATTTGGGGGCAAGCGTAGAGCCCAAAGCGATAAACAATGCGGGTGTTGTGGTCGGTTCCAGGCACAGCGATCAGTCTCCTGCAGCGGCTTTTAGCTGGTCTTCTGCTCGGGGATTCGAGACCATTGACGGCACCAGTGCCAATGCAGTGAACGACAGTGGTCAAATTGCCGGCAGTACGATCACTGGAGCGTTTATCCTGACGGGAAGCAATTACCTTGAGTGGAGCAACTACGACGCGTTTGGAATGAACCAATCAGGCGCGGTATCTGGATATCAATTGGGTAGCAATTCTTTTCAGCCGCGGGCGCTACCGTATAATCCAGCTATCTTTGATAGTGGTCAATGGGATGTATCTGAAATCGCAGATCTTTACCGGCGGGGAAGTAGAGAGGGCGTCTACGCGGATAGATTCGTTTTGAGTAGCATCAATGACAGCGGTTATTCGGTTGGCTATCGATACAAATATGGCCTGGCTGGTTCGCATTCAATTCTGATTGACTCTAATGCAACCATCAGAGATAAAGCTGATGTAACCTATCTACCAATTCCTGTTGGTGGAAAGGCCGCTGACATCAACAATAACAATATGATCGTAGGCACCACGGGTAGCAATCCAGAGACGACGCCTGTCATTTATACACAGGCATACCTACTGGATTACAATTCGAACGCTCTGACCATTCTGCCGCTTCTTGAGGGCGGTTTGCGCAGCAGTGCTCATGATGTCAATGAGTACAACCAGGTGGTCGGCACCTCGGAAACCATGGTGGGCATTACCATGGAAGACCACGCCTTTCTATGGCAGCAAGCTGACGGCACAGCGACCGATTTGAATCAGTGGGCGCCAGCGGGATGGACGCTGACCACAGCAACTGCGATCAACGATAACGGCGATATCGTTGGTATAGGAGCCTTAAACGGTGTCATCCATGGCTTCCTATTAAAAAATGGCACAATCTAGCAGCACCGTTCCAAAAAGGGGTCAGAGCGAGAACCAGGTCGTGTCAATGGGTGCAGAGGTAAGGCGAACGCGGTAGATGGTGGCACTATTGCTCTGACCCCAGAGCGCCTGGCGTATTGAAGGCAAAAGCGAGGTAGTCACCAAGCGTGTCTTCTATATCGGCGAAACTGAAGTTGAACGAAGGCGCGATGGCCCACATGTCGCACTCCATTTTGATGACATCAGTGCCTTTCGTAGAGTCGAGAAAGATCTCGGTGCTGTAGAAATAAATGTTCGGCCTGGACACCCAGCCTTCGCGGTGTTCGGTGCGACGGATGTTGAATGTTTCCGGCGCAATGGTTCTCGGGCCGAAACTCCTGAAATTCAGACGGCAGCTGAGATCGTACTGATTACGCTGGCTTTCCGTGGTCAGCTGGCCCGATTGTATCCGCACATGTGTCTGCCCAGCGGGGATATCGATGTTTTTATTCAATACTACGGCTGATCCAGCGGGAACCCGAAAGCTCAACAGGGAAGGGTCGTCGGACTGACTGAACTGGCAGGCTGATAGCGCCAGAGCGATTACAACTGGAATCGCCCGTTTCATTGCAGCTGAGTTACAGCTTTGCACTCTGTATTGCGCCACTGGATCATGGAAGCTGTTCCTGCTCGGGTCGGCCAATCAGGGTACTGGCGTAATCACGATCCTGCCCTTGTCCCAGAGATAAGCCGTGTCGGCATCGTTGAGTTTGTTATAACGCATGATCGCGTGCAGGCTCTTGACATAGTCAAGGCCACGCTCGGAATACTGATCCAGCGTCTTCGCCAGGTCCCAACCGGCAGGTTTCTGGTTCTGTTGACGGAAAACCGCGCGTTTTTGACGCATGCGCTGGTAAGCGCGGTGCGTGTTCAGGTTGAGCATGTAAGCTTCGACCGAAGCCTGTGGAGACTCGAAAGCCGCGATGCCGTAATTTCCGAGTTCTGCGCGTTGCTGCTTGGGTTTGATACCTTTGCCGCTGAAATCCCATTGTCCGAACAGCGAGTTACCCTGGATTGCAAACCGTGATGTGCCCCAGCCGCTTTCCTCGGCAGCCTGTGCTAATGCCAGTGAGGCCGGCACGATATCGACTCGTTTTCTGAGTTCAGTCAGGGTTGGCGTATCCAGCTTATCGGATTCCTTGTCGATAACCCGGTATTTGACAGCCAGCGCAGCGAGCCATTCGTTCTCGTCAATGTCGTTCTTCTCGATTGCATCCAGCAAGCGCTGCCGCTCGTTCAGGATTTTCTCGTTAGCCTGCAGGATGCCGGAACCGGTCAGGCGGAAAAAGATATTCTTCTTGTCGCTGACCGGGATGGTCTGGGTGACTTTCTGCCATCTCTGCGGAATATTTGTGATTTCGATACGCGGAACTTCGCGGATGCCGGCTTGCCATTGCTCTGCTGTGTAGCCAATTGCATTGAACAGCCGTAGGACATCGTCGTAGTTATGCGATTCGACCGTGCGTATGATCGCCGTATCGCTATACGCAGGTTGAAAGCCGAACACTGTTGCCAACGCAACGCCAAGAAAACGTCTGGCCGGGCTCGTCATAGGTCATACTCCGTTCGATTTTTCGCTCAGTTCGCTAATCTGTTTTTCCAGCTGCCGTAGCTGCTTGCGCAGCTCGACCAGTTTATGCGCGACGGCTGCATTTTTGAAGTAGTCCTTTACCGGTTGAATCGGCAGGCCGGCATAGGTGCCTGGTGTGTCGATGTCGCTGATCACGCCGGCGCGCTGAACCAGGATCGTGTGATCGGCTATTTTAATGTGATCGAGCACACCGGTCTGACCGCTCATGATCACGCCGCGGCCTATCGTGGCCGAACCGGCGACTGTTGAATGCGCCAGCACCAGGCAGTCTTCGCCGATATCAACATTGTGTGCGATATGCACCAGCGCGTCAAATTTGCAGCCGGCCCGAATTCTTGTTTCGTCGTAAGTAGCACGGTCAATATTGCAGTTTGCCCCAATCATCACGTCATCCTCGATCACCACCTTACCAGTTTGAGGAATACGGTAACTTTTGCCTTTGTCGTCTTGCGCAAAACCAAAGCCCTCCATGCCGATTACGCAGCCGGATTTCAGGATAACGCGATCACCCACTTCACAGCCGTCAGCAACCATCACGTTGGCGTGCAAGATACAGTCCTCGCCGATGATTACATCCTGTTCCAAAACCGAATTGGCTTTGATGATGCTGTCGCGACCGATTTTGACATTGCGGCTGATTACAGCGCCAGGTCCGATCACGACACCATCAGCGATGCTCGCCGATTCATGAATCGTGGCTGCAGGGTGGATGGCTGGCCAACCGTTGTCGCGGTGGTCGTGATCATCATAAGTCTGACGTATCAGGGCCTGTGCCAGCCGGACATTCTTGCTGGTCAAGATTGCGCTGTCTGTTAGTGCAGCAAAACGCTCGGCGAGTCTGGTTTGGGTGACGATGGCTGCAGGCTTTTCCGCAATTGCCTGTTCGATGAAGTCCGCGTTGTCAACGAATACCAGTGAAGCGGTACCGCAGTTCTCGACCGGGTCAATAGAGGTGATCTCGACATCGGGTCCTGTGATCGTATCGACGATCTCCCTGGGATGGAAGGTCTGAAAGATCTGGCTCGCCTTGATGTTCATAGAGTGCACACTGACCGGTCCGTGACAAAGCGCATTCTAACAGTATTAGAGGAACAGTCCCGTGATGTGTTTCGCCGTTTGTTGAATATCATCCGCGCCGAACAGGCCGTTGATCAGCGCGACCATGTCGGCACCCGCGGCGACAACTTCAGCAGCGTTGCTTCGGTCAATACCGCCGATTGCGCACACCGGTATATCGAGCTTTGTCTTGGCGGCTGCAATCAGTTCACAGCTGGCTGAACGTGCTGCGGGTTTGGTCGAAGAGGAAAAGACCGCACCGAAGGCGACGTAATCGGCGCCAGCAGCCTGTGCGTTCAGCGCGCGATGCAGCTGATCGTAGCAGGAGATGCCAATGATCGTCGTGTTACCCAGCAGCGATCGCGCGTGTTCGATCGAGGCATCATGTTCGCCGAGGTGAACACCGTCGGCTGCAACCATCTTTGCGAGCGCGATATCGTCGTTGATGATCAGCGTTGCCCGATAGTCGTTGCACAGTGCGCGCAGCGCCCGGGCCTGCCGTGTGCGTTTGGACTGATCAGTGGACTTATCGCGATACTGGATAATGGCCGCCCCGCCACGCAGAGCCTGCTCAATGGTTGGTGCAAACGCCGATTCCGGGATCAGCTTGTCATCAGTGATCGCATACAGGCCGCGCAGCTTGTCATTCGCCACCAGTCTTTTGCCTGGTCCAGAAGAAGCGGTCAGGATGATACTGGCCCATGCCGATGCGTTTGCCATGCACCAGCGTCTTGTGGGTATAAGCGAGTGCCTGATGAACCGCGTTTTCGACTTCGGGCTCGATCGTCATCATTGCAGCCAGGCTCGCGGCCAGGGTGCAGCCTGAGCCATGGTATTTGTGCGGCAGCCGTTCGAAACTGAAACGGCTTAATTCACGATGATTGCTGTACAGGGTATGCACGACATCTCTGGTCTTCCCGTGGGTGCCGGTTAGCAGGACGTATTCGCAATTGGTCTCGAGCAAGGACATCGCAGCGGCGGCCGGGGTGTCCGAGCCAGGGGCCAAGGCATGGACTTCGAAGATGTTCGGCGTCAGTATCGTTGTCAATGGCAGCAACAGACTGCGTGCGCTTTCAACCAGGTCCGGCGTGCTCAAGGCGCCGTCCTTCTCAGTACTCAAAACCGGATCGTAAACGACCTTGAGCGAGGGATAATCAATCAGAATCGAGTGAATCGCCTCGGCGATCTCGGTGCTGCCGACCATGCCAATTTTTATCACATCGACCGGCATGTCTTCGAGCACCGCACGCGCCTGTTCGATGATCAGATCGGGGGGCATCGGTGCAAACGACATGACATCCTGCGTGTCCTGAACGGTTGCGGCTGTGATCACAGGCGCGCATAGTGCGCCCTGGCTGCTGATCGCTTCGATGTCGGCGAGAATACCAGCACCACCTGAGGGATCCAGTCCGGAGAAACAGAGTACAACGGGTGTTTTGCTTTCGGTCACGAGCTTAGTTTATTCCTGATTGCAGGTATGGCAAGTCTCTCTGTTTTGGGGTAGTGAGGCCGTCTCTGAGCGCAGCGGCTGATGGGCTTCGGACTTGTGATTCATTCCTGTGGTTTCTTTGCTTATTTCGACGTGTACAATAACGCATCTTTTGAACAATGGGAAATATTAATGGCATCTAGAAAATGGGTTTGTATAGTCTGCGGTTACGTCTATGATGAGGAGGCCGGTGATCCTGATCACGGCATCGAACCTGGCACTGCCTGGGAGGATGTGCCCGAGGACTGGGAATGTCCTGACTGTGGCGCTACCAAAACCGATTTTGAGATGGAGGCGCTGGATTAGTCGAAGGTTATGATGTACGGAGGTAGTTGGAATGCGGCTTTCCTCGACGTCGATTCGGTTGGTCGCGCAGACCTGGACATGGCGATGCTCACATCGGCTGTGGACAGCTGGCAGTGGCATGGTCTGGTAAGCGCGAAGGAGCTCGCGGAGGTGCTGGCCGATGTCGACGTAGTCGTCAGTAACAAGGTGGTGTTGAATGATCAGTACCTGTCTGAAGCGAAACGACTGAAGTTGGTTTGTGTCGCTGCCACCGGAACCAATAATATCGATCTTGCCTCAGCGGCCAGGAACAATATCACCGTCTGCAACGTGCGCGGCTATGCTACCGCGTCGGTCGTGCAGCACGTGTTCTCGTTGCTGTTGGCGTTGACTACCCGATTGTTTGAATACACTGATGCGGTCAAGCGCGGTGAATGGAGTCGCAGCCGGTTCTTCTGCCTGCTGGATTATCCAGTGCGTGAGCTTGCCGGTAAAACCATCGGTATTGTCGGCTACGGTGAGATCGGCAAAGCGGTGGCTGGTATCGCCAAAGCCCTGGGTATGAGGGTGCTGCTGGCGAGACGTAACCTGCAGGATGACAGACCGGAACGCATCGCCCTGCACCAACTGTTGCCACAGGTTGACGTGCTGTCCTTGCATTGCCCACTCACGCAGGAAAACCGTGGCTTGATTGCTGCCGATGAGTTGGCATTGATGAAAGCCGATGCGGTACTGATCAATGCCGCTCGTGGTGGCCTGGTTGATGAACAGGCTTTGCTTGATGCATTGTTGACACGGCAAATCGGGGGCGCTGGACTGGATGTGCTGCGCGAGGAGCCGCCACCCGAGGATGATCCGCTGCTTTCCGCGAATTTACCAAATCTGATCATCACGCCACATATCGCGTGGATCAGCCGCGAATCCAGGCAGCGCCTGATCAACGAAATTGCGTTGAATATCGAAGCATTCAAGGCAGGCCAGCCACGGAACCAGGTCGTTTAAGTGTTTTGAGCCGCAAAGGCGCAGAGTACGCAGAAATGATTGAGTGTTGTCGCGAGCCTGACCGAGATTGCCGCGTCGCTGTCGCTCCTCGCAATGACGCCTTGCTCTTGGCCATTGCGAGCGAAGCAATCGTTCGATACTCACGCAAGATTTCAGAGGTAGCCGCGTCGCTGTTGCTCCTCGCATTGACGATTAAGACGATCAAAAACTTTGCGCCCTTTGCGCCTTTGCGGTTAACCCGGGCTATGCGCCGATTACGGTGACCGTGACCCGGCGTTGATGCGGGTGCGTGCGATGCTCCCACAAATAGACGCCCTGCCAGGTGCCGAGAGTATCCCTGCCGTTGTTGACCGGAATCGAAAGTGTACTTTGCGTCAACACGGTACGAACGTGGGCCGGCATGTCGTCCGGGCCTTCGTCGGTATGCTGGAACATGCGGTCGCCATCGGGAACGATTTTTTTCATGAAGGTCTCCAGGTCCGATCGCACCGCAGGGTCAGCGTTTTCGCACAGAATCAATGAGGCACTGGTATGGTGTATGAAGATCTGGCAGATGCCCTGGGCAACGCCCGAATGCCGAATCACATGATCGATCTCGCGGCTGATATCGAGCGTGCCGCGTCCACGCGTGGTGAACCGAAGCTGTTGTTGGTGGACCATAGACGGACTATTGCGATATCTGACTGGATTCTGGCTCCAGGTCGGCTGCTGAAACGTAGTCCGGGGAGCTTTCGATAAGCCGGCGCACTGCGGACTCGGCGTAGCGAGCAAGGTCATCGCGGCTTTTGTTCGCTGCGCTAACCGCCTCGGCAAAGAAAAGCTCCACTTCGAGTTGTCTGGAGCTGATCAGTCGTTTGGCAGCGTCCGCAAACGACATGTCGTCTGTCATCAGTGCATCTGAATGTACCCTGTTGCCCTCGGGGCAGGGATAGCGGATTGCGACCGGTTGTATGTAACTGCTGCTGTCGACCGCGCTCTGCATCAGTCGGCTATGAAATCTCCGGACGCGACCATCGGTGATGGTGCCTTCGGCGAACAGCATCACGTTATGTCCCTCTGCCAAGGCTTCGGCCATGGCTTTGTTGGCATTACTGGCCGCTAGTCGACCACCGCGTGGTATGTACAAGGTGCCGGCGCGAGTCGCAAGCCAGCCGAGCAGAGGCCAGCGTTTCACTTCGACTTTCGACAGGAACCGGACCGGCAGGACGCTGCCGAGCGCGGTAATATCGAATGGTGAGACGTGATTGCTGATAAACAGGGTAGCTTCCTGGCGCGGTGTGCCGTAGACGCTGATCTTGACATCCAGGCTGTTCGCAATATTGCGGTGCCACCAGCGGGTCACATGGCTTTGCAGGCCTTTGGGCGGCAGCGTGCCGCGTTGAAAGAACAGCGTGAAAATACTACCAGTTGTCACAACCAGACTGAGCAGCACCAGTCGGTAGCTGATTCTGATTCGATGCATACCTACACAAATTACATAGTGAAGCGCATTGAAAGATCGATCGCAATGATGTCCTTGGTCAATGCGCCAGTCGAAATAAAATCCACACCGGTGCTGGCGTAATCACGGATATTATCCAGGGTTATGCCGCCCGAGGCTTCCAGCAAGATTTTACCATGACAGCGTTCGACTGCGTGTCGTGTTTCATCCAGTGTGAAATTATCGAGCAGCACGCGGTCCGCGCCAGCAGTCAGCGCCTGATCGAGCTGGGACAGCGATTCGACTTCAATTTCGACCGAGTAGCCGGGGCTATGGAAACGTGCCTGCTCCACCGCCGATGCGATACCGCCGGCCGCCAGAATATGGTTCTCCTTGATCAGGATTGCATCGAACAGGCCCATGCGGTGGTTTTGGCAGCCACCACAAGCGACCGCATATTTTTGCGCTGCGCGCAGACCCGGTATGGTTTTGCGGGTATCGAGCACAACGGCCCCGGTGCCCGCGACCGCACGCGCGTAGCGAGACGCGAGCGTGGCCGTCCCCGACAAGGTCTGGATGAAGTTCAGTGCGGTGCGTTCGCCGGTCAGCAGTGATCGGGAGGGTCCGCTGAGGCTGCAGAGGGTGTCATCGGCGGCAGCCTCGTCGCCATCATCGATATGCCATTCGATATAAACCTGGTCATCAATCTGGCGGTATACCTCTTCAAACCAGTCCATGCCGCAGAAAACACAGGCTTCGCGGCTGATCACGCTGGCGAGCGACACCGCATCCGCGGGTATCAGCGCGGCGGTAAGGTCGCCGTCACCGATGTCTTCACGCAACGCAATGTGGACGGTCTCTTCGATCGAGCTGAGGACAACAGGCATGAGTGCTTGACTCTCGCCCCTAACCCAGGGGTTTGCGCAACACCTTGGATTTGCGCTGAAAGTTATAGAGTTGTTGTTTCTGCATCGGCAGGTCTGCCGGATCCGCTTCAGTGAATCCTCGCTCCAGGAACCAGTGCATGGCTTGTGTCGTCATCGTGAACATTTCCTTCATGTGCTTTTTGCGTGCCTGCCATTCGATATGCTGCATCAGTTCGTTGCCGCGGCCGCGTTCCTGATAGTCGGGGTGAACCGCCAGACAGGCCAGTTCGCAGGCCTGCTCGATCTCGAAACAAAACAGTGCGGCGCAGGCGATAATCATACCGTCGCGCTCGATCACGGTGAAATTGTGGACATCAAGCTCGAGTTGTTCGCGCGAACGCTTAACCAGTGCGCCTTTTTCCTCGAGTGGCGTGATCAGCTCCAATATGCCGCCAATGTCATCGATGGTCGCCAGGCGCAGGCCTTCGTAATTGTCAGCAGTCACCAGCGTGCCGACGCCGTCTCGGGTGTAGAGTTCGAGCAACAATGAGCCATCGATGTTGCGGCTGATAAGGTGGACACGACGGACGCCGCCCCTGCAGGCGTGAGCCGCGTTGTCGAGATGTGATTGTGTGTCGCGGGCGTCCTCCGGGCTCAACTGTTCGTTGCCTTTGGCGTGCGTCTTCAGCCACTGCTCGGCCTGGGGCAGGTTCAGCTGACGCAGGGCGCTGCCCTGGTGGTCGATCACCCCGATGGTCTCCATCACGAAGATCAGTTTATCGGCATGGAGCGCAATCGCGATATCAGTGGCGACATCCTCGGCGCGCAGGTTGAAGATCTCGCCGGTCGGCGAATA
>Ga0272442_10009238_pt1 | contig 12362 bp, 9 predicted proteins | sample SSMForm2O_FD_200262 | JGI IMG/M metagenome (GOLD analysis project Ga0272442, IMG submission 200262) | Marine sediment archaeal communities from Little Sippewissett salt marsh, Falmouth, MA, United States - SSM-Form-2O | ecosystem: Environmental > Aquatic > Marine > Wetlands > Sediment ... | reverse complement strand
AATCATATCGCAATCGAACCATCGCTGTCAACAAGTCTGGCCGGCAACGGGCCCCGTACGCCTGCCAGAGAGGTTCCAACGTGCATCGCTCCGGCAACGCTTGAGCGAGCCTCATGCGCGCGGAGGGGCGACATTCCCATGCGTTTTTACGCGAATATCCCGGATTTCGGCCGGAAGTAGCGCTGTCGAACGAAGCCATCGGAAATCGCGACATTCGGCGTTCTTTCGACGCACCTCGACCAAAGATTTTTTATTACCTATCCACATTTTCGACATCACGGGACACCATACGTACGGGATCCCGTGTCATGTCTGGGAACGCCATATCTGCTTCTCCGCCTGCCTGGATGGCCGGGCGGGTGCAACCGCTCGGATCATCGCGCCCAATCTGGAATCCCCAATCGAAAATTCCCTTGCCCCCGTCGTAGCGGTGGATAGGCAATCCGCCGCTCGGCGGACCCATGCGGACCCTTCACGGAGTGTTGAACAACGAAGAGCACGAGGAGCAGGGAGACAAGTGGCGATGGTCAATGCCAAATCGTGAATCGCAAATCCCAAGCCGCTTGCGCTTCAGAAATCGCGACCCACGCAAACCCAGCAGCGGTCGGTCCTCCATAATGGATTGAAGGTCGCGCCGGGTGCCCTGCGTTCGCCCGTTAGGCGTTGTCGTCGCTACCCGTATTGTCGATCACCTGCGTTTTCTATTTTTGCACGTGACTATCGGCGTTTCCCACGCGTGCCATGCCCGTCACTTCACGATCGGCGTCAGGACGATGTTTCGATAGCTCACCCCGGTGTGGTCGCCCTGGAGGTAGATCGGGCCGGGCTTGAATTCATCGGACCACAGGGCACCGCCGGTGCAGCCGAGCAACGGTTCATTGTCGATGAGCGTCCGGCCGTTCAGCTTCACGGTCACGTGGCGGTCGAGCAGCGTGATGTCGTACGTCTGCCACTGTCCGGCCGGCTTCTCGGCGGCCACGCGGGGCGCGATCCGGCTGTACACGCCGCCCATGTTGTGCGAATCGAGGGACCGCCCGTAGGAATCGCTCACTTGGACCTCGTAGATGCCGCGCAGGTAGATGCCGCTGTTGCCGCCCTTCGGGACGTTGACTTCCAGCTTGAGATTGAAATCTTCAAAGGCAGCCACGGTGCGAAGATTGCCGTAGTGGATGCGCGGTCGGCCCGGCTTCTGGACCGGATTGTTGACCAAAACACCGTCCCGGACCGACCAGGCGCTCTTCGCGTGCGGATGGGTCAGTTTCCAGCCGTCGAGGTTCTTGCCGTCGAACAGCGCGATCGGCTTGCCGTATTTGGCCTTCGACAGGTCGGGCTTGGCCGGCAGCGCCGGGATTCGCTTGCCGGTGAACTCCCGCCGGTCCACGCCTTTGCCGTTGCGGCGGGGCTGAAGCTGAGTCAGTTGCAGGTAATCGCCCTCGGCCTTCGCCACAATGACCTCGGGAAACGTCTGCGTACGAACCACGTCGCCCGCCGCATTCTTGCGTTCCACCTTGCGAAGGCGCACGACGTACAACGTACCGTCCTCCATGAAGACGCTGTCGACGGGCACCACGCTGCCGCCGCCCCAGAGAATGCCGGCGTCCAGGTAGCCCGGCTCCTGCGTGACGCCGAGCCAGCCGGCGCCTCCGCCCGGAATGGTCAGTGCCCAGCGGCCCAGGTAAGGATTGTCGCTCTCTCCCGCGCCAAGCGCCGTGCAGACGGTCAACACGAACAGGAGAGCCAATGCGTGGCGAGTCGTTCGTTTCATGACAAGTACCCTTTCAGACTTTCAGAGAATTCTCCGGACAGCCAATGCAGCGGTGCACCTCGCACACCGTCCCTTGGCCGGCATTTCATTCATCCAACCAACGCCAGCATACCGCAACTCCCCTGACAATTCAACGCCCCGGGGAGAACCACAGCGGTCGGAGATGTTCTGTGCAAAATTCAGGGGCACTATCTATCCATCCGCCAGCTGCAACCGCAGGCACTGGCCCGGCAAAAAACTCACACATCATGCGCCAGAAATAGGTGGCTGTCCCTCCGAGTTCTGATTGCGGCAGGAGCCGTGCAAGACAATTCATACCCGTACTTCCGTCCAGGCGGGAGTTGTTCACTCACAAGCCCCTTAACGGACGGCATTCGGGACACCTTACGTATTTCCTTCTTGAATTGAGTATGCTGTCCCCAGATATCCTATCTCTGCCAGCCTTCGATCTTGAAGATCCGCTCGAGCAACTTTCTCTCTGTCTTCCCGGAATCGGGCACGAACCATAGCTCGAATCGGGCCGCATAGGGATCACCCCAGTCGCCCTCGTAGATGGTGATGCTCGTATTGCTATAGAACACTTCGTTGGGGTCCTCTGACCATCCAGTTCTCTCGTTCGAATACTTGCGGAGATCGCGCGCCGAGAGTTGGGTGCCGCGGGTGACCTCAAACGCCTTGAGGTAAACGGTGCCTGCTTCGCCTGGGTTGATCCAGGCCTCGACCTCATAGATGCCAGGCTGCATGCCCTCGTGGAGGTTCAGGGCCGGACCGCCGCGACGTACGGAATGCACGGGCAGCAGAGCACGCATCAATCCTTTCCGGTCTAACAGGGCCTTGAATTCTGCCTCCAAAGCGCGCAGCGCCGCTTTCGTGAGTCGGCGTTCCGGTCCCTCTGCTTGCTCGAACAACTCCACGACCACCGGGCCGCAACGGATGACGATGTGACTGTCGAGCGACCACCGCTTGTCCAGTCGTATAGAGTGCGGAGATGTCCCTTCTTCCAGCCATGTGTCATTCCGTTGAGAAGAGGCCCACGGCCTGCCATCGAGGCCGATCGTCGTTCGCACCTGGAATCTCATGGCAGGACCATCAGTCCATGTCACTCCCCCGTCGCGTGACGCTTTTAAAGAATTGCTGTCGGCCGCTGCCTGCTTGCTCGCCCGCATCAAGGAGAGCATATCAGGATAGGGCCAAGGGCGCACATCGCGTTGCGAGTAGTAGCCGTGCATCTTCCATCGCCACACCTGCCCCAGCCGCCACCGGCGCGTGGCACACAAGATACCCCGCTCCTCGAAAACGCGCCACGCCGGACTGGTAGCCAGATAGCGCAGCAACAGCGGACGGTGCCGCGAGCCGAGAATCCGAAGTGATGGTATTGAGGGAACGATACATGGGTCAGCCGTAGGTTCGATCGCCCACACCTCCAGCAGAGCTTGCTGAAAAGGGTCTTCCAGACCTCCGTAGCTTTTTGTCGGTTTGGGCAGCGGTTCCGCTACCTCCAAATCGGCTGGGATCGTCAGGTCTTTGGCAAAACCATCTTCACTTTGAAAGGCCATAATGAGCATCACCATCATGCCGGCCGGTATCAGGCACGGCACCAAACGCAACATGGCCCAGAACGCGCCAAGCCACTGTCGCAGGATCAGGCGCCCGACGGTCTGCACCAGCAGGTAAAGCACGCTGCCGAAATAGAGGGCGATGCCCGCGAGACCCATCCACAGGGACCTGCATGCGATCGCACCGATCATCACGGGCCCCAGTCCGATGAATATGGCCAAAAGTGGAATCCCAACCCAGGGGCCAAACACCTTTCCCCTTGTGCCTCGCTCCACGGATGATTCCATACTCCTTCTCTCCTTTCCACGCGGAATCATGGGAGTCAGCCCTTGCTTCAAGCTTTCACGCCGGGTTGCCGCGACACTTCAACTCGTCCTCCACCTCTCGGATTGGCCTGGAGTGCAGCGGCTCTGTCTGCGGCAACCGACTGCGCGGCCGGTGCTCGGTGTAGAGCGGCTGTCTCATGCAATCGCGTCATCTGAGTCTCCCGCACTTGCATGACCCATCATAGCACGGCCCGTGGGGCAGATCAAGGAGAAAAAAGAGACAGGTGATACGTGATAGGTGATAAGTGACAGGTAATAGGACGGGGCGGTGAGGTAGAGGGCGGAGGGGTCTCGCTGGGCTATCGCGCTTCGCCTGGCTCGCTATGGTGCGGCGGTTGGCGTCGTTCGCGCGGTTGCCAGTTTCGAATCCTCGTTTCACCAGGCTCTATCGGCGTTCATCTGCATTGATCTGCGGTTTCAAGAGCCTTGCGCAGGTCCGTTGGGGAGGAATCATGCGCAGATTGGGCAGATTGCACAGTTCGGCCTTCGGCCGGAACCAGGTATGTACGCACGCAGAGACGCTGAGATGCAGAGAACCGCAAGACAGCAACACCCTGTCGCCCTCAGCGTCTCTGTGCGCCAATGTCCTTCCTTCGCGCACTGCCGCTAGTAGGGCCTGCGAGATGCGAGAGGCCGCTGATGTTTCCAACGAGGCTGACAATCTTGTAAATCCTGTCTGAATTGCTTTTCTTGGACATGATTAACAAGATGAACAGGATGATGCCGGACTGACAAAGCCGAATCCGTACTACGAACTCGCCACAACTGCAAATTCTCTCCGGATCATTTCGGCAGCCCTTCGCTCGCCGGTTCGTACCCTTTGGCGTCAAGGGTTGAAGGCTGCGACCTGCGACATTGGTCAATGCCAGGAAACACCAAGACGCTCGCAAACCGCCTTTTCGTGCCACTTTTCGCAATGGGAGATGGTTTCGGCGGATGGTCGTCCGCCTCGGCCCAGTAGAAATAGCTTCCAGGCCGAGGGATGCGGCGCATGTGGCTGCATCGCGACCTTCAGACGAATTATAGACCACGAAAGGCATTTTTGTAAAAGTCCAGTTAGAAAATGACGATATAGCCCTATGTTGGCACTGTTTGTCGCGTGATTGGCTGCCTGGACTAAGGAGTTTGTTATGATGCCGGGTAGACATGTGGGCACGTACATATGTCTCGCCGTAGCGGGTCTGTTGCTGATTGCTGTCGCCGCGAGCGCCGGAGAAACCTGGACCTGTCCCTACTGCGGTCAGACTTGGAGTTTTCCCAGCGATCACGGGGGTCAGCTCCAGGCGTTCGCCAAGCGGCACATGGCGGCATGCCCGGCAAGGAAAAAGCCACCACCGCCGCCGCCACCCCCTCCGCCCCCTCCACTCCCTCCTGCCGGGAATGAGGCACAGGTAAGGCTGCAGTTGGCTCGGCAGCTTATCAAGGAAATCAACCTGCATACAGAAAAGAGGAACGACACCGCCACAAAGGTCTTCAAGACGGAATCATCGATCTCCGCCGCAGGTCTGGAAGTCTTCAGGTATGAACAACTGTACGAAATGCTGAAGAAGGAACTGCAGGAGAGGTCAAACGAAAGGAACGATTTCGAGTCCGTTCACCGCGCCATTGAGAACGTGACGCAGTCGTATTGTGTGATGATGGACAGGGAATACCAGACGTTCCTCGGCGAAATGCGCGCGCTCTCTCGCGCCGGCCTCATATCCGGCCCTGCCGAGCATCTTGGTCCGCCTCCGGTGGAGAACGTCGTCCCCGCCCGTGAGGAGCCCCCACGGTACCGGTACACGATGCCGGCGGTGAAGACCTGGTACCCGGAGCCGACCGAGTCGGACAAGGAATGGGGCAGAAAGAAATCCTTCTGGACCTCCGCGCTTGCCGTGCCTCAACCCCCATGGCAAAAGGTTCCCGATGTGGACAGGGCCTCGGCGGCAGATATCGAGACCCTCAGAAACCGGAACACCGAGGTTCAGAAAAACGTTTCCGCACTCGCCGTCGCTCTCAACGCCAAAACGAAGGAACTCCAGCGCCTGGACGCGGAGATGAAAACGCTCGATGCCGATGTGGAGAACGTCCGACAAACCATCCAGAAAAACCGCAGGGCAATTCAGGTCCTGGAGGAGCGGGCCGGTGAGGCACTCAAAGAGCATCTGATGGCCAAGGCGAAGGGGTATGCCGTGAAGCAGGCCCGCGAACTGGCGAAGAAATATCTTCCCAGGAAGGTGTCACGAGCCGCCGCCAGCCTCACCGCCGAGGCCCGGCAGGAACTTGCCCGTTTCGCCCCGTTTATTGCCGCGCTGAAGCGAATGAAAGAATACGGCGAAGTGATGCACCGGCGATTCGATACCGAAGGCCCCATGGAGAAATTCTTCAACGGTCTGAGGGAAGTAGCGTCGAGCCATTTCGATCCGGAGACCGTGCGCGATTTCGAGCACTGGCTCCGACAGGATCAGCACGCCTTTGCCGAAGAACTGAAGCGAATTGCCAAACCTTCTCTTGTATCAAAACTGATGTCCGACACACAGTCGGCGTTTCCGGACAAGTGATATGAAACGGTACAGTATCCTCGTTCTGCTTGCAGTCGTTGCTTTGTTCCTTAGGGTGTCCGAAGGGCCCGCACCGGAGGAAACGCAGCTCTGCGAAGAACCAGAAATGCAGAGTTCCGCTCGCGAAGAGCAGGACGGGCTCGTCTACTGGATAGCGCTGCCCGATGAAATCGTCGCGCCGCCGGCCGCCGGCGAGGATCTGTTTGTCCTGCCCGTTACCGCGGCCATTGACAATAACACGTGGGAGACGAAGACCCTGCCGGCAGATAACCTGCAATGGGAAATGTCGGTAATAGATAGTAGCGGTGCGGTATGCCTGGTCGGCAAAGGGCTGATACACGTCGGCGCCGACACGAAGCTGCTGCCGGGAGAACGGCTCGCGCGCCGGCTCTCACCGGCGGTGCAGGACCCGCAGGAGCTCCCGCCGGGGAACTACACAATCAGAATGACGTATCACTGGAACGGTGGTGCCGGCATCGAACTTGCTGCCGCTGCGGCGGTAGTTCGCCGATAGCGATTCATTTGACTATTGCTTGCGTATGATGCAATAACCCTCCCCAAGGACAACTACTATCCTATACTGTAAATCCGGAGACACCATACATATTTCTCCCTTCGTTTTGGGGCACTCCGGGGCTCGCCACGCAGCGGTTGGGATCAGCCCTGGGGTTTGAGTTAGCCCTTACCCTAAACTCCAATGCGGCTCGCGGCGACACTTCAGCCCCTCCTCCATCTCTCGTATTCGCCTGGAGGCGCAGGGGCTCTGTGTGGACCCATCGCCTGGCCGGCCTTCGGCCGGAACCAAATAGGTGCGCGCGCTGAGACGCAGAGAACCGCAAGACAGCAACACCCTGTCGCCCTCAGCGTCTCTGCGCGCCAACGTCTTTCCTTCGCGCGCTGCCGCCAGTAGGGGCTGCGAGATGCGAGAGGCCGCTGATGTTTCCAACGAGTCTGACAATCCCGTAAATCCTGTCTGAATCGCTTTTGTTAGACATGATTAACAAGATGAACAGGATTTTGAGAACACAGATGGCCTGCGCGGTGCCAAGGGCAATCGCCTATCACTGTGACCTCCGTCTGCTCTGTGGCGAGGGTTGTTTTTCGCATTGCTACTTGTTGAATTCTTGTTTTCCTGCGCACATTTCCTGGCCGGGAGAACGTAACCTTCGGAGCTGAAAGGATTTGGTCTCGCGCAGAGACGCAAAGAACGCCAAGGTTGAAGCGTGTTTTCATTGAGGTTTTCTTGGCGTTCTTGGCGTTCTTGGCGAGAGGGGATTTGGTTGCGGCCGCAGACCGCGCTGGGTGGTTCGCGTATTTCGCGGTCGCAAAGGCCGTGGCTCGCCGCTCGTGACCCGTGGCACGTGGCACGTCCTGGATTGCCACCCCCGATCGAGTCGAGGGCAAGCTCTGCGCGGCAATGACGGTTGGTGGGGCAAGCCGCCACCCTACTTGGCCACCTCTGCGCTTTTGGAGACCGCGCCGCGCAAATCGCTCATCTACTCACGCACTCATCTACTCATTCACCCATCTACCCATCCACTCTTCCACTGCCTCCAGCAAAAAGCGGGTTTTTAGCTTGACACAGAAACGGACTACGTATATGATATTCATAGAACGAAACCATGGATATCATCATTGGCAAGCAGGCCGCAGGAAATGAGACAACGCAAGTGGCAATCCGCAACTCGCCAATCGGCCCGGCCGGGACAAACCCGCAGGCCGCAAGCCGGAATCTCCAGGAAACTACGCTGCCGGCAATGCCAGGACCGGGCCTTTCACGCAGGTACCGCCAGAGCCGAGTGTGTCAAACGAACCCAATTCGCCCGGCCTGGACCCGGCCGCGCCGGCCGAGGTCGGGAAACCAGAAGTACGAAGCTCGAAACAAATTCGAGAAACCAATGGCCCAAACGCACAAGAAGCGACAAACGAACCCAATCTCTCCTGGCGAGAAGCCTGCCGTTGGGGATTCGGGGATTGCGGATTCGCACCACGCGAGTGCGCCAAACGAAGCCAATCTGGACGCCGGGGCGGCTGCGATTAGGGATTGGCGATTGCAGATTGGGGATTCGGCCGCTGGAGGCATGGAATGCCGAGGCGCGGAATGACAAACGAACCCAATCTGCCCCGTTTTTCGGCTGGAAATGAGGATCGTGATGAAAGACATGGTCCGGCGACCGGGTCGAGATTGCCGCGTCGCTTCGCTCGTCGCAATGACACAAGCGGACACGAAGCCGCTCATGTCAAACGAAGCCAATCGGAGCGGACACGACGCCCGCGATTGGGGATTGCGGATTCGCACCACGCGAGTGCGTCAAACGAAGCCAATCTGGACGCCGGGGCGGCTGCGATTGGGGATTGCGAATTGGGGATTTGCACTATGCGAACGTGTCAAACGAAGCCAATTTCTCCGTTTTTGGTCCAAAAACGAGGGTGGGGTGAGAAAACGAAGCCAATTCGGCGGGCCGGTTGCGTTGGGAAAGGTAGCGTAGTCTGCCGGGGCTTGGCATCTTGCCGGGTGTGGGGAGATGTGGTATGGTGGCGGGTCATGTTACGCTGCACAAGAATGTCTCGCTGAAACGGGAGAAATGACGATGACTGAGCTTCGAAGCGAACCATCCAGGAGAATATCGAGACGTGCGTTTTGCCGGTCGGCGTTGGCGGCAGGGGTCGCACTGCCTTTCGCCGGATCCATCGCGGGGGCCGCCGGGACGAAGAAAGTCAGGTTCTACAAGAACCTGGGACCGGGGCATATCGGCGTACGGGCCAATCAGCGTCAGGCCCTGGAGTATGCTGTGCGTTTCGGCTTCGACAGCATCACTCCCAGCGCCGGCGAGTTCCAGGGCAAATCCGGCGGGGAAATCCGGGACTGGCTGGAGACGATGAAAGACAAGGGCGTGCGGTACGGAAGTGCCGGTCTGCCGGTGGATTTTCGCAGGGATGAGGACCGCTTCACGCAAGGTCTGGCCGGGCTGCCCCGGCAGGCGAAGGTGTTGCAGCAGTTGGGCGTGACGCGCATGGCCACCTGGATCCTGCCCGGCCACAACGAATTGACCTACCTGCAGAACTTCAAACGCCACGAGCGCCGTCTGCGCGAGGCGGCCAAGGTCCTCAAGGACTACGACATTCGACTGGGCCTGGAGTTCGTCGGGCCCCGCACCTCGCGGGCGAGAAATCGCTTTCCCTTTGTCTGCACCCAGCACGGCATGATGGAACTGGCCGACGCCATCGGCACGGGCAACGTGGGCCTGCTGCTCGATAGCTGGCACTGGTACACCTCGCACGGCACCGTGGACGAGCTGCTCACGCTTTCGAACAAGGACATCGTCCATATCCACGTCAACGACGCACCCGAGGGCATCGACGTCGATGAGCAGATCGACAACCGGCGCCGCCTGCCTGTTACGACGGGGGTCATCGACATGAAAGGGTTCGTCAACGCCCTGGTCAAGATCGGCTACGACGGGCCGGTGGAGTGCGAGCCCTTCGACCAGAAACTGCGTGAAATGGACGATCCCATTGCCGTGGAGTTGACCGCCGAGGCCCTGAACCGCCTCTGGAAGCTGATCGAGGCCTGATTCGGCCCCGGCAGAGCTGTTTGCGGAAAACCTGCCGAAAATTGCACTTCGGATGAAATCTCCGCGCGCCGCCCGCGACTATCCCGGTTGAAACGGACAATCGGGTTTAGGAGTATTCTACCATGGGCACCCCTTCACACATCACGTACCGCAAGCATTCGTTCCTGTCGAGTGTGGCGATGGGGCTCAGCGCCATCCTCATCACGCTGATCCTCAGCGGCACCGGCGTCCTGGTCTACGGCGTGCACTTAGCCAGCGAGAAGTCCGACCGGGTCATCTCCCTGGCCCAGGGCGCCGTGCGGGGTCTGCCCGAGCTGACCGAATCGCTGCCGCCGGTGCTGTCGGACATGCTGGACGACCGCCGTCAGCCGGACTACAGCAACGCCCTGGCCATCACGGCCAAGCTGACCACCGCACCGGGACCCTACGACGGCACGCGCACCGCCATCGAGGTCGTCAACAACGGCTCGGAGGTCGTCTCGTTGCTGTCGCTGCGAGTGATTATTCTCGACGAACACGGTCGCCTTATCTCCGAGGACCAGGAGTGGGCGGCGACGCCCTTTGCCGCCGAGCATGAATGGCGCGGGCCAATCATGCCGGGCTCGCGTCGGTACTTCGTCTCCGACCGACGCCTGCACAACGTCAGCCTCGTCGATGAGCTCAGGCCCGAGGTGGAAATCACCGAACTGCGCGTCTGGAACGGTCCCGACAAAAACCCCGCCAGCGGCGATGGATCGCTCAGCGAAGCCACGGCAGCCGCTCCCGATGATGGCGAAGCCGCCGAGAAAGGGTAGGACCGTCCGGGCTCAGCAGAAACCAGAAGCCAGCGGCGCCGGCCGGATTTAACGTACGCCCGATCGAAAAGCTTGACTCGGGGCGAAAATACACTACGTTGGGCGCAGCAACAAACCGTTTATGGGCAGGAGACTTGAGCGAAATTGAGTGGCCCGATGGGTCGGAAGGAGTGAGCTTATGAAAGCTGCAAGCTACACCCGAAAAGACGTCGTTGTGGGCGTTCTGTGCGCGGTCCTGATCGTGCTGACAACCGGAGCTGTCAGCAAATCCCGCAGTAGGCTGACGTTGCGCCGGCGCTGCGCAATGAATCTGTCCGGGCTGGGCAAGGCGATGCTGATCTACGCCAACGACTACGACGACGAGTTGCCGAAGGCGGGCGTGCGGAACAAGAATCAGTGGGTCCCGAGGCTGCCCAACTGGGCCGCCAGGAGTCGTTGGGAGGCTTACGGTGTGAATCCGGGCGACTCGACTCGCATGGCGAAAGTCACGACGACATCGAGTCTCTACTTGCTCGTCAAGTACGTCGAGGTGACGCCCAAAAGCTTCGTCTGTCCGGCCGAGCCAGAGACGACCCCTTTCTCACTGGCCAAGGTGCCGGAGGAACTGCCCGAGGGCTTCGAGCTAATCAGAGCCTGGGACTTCGGAGGCCGCTACGACGACAAGAACAACCCGTCCCGGCACTGCAGCTACGCCTATCACATGCCCTTTGGCCGTTACGCGCTGCAGACCGCGTGCGAGCCGGGCATGGCGGTCCTGGCCGATCGCAATCCCTGGATGGACCCGCAACGCGTAGAGGACCCGAAACTCGGCTGGGCCCGGTTCGACCCGTCGGCCTCCGATCCGAATCGGGTTCGAATCGGCAATTCCGACGCTCACGAACGAGCGGGGCAAAACGTCCTGTTCCTCGACCTGCACGTGAGTTTCGAGAAACGTCCGACGTGCGGCCTCAACGACGACAACATCTACTCGACGGCCTTGGATGCCACCGGCGCCGGCAGGACCAAGGGTCGCAAGCCTCGTGTCTATGACGCCACGCCCCCCTTGAACAGGGAGGATTCCATGCTGGTCCAGGAGGTGGGATACAACATCCCTATGCCTGCGGCAGGCGCTTCCGAAGACAGCCGATAGCCGGCCGGGTCACTCCTCGCCGTGGTACTTGAAGGAGACCTTCACCTTGGCGCGGTAGGCCTGCACCTTGCCGTCCTCCAGGTGCATATCCAGCTCCACGACCTCGGCAATGCGCAGGTCGCGCAGGTGCTTGGACGCCGTCTCCACCGCCGCTTTGGCCGCTGCTTCCCACGACTCCGGGCTCGTCCCGACCAGCTCGATGACCTTGTACGTGCTCCCACCCATGACGCTCTCCTTCCCGTTTCCCAAAGTCTCATTCCCAACGCGCCTCACGCCCCCGACCTGCCCACGAGCCCAACACACTCGACAGCCCGAGACACGCCCCCTTCTTGTACCGCCCGCGCTCGCGCAAATCCACAGAATTTCCCTCGCCGCCGCAACCAACCCCCCGCCGGCTACAATCCAGTGTTGCCCCAAAGCAGTCGTCACCGTATAATTAGCACCGCAGTTCTGTCTCTTTCTGAGGAATTCAGATGGACAAGCCGAGCTCCAAGAACAGCGACGCTCCTGCCGGCGACCACTCGGCACCGACTGCGAATTTTTACATTTCCCCGAAGGGCCCGGGCAGCAAGATCGGCCAGTTCCGCATCGAGTGCGAAATCGGCCGGGGCGGCGCGGGTGTCGTGTACCTGGCTCGGGACACCAAGCTTGACCGGAAGGTCGCGATCAAAAGTCT
>Ga0272442_10009236_pt1 | contig 12363 bp, 8 predicted proteins | sample SSMForm2O_FD_200262 | JGI IMG/M metagenome (GOLD analysis project Ga0272442, IMG submission 200262) | Marine sediment archaeal communities from Little Sippewissett salt marsh, Falmouth, MA, United States - SSM-Form-2O | ecosystem: Environmental > Aquatic > Marine > Wetlands > Sediment ... | reverse complement strand
CGATCTTTCAACGTTCCGGCCCGATCCGCCAGGCCTCTGCCGCGTACCGCATCATACGACATCGGCCTGGGTCACGCGCAGAACCTCGGCGACGGTGGTGATGCCGGCCAGGGCTTTGCGGGCCCCGTCCATACGCAGCGTCTGCATGCCGGCCTTCAAGGCCAGCCTCTTGATCTCGCCGGCCGTCGCCTGTTTGTATACGAAGTCCTGGATCTTGTCACTGATCAGCATCACCTCGTAGATTCCGGTTCGGCCGCGATAGCCCGTCTGAAAACAGCGTTCGCAGCCCTCGCCCACGTAGAACGTGGCGTTCTTGGTCTCTTCCAGGGAGGTCAGACCGAGTTCCCGCAGCTCATGGGCTTGCGGCTCGGCCGGTTTCTTGCAATCCGGACACACTCTTCGCACCAACCGTTGGGCGATAATGGCAATCAGGGAGGAACTGACCAGATACGGCTCGACACCCAGATCCAGCAAGCGGCTGACGGCGCCGGCCGAATCATTCGTGTGCAGCGTGCTGAAGACCAGGTGACCGGTCAACGACGACTGGATCGCCATGCGGGCGGTCTCGACGTCACGCACCTCGCCGACCATGATGACGTCGGGGTCCTGACGCAGAACGTGACGCAACGACGTGGCAAAGGTCATGCCTTTCTTGTTGGCCACCTGAATCTGGCTGATTCCCTCCAGTTGGTACTCGATGGGGTCCTCGATCGTAATGACGTTTTTCTCGGCGGAATTGATGCGGTTGAGATAGGCGTACAGGCTGGTGCTCTTGCCGCTGCCGGTGGGCCCGGTGACGAAAATCACGCCGTGAGCGCGGTGCAGCAGGGAGTCGAGCTTCTTCAGATCGTCCTTCCACAGGCCCAGCTCCTCCAGCGCGAACACGCCGGTGCTCTTGTCGAGGATACGCAGCACGCTGCGCTCCCCGAAACTGGTCGGCACGGTGCTGACGCGCAAGTCCACCTCACGCTGGCCGAGACGAACGCTCGAGCGCCCGTCCTGAGGGAGCCGGCGCTCCGCAATGTCCATGCCCGCCATGACTTTGATACGCGAGGTAATCAAAGGCAGGACATTCCGGTTCAAACTGAGAACGTCGTAGAGAATGCCGTCGATGCGATAGCGAATCTGAATCTTCGTTTCATAGGGATGGACGTGAATGTCACTGGCCCGGAGCTGCAGCGCCCGGAACAGGATGTCGTTGACCAGCCGGATGACCGGAGGCCGGTTCACCACGTCGAGCAGGTCGTCGGACGCAGTCACCTCATCGACCAATTGATCGAGGTTCTGGGAATCCAGCTCCTCGGCCACTTCTTCAATCACGGTGTTGCGCTGCTCGTAGGCCGCATCGATGACGGCGGTAATCGCCGCGCGGGTCGCCACCGCCGGCTTGACCGTCATCCGCGTCATCTTCGAGACGTTGTCCAGGATGTTCGCATCCAGCGGACGCGACAACACAACGGTCAGCTCGCCGTTGTCCTTCTCCGGTCGGATGCCGATCAAATAGTGATGCTGAGCGTACGTGGGCGGCACCGCCTCGACGAACTCCCGCGGCACCAGCTTCTCCGAAATTTCCGGCAGGTATTCCCAGCCGAGCGCCTCGGCGAAGAGTTTCAACACCACGTCTTCCGTGAAGTACGGACAGGTAAGCAAGACTTCGTCCAGTCGCCCGCGACCTTTGTTCTCCTCGATGAACCGGGCCAGTCGCTCGGCATCAAGCAGTCCCGTCTTTTCGGCAGTTTGTACGAGCAATTCTTTCATGGTTGGGGCACACGTCTTTCAGAAATCGTCTGCTATTGAGCGTCGAGCACTTTTGCGGGGCTGACCGGCCTGGGTTTGATCCCGGGCCAGTTTTCATAGCCCTGAAACTCCATTTCGTGCTTCTCAAAGGCCATACGATTTCTCTCGGAAATCTGTTCCAGATCTTCCATGCCCTGGGCGACGTGCGCGGCGGGTCGAATGATCTCGGCCTTGACGAACACGTAGAGCTTGCTCTGCCTGTCGGAGTTGCTGATTCCTCGGAAGAGCCCTCCGATGATGGGAATGTCGCCCAGCAGCGGCACCTTGTCGCCGCCTTTGTTCTGATTGAGCTTGAGCAAGCCGCCGAGGATGACCGTGCTTCCGTCCGGCACCGTCACGGCGGTCGTGACCTCGCTGGCGGTCGTGTTCGGTGGGCTGTCGCCGGTAATCTCGAGGAAGTCGGACCGCGTCAGGGCGATATCCAGGCGGAGCAGATCGCCCTCGCTGATATGCGGCGTGATGTCCAGCGTGATGCCCGCCTCGTAGGGGGTATAGTCTTCGGCCGTCTGGATGAGCGTCGTATCCTGGCCGGCTCCCCCACTGCTGACGGGAATCGAGGACGTCTTCTTGACGTAGGTCGTGTCCGTGGTCTTGATCGTGCCGGGCTCGTTGTCGTTGACCAGGATTTTGGGCTTGGCCAGCACGCGCCCGTAATTCTTGGACTGGACGGCTTTGAGCAGCGCGTTGACGTGCTTGTCGCCGTAGAAAGCGGTCAGTGAACCGCTGTCCGACTGCCAATCGGCGAACTGGGTGCGGTCGCTCGAAGCAAGCTGATCGATGATATCGGCCGTGGCCTTGCCTTCCGTAATCACCCCTGTCAGCCCCGAGGTCGATATCAGATCCGGAAAGCTGTGGATCAGGTTGAGGTCGTACGTGAACGCGTCGGTCTTGGTAATCTCCACCAGCGTCACGTCGATCAGAACCTGCGGACGGCGCTTGTCCAACTGCTGTACCAGATTCTCGATCCAATCCTGGTTCTTCTTGCTGGCGTACACGATGAGCGAGTACGTGTTCGGATCGGGGACAATCGTGATCTCTTCCTCTTTCTTGATGATCTTCTCGACCTTGCCTTCCTTGTCCTCGACGGTTTCCTGGATCAGACTCTCGAGGATCTCGGCCAAATGCGACGGCCCGGAGTTCTCCAGCGGGTAAATCTTGTAGGGAATCTCTTCCTCGTCCATCTCGGTATCGACGTAGCCAATGATCGTTTCGATTTGGTTGTGCTGCTCCTGGGTGGCATTGACCAGCAGTGAATTGGTCGATTCGACTACCACCACCTGGGGCTCTTCGACGAGGCCCTGCTCGGTGACCTCCCCGGTGGTGGCGGCGGCGCTCTGCGTCGCCGCTTGTCGGGCGGCCTGTGCCCTCTGGGCGGCCGTTTGTGGTTGGGTCTGGGAAATCCTGGAGGAAGCATACTCCGACTCCGGCGCCCTGCTGATGATCCCCAGCTCCTGGAGCTTCTTGGCCACCTCTTCGGCGTCCACCTGCCTGATTCGATACAGCTTCAAAGAGCGCAAATCCTGCTGCTCGACGTCCAGGGCATCGACCAGGTCTTCGACCACTTCGAGTTGCTCGGCCGCACCGATCATCAGAATCCGATTGGTCCGCTCGTCGGCATCGAGGTACACGCCGGCCTTCTGCTCTTCGGGCTTCGTGGCGGCGGCCCTGGAAGCCGTCGCACGCTGCCGCGCGGCCTGTGCGGCCTTGAGACGGGCTACCCGCGTCCGATAGGCCGCCTCGCTTTCACCCGGAATTTTCGTCGTGGGAGTCGTGGTAGACGACTGCTGCGCTACGGTTACCGTCACACTCTCCAATTGCTCGGCCAGCGCCTGCACCTTCTCTGCCAGCGTCTTGGCCATGGTGTACTTCAACTGCCGGAACTTGAACTCTCTGGGTTTGCCCGGCTTGTCGACCATCGCCAGGAGGTGTTCGATGCGTCCCATGCGGTGGGCGTAGGCGGTGACGATGAGCGTGCCGCTCTCGGCAATGGAGGTCACTCCTACAGTGAGTCCCATGCCGGTGAGAAGATTCTCCGCGCTGCTCGTGTCGACGTGCTCGAGTTCGAAAACGCGCGTGATCACCACGTCGCCGGCATCCACCGTCGGCCTGTTCGGATCGACCAGATCCGGGTCCAGGCTGGTGAACTCAGTGACCGGCACGATCTTGACGATGTTGCCTTTGTGCCGGGTCATCACCAGGTTCTTGAACTGCAGCACGGATTCAAGCAACTGATACAGGTCCTTGACCTTCATCTTGCCGCTGAGACCGCCGTTGAGCTTCAGGGTAACCTCGCCGGTCACCTTGGCCGGGTCGTACAGGTAACTAAGATTCAGATACTTGCCCACCAGGTCCAGGAGCTGGATGACCGGCACTGTGGGGGGCAAGGTCAGGTCTATCAATTCCTCCCCGTTGGAAAACTGGCCGGGTCCGTACGACAGCGCCTCAGGCTGGGGCGCCGCCAGATTGGGCTCGGACGCCACGTCCGGTTCCATCGGCGGTTCGGGCTTGGCTATAGCGCTCTCCGTTTCCATCGGCGGCACCACAGTCGGTGCCTCCTCGGAGGGCACGCGTTGGCCCGGTTCCAGCATGACCGGCTCGGAAGGAACCGGCTCGGAAGAGACCGGCTCCAGAGACTCCGGGAGTTCCTCCGGTTGTGGGGCCAGGTCGCGCTCTATGTCTGGTTTCTGCAACGGACTCGGAACGTTGGGTCCGGTAATCCTGCCGTCGGCCTGCAGGAACGACAGGTCTCTGCTCGCCGGTTTGGGCAGAAGCGAGGCCACGGCGGGGCGCAAATCAGGTTTCAGGATCACGTTGTCGTGAGCCGTCCGGGCCGGCGCGGGCAGATTGCCGTGCCCTGCGTCCGGCCGCGCGACTTTCTGTGGCTGCCCCGCAGGAACGCTGCTGTTTTCGGATTCGGCAACAGCCGATACGGGAGTCGCCGGGCGAGCGGACCCGGCGGTCGCGGCGTGGGATGTGCTTTTCCGCTGCTTGAGGACCTGGGGCCCCAACTCCACCGCCAGCTTGATGTCCTGGAGTTGAAAGATTGGAGCGACGGCAATGACGACTCCGTTATGAATGTCGATGAGGGCTCGGGGCTGATTCGTGCCTTGCGGAGGATGGGCAAACGTCCCAATCGATATGTTCCCCACCGCCCCTGCGATCTGCTTGTTGGCGGGAAACAGCCGGGCCGAGGACGCCGGACCGAGCGGTTCGATATCGAAGTTCCCCGGCGCATCCACCACCTTGAGCACGGCCGCAGCCTTCTGCAACTCGTCCTGCGGCCCGGTGACCAACAATGCGCTGGTGCCCGGCAGCCGGTTGGCCGTACCGATCTTCAGTCGCGTCAGAAATTCCTTGCCCTTCTCCGGTGAGATATGCGACAGAGGAACCACCTTGTGGCCGGCCTCGCCGGCAGAGGCGACCCAATCAACCGCAAGAAGGGGCCTGCCGCAGAAAAGACCGATAACAAGGAGGACTACAGTGAGCGCCCGAGAACGCTCCGTGCGGAAGAAACGCCGTTCCATCATTTCCTGTTACCTCGTTCAAAATCACCCTGCTCCGAACTACTTCAAGGACATCAAGTCAAACGAAAAAAACACACCGTCGAGAGCCGGACCGAATCCTCGAATCGGACCCACTCGGCCATCGACGTCATCTCCATAAGCATCGGGACCGGTTTGCGCTGTGGGATCCCCGGCCCCAAAACGAGACATACTTAATGAGACAGTGGGCAGAGTCAGAAGTTCCCGTTCCGGCCACAAAAAACACCCTTTTCAGTACTGGAAAAACGCCTGGTCCGGAAACGGCGCCGCCGTACGCCGTGGCAGGCGGACTTATCATACGGAGCAGGAAAAATTCTCGCGCCCCGACCAAACGTACTTTCTACCAGCCAAGAGCTTGGGGGAAACGCGAAAGGTTTCTTCGTTGCAGGCTGGGCCGGCGTCTCTGCCGGTGGCGAGAACCTCTCGGAATCGACGTCTCCGCTTTATGAGGGCAGCCATCAGGTGCGCTGCCAGAGAACCTGGTGGTGGGCTGCGGTGGTCTCGTGCGAGCCGGTCAACGTTTCGGAGCGGTAGGGGAGGTGGCCCGCCGCATGATCTCGCGGCGTCTCTCGATCGCAGATTTCTGCGTCGCTCCGTTGAGCCGCTCGCCCAGGTCGTCCAGTTTCTCCGCCTCCTGGTCGCTCACTCGCGACGAGGATTTGAATTCCGAGATCAGCTTGTTCATCATTTCGGCCCGGTCCTCAGCGGGGGCGCCGGAACCGGTCTTGTCGGACCTGAGGTTCTTCTGGAGGTCTCTGAGCCTGCCGACAAGGTCTTCCAGGGCTTCTTCGTCCTTTTCCGGCGTTTGCGACCGAGGCACCGGGCGCATCGTGGTTGAAACACCGGGCCGGAAAGTACGCCGGTCGACTGTGCTGGTGGTGGCAGGTCTGGGAGGGGCCGCTATCGCGGGGGCCGCAGCAACGCCGGACTCCAGCAAGCTGGCCGTCTCCGGCACCGGCTCTGCCGCTAATTCGATGAGTTCCTGGCCGTCAGCGTAGACGATCGAACCGCTCTTGACCTCCTTGATGATTAAATGCCCCACTTCGCTGCCTTGCTTGACCCACTGGTATTCGTTGCCGGGCAGGCGAATGTATGCGAAGGACTCGTGCGGAGCGGCCGCCAGGTAGCTTGTGCCCACAAGATCGAACTTCGCGCTCGAAGAGCTCTCGGGGCGACGCGTCGTGGTCGTGGTCGTCTCTCTGGGCGGCAGAGTCGGCCGGTCGATCTTGACCGGCGGATTCAAAATCCCCGCCAGTTGCTGGGCCTGCTGCACCAGAAGCGGCGTTTTGTCCTGGTTGGTGGGGGCCTTGTCACCGTGCTGAGCCCGGAATCGCTCCACCGCACCGGGGGCGTTGAGCACCTCGGCGGCCTTTTCCTGCTGGCCCGTATCGCGATTGAAAAGCGGTACAAGACCGAGAACCGATCCCAACACCAGGACCGCCAAAACGGCTATCAACACACCAGTCACGCGCAATGTTCTAACCATAGACTACCCTACCTTATGTTAGTTTTTGACAGGGCCGGCGGCCTATGGTTCCCTCCAATGCACGATTTTTTCCAGAAACTCCGCCTCGTGCCCCGCATATCCGGCGCTGTGTTCGGGCGTGTGGCACTGGAGACAGGCCATCTTGGGCTCGACGGTGGGGGCCTGTCCAAGGGTCCCGGCGTGCTCGGAGCCCGGCCCATGGCAGTTCTCACAGCCGACGTTCTTGAGATGCGGCGTCTCCTGTGCTGTGATGAACCCGCCGGCGTACTCCATGCCGACCACGTGACAGACCACACACTCGGGGTCATAATCGGACCCCACCCGCTCAAGCGTGGCAAATGCATCGGCGTGGGCTTTGGTGGCCCACTGCCCGTATTCGTACTCATGGCATTTCTCGCAAGCCTTTGAGCCTACATAGGTTAGATCGTCCGGCAGCGGTATCCGGGCATAATCCCGCAGAAGATTGCTCTCCTTGACGAGTTGCTGGTAAAAGCGGTAGAGCTGGACCAGAGCGGGCTCTTCCGGCAGGCTCGCCACGACGGGAATATCCTCGAATCCAAGGGCGATCTCTCCCGTTGGGCCCGAGGCATTCACGTTCAGCCGGCAAATGTGGCGCCCGAACCGGCCTACGGAGAACACCAGGGGCCTTTCGCCCGGCCCGGTGAAAAGCTGGGGCTCGTCCGCTTGCGCCGGATAGACGATGCAGTCGAGCGCAGGGGGCGCCGCCGCGACGAGGTCCTGGATCGTTTTATCGGCGGCGTCGCTCACAATCAGGACGTTAATTGCCTTCGCTGCCGCTCCCTGTGGGAATACATCAGCGGTCCGGTCGATGCTGCTCTGGCGCAGGTCCAGCGTGGCGACATTGACGGCGATTGTGCCGGCCCCCGTTGCCAATTGCTTCACAAACCGTTGCGAGCGGGGCGCTTCTTGTCCTGCTGCGGGCGAGATGATCTCATACGGGCGGTCCCCGTCGGCCTGAAGGTTCAGACGCGCCGCCGGTTCCGTGTCCCGCGAGGTCAGGTGGACCAGGTCGTAGCCCAGGAGCCCGTAGGCCTCCAGCAGGATGCGAAACTTGATCAGGTCCTGCTCGCGGTCGCCGGCGACCAGGTCGCCGGTATCGATAATGAGTCGCCTGGCCGGCTCGACGCGACGGAAGATGCTCCCTCGTTTCTCCAGCCCGCCCAACTGCCCCCCGAAGCAGCCGCAGGGCTTGAGCGCCCCCAGTTCATTTCCCGTGAAGAACAGCGCGACCTGTCCGTTGTCCGGTACAGGTGAGGCAGTCGGCTTTTGCGGCGTCACGGCCGGACATGACAGACCCGACGCGAGCACGCAAACGGCGAGCAAAGAGAGCTTTAGCCAGAGATATCGGGATACAGGCTCCGACGCCAAGGGGACCGTCCCGGCCTTATTGCGTACTGACACGGGGCACCGTGTTCCTCAATAGAAGCCTCGACACTGGATCGACAGGGTATCGCCTTCCTTGATCTTCACGTCCAGAACGTCGGACAGAACGGCCCGCTGGCCCTCGACCGGCGGGGGAGTGATTTCGATGCGCAACTGGTATCGCGAGCCCGGCCGGGCCCGCGCGCTCGACTGCGACAAACCCGAGCTCGTCGCCGCGCTTTTCACTTTCTTGCTGTCCAGCAGCTTTATGGTGTCCTTTCGCGACGAGACGGATTCGATCTCAAAGTCGTCGGCATAGTTGCTCAGAATCCAGATCTCCCGCTGGACGGGCTGGTTTTCCTTGAGGTTGAACAACAGAATCTGCGGCGGATTGATGCTGAACTCCGGCAGAACGTCGTACAGCAGCCGGATGTTCTTGCACTCGGGATGGGTCAGGTCGATGCTGATCTGGCCCTTCAGGTTCCGCTGGAGTTTCTCAAGATCGGCCTGGGGCTGCAGCACGAAGCGGGTCGCCTCCACCGCCGGATCGAATTGGGCTGCGATCGAATTGGCGGTGGCCCGGAAACCCCTGATCGAGAACGGGCGCCCGTCGATGCTGCTCAGGGTGATCTCGCCGGCACCGGCGTTTTCCTCCCGCAGAAACAGCCGGAGCCTCTTGGGCTCGTACTCCACGCGACGAACGATCTTGGCCTTGAGCGTAAGGGTTACCACGTCCCGCTCGGGGTCGTTCGATTGGAGATAGAGCTTCCGATTCATCTCGCCCGGATGCGAACCGGCGCGGTAGACCAGCTTCAGAGCGCCCTTTTCCCCGGGCTCATACACCTGCCCGGCCTTCACGCCGCTGGTGCTGACGCCGCAACAGCTCTTGACCCGAACGATCTTCAGGGGAGCTGTGCCGGCGTTCTCAAACGTGAACTTGGCCTGATTCGTGCTGTCGGTGCCGATTTCGCCGAAATCGTACACGACCTTCTCGAGAGCGATCTTGGGTACGGGCTGGGCCACCTCTGGCTCCACTGGCTCCGTCGGCTCTTCGGCAGGCTCGGCTGTCGGCGCGGGCGCCTCCGGCGGCGCCGCCCGCTCCGGCTCGGTGTCAGCTACGGGCTCCGGCTCGACGACGTGCATTTTGGCATCGCCGGCCCGCCTGTGGCAGCCCGACGACACGGTCAGCAGCGCCGCGCACAGCAATAGCGCTGCCGCGACGGGAAACCTCATCCACAAGTGAGAAGCAATCGTGCGGGTCCTTGCGCGATTTTCGTTCATACTGCAAACTCCCAATCAAAATCCTTCTCTAAAGTCCGTTCTGCCCGGGGCATTGTAGCTGGCACAGCTTATGTCGGCAAGGGGTTCTGCCGCCTTTCGTAAACCGCCCAAATTGGAAAAAATGTGTTGAAACATATCAATATGTAAGTATACTACGGGATTCGCACATGTTCGGGAGTTACTACGATGAAGAACGACATACATCCGAAATACGACAAGGTGGTGGTACGTTGCGGCTGCGGGAACACGTTTGAGACGCGCAGCACGGCCAAAGAGATCCACGCAGAAATCTGTTCGATGTGCCATCCTTTCTACACGGGCAAGCAGAAGTACGTGGACACGGCCGGTCGCATCGAGCGCTTCCAAAAGAAATACGGCAAGAGCTACATCAAAAAGGCCAAACCGCAGCAGCAACAATAGCTTCTCTGCCCCATTGCGTATGAGCTCCTACTCCCGCAGGCCGGGATTAGGGGCTTTTTGTTGCCCCCAGCCCATCCGCTCCGCAGGGAGCGTCAGTGCAGTGGCAGAAACGGTTGGCAGCGAACACCTGCCGTAATGCAGAAACCATGGTCGAAGAAAAAAACAGCCTGTTAGCCAAGCTTGGTGAGATTGACACGCGGTACCGCGAGATCGAACAGCAGATCTCCGACCCCGAGGTGGCCACAGACCGCACGAAACTGGTGGCCCTGTCCAAGGAGCAAGGCAAGCTCCGGACCGTCGTCTCCAGGTACCGCCAGTACCAGAAGATCGGGGCGGAAATCGAGGACGCTCAGCAGATTCTCAGCGACGAGAGCGTCGAGCCCGACTTGAAAGCTCTGGCGGCCGAGGAGGTCGAGCAGCTCTCGGCTCAGGCCGAGACGTTGCTCGAAGACCTCCAGAATACGTTGGTGATGGCCGACGACATGCACGTCGGCTCGGTCATCATCGAAATCCGGGCCGGGACCGGCGGCGAAGAGGCGGCGCTGTTTGCCCGCGACCTCTATACCATGTACGTCAGGTACGCCGACAACCGCCGCTGGCGCGCCGAGCAGCTCGATTTCAGCCCGTCCGAAAGGGGCGGGTTCCGGGAGGTCATCTTCAGCGTCAAAGGCGAGGGGGTGTGGTCCGAGTTAGGCTATGAAGGCGGCGGCCATCGCGTCCAGCGCGTGCCCGAGACCGAGTCGCAGGGGCGGATTCACACCTCGGCGGCCACGGTGGCCGTGTTGCCGGAACCGGAGGACGTGGACGTCGAGATCAAGCCGGAGGACGTGGTCGAGCACGTGAGCCGCTCCAGCGGGCCCGGCGGACAGAACGTCAACAAGGTCAGCAGCGCGATCCGGCTCGAACACGTGCCGACCGGCATCACCGTCAATATGCAGGACGAGCAGAGCCAGCACAAGAACCGCGCCAAGGCCTGGCGGATTCTGCGCAGCCGCGTTTTCGAGTTGCACGAAAGCAAACGCAGGGCCGAGCGGGACTCGCAACGAAGGACGATGATCGGCTCGGGCGACCGGTCGCAGAAAATACGAACGTACAACTATCCCCAGAATCGCGTCACCGATCACCGGATCAATCTGTCGCTGTACAATCTCGACAAGATCATCGGTGGGGATATGGGAGAGGTGATCGCCGCCCTCAGAGAGCACGACCGCCAGCAGCGGCTGCGGAATCTTTGAACCTCACCGCAGACCAACACCGGGATGTGAAGAGAAACGAGCAAAAAGGCTCAACGGGAGCGTATGATAGTCGTTGTCACAGGAATGGTGGGCGTGGACAAGAAGCGGTACCTGGAGAAGGTTTGCCGCTTCGCCGGCGAGAACGGAACGGAAGTCACCCTGTGCAGCGTGGGGGACATGATGTACGCCGAGGCGCCCGACGTCGCTCCCGGCCGCATCCTGGACATCCCTCTCAAGCGTCTGCATTCCTTGCGCCGCAGCGTTTTCAAGGACATCATCGCCCGCGCCGAGTCCACGGGCAACCTCATCGTCAACACCCACGCAATCTTCCGTTGGCGCCACGGACTGTTCCCGGCCGTCGATTTCGATCAGATGCGACAGCTTAACGCGGACATGTACGTTTGCCTGATCGACGGCGTGGTCGCGATGCATCAGCGCCTGCTGCAAGAGCACCACGGCGAGCACAGCCTCAAGGACCTCATCGTCTGGCGCGAGGAGGAGATCATCGGCACGGAGATGCTCTGCAAGGGGATTGACGAGGCGATGCCCTTCTTCTGCCTGGCACGGGGCGGCGACGATGGCGGGACCGTCGAGACATTCTACAAGCTGATCTTCGCTCGTCAGGCCCAGCGCGCCTACCTGAGCTTCCCGATGACAGCGGTTTGGGACGTGCCAACGGTCCAACGGGAGATCGCAGAATTCCGACGGGCGATGAAGGAGCTCTTCATCTGCTTCGACCCGGCTGACCTGGAGGAGGCGTTCCTGCCACAATACGCCAGGCGGGCCGCCGAGCAGGGGCTCGAATACGTCGAGGCAAGCGCGATGGGGCGGAAGGTCCGCCTGGATCTGGGCGAGATCCTGCAGATCGAGCGCGACATCAACAGCCAGATCTACGCCCGCGATTTCATGCTCATCGATCAGTCGGATATGATAATCAGCTTCATTCCGACGATGCCCGACGGGCGGGCGGCCATATCAAGCGGCGTCGAAAGAGAGCTCCAGCACGCGCACGAAGCCGCCAAGGAAGTCTACGTCATCTGGACGGCACAACAGGCGCCGTCGGTCTTCGTTACCCAAACAGCGACAAGACTCTTTGCCGATACGACCGAGGCCGTCGAGTTCCTCAAAGCAAGATAAACTCACGCATGGTGAGAACATGGCGGATAAGAAGTAGAAGCGGTATCGAGATGACGATATACTTCGAGCGGCAACCCAGGTC
>Ga0272442_10009235_pt1 | contig 12364 bp, 12 predicted proteins | sample SSMForm2O_FD_200262 | JGI IMG/M metagenome (GOLD analysis project Ga0272442, IMG submission 200262) | Marine sediment archaeal communities from Little Sippewissett salt marsh, Falmouth, MA, United States - SSM-Form-2O | ecosystem: Environmental > Aquatic > Marine > Wetlands > Sediment ... | reverse complement strand
ATGAGATGCTGGCCTCGGGTATTACAGGCAGATTCGATTCCCCGGTAGTAATATCGGCTCTGCGCAAGGCCGGTTTAGATGCTCTTAACGAAAGGCTCATGCAAGAGCTTTCATCCCTTATGACATATATATCTGTTGAGCTTCACCAAACGGACATGAAGAGGCTTAATATCATCTACACATACGGTAATGTGCTGAAAAAAGAGTACCGAGGGAATAAGGTGTATATAGAAGCTGCCATACCGGAAAGGTTCAGAGGGCTTCTTTAACTGAGGCTGTCCCAGTTATTTTTTTCTTGACAAATAGATGATGCGTGATAGAATACGACATTAGCACTCTCTTCAACAGAGTGCTAAATCCCCCCATTCGTATTAGACGGGGGCATATTTATATACAAGGGATAAAAAGGACCGGAGGGTCATCTTTTGGAAAAAAGATTTAAAGCAGAAAACATTGAATTGACCGATAGGCAGAATAATGTGCTTAAGACAGTTATCGGCAATCACATAAAAAGTGCCACCCCAGTAGGCTCTCGTCACATCTCGGAGAAACTTGGTTACTCGAGTGCAACTATCCGTAACGTTATGTCGGAGCTTGAAGAGATGGGCTTTATCGATAAACCCCATACTTCCGCCGGCCGTGTACCTACTTGCATGGGTTACAGGTATTATGTAAACAACTTGATGGAGCTGGACGCGATTTCCCGCAGGCAAAAAGATATTATAGAGAGGGAATATTACGAAAGGAGAATCGAGACCGTAGAGGAGATGCTTAGATGCATATCGCACCTTTTGTCTATGCTTACCCGTTACGCCGGCATAGCCTGCGTCTCGTCACTAAAGTTCTACATGGAAGGCGCCAGTTACATGCTGGACATGCCGGAGTTCCGTGATGTAGATAAGATGAGGATACTCCTTGAGCTGTTCGACCGAAAGACCGAATTGCTTAAACTCCTTAATGAGGAAGATGACTCCGGCGGTGTCCGGATACACATCGGGGAGGACGAAAAAAGCGGAAGGCTTAAGGACCTTTCGCTCATTTCGGCCAGTTATAACATAAAACAAAAGCATAAGGGCAGTCTGGGCATACTGGGGCCCCTTAGGATGGATTACGCATCGCTTATACCGCTTGTGGATTTTGTTTCCAGGGCCATAGAGGAGATAATCAACGAAACGGAGATAAACTGTGACTGGTAAGAAATCGAAGCGCGAGAAGGATTGTACGGAGAAAAGGGAAGAGAGCGACGGGACGGAAGAAAATGCCGGCGGGGGCTCCGGCGCCGGCGCCGCCGGGGAGATTACAATTTCCGGGAAGGAATATGAACGCCTCCTTGCCTGCGAAAAGGAACGCGACGAATACAAGGATAAATACCTGAGAGCCCACGCCGAAGTCGATAACACGCTTAAACGCATGACAAAGTCCAGGGAGGACTACGTAAAGTTCGCGAATGAAGACCTCATATCGGAGCTTTTGTATGTGATGGATAATTTCGACAGGGCGCTCGGGCACATGGACGGTTCCCGGAAACTTGAGTCGGTAATAGAAGGCATAAAGATGATACAGAAGCAGTTCCATCTTTTGCTGGAGGCCCGGGGCGTCAGAAAGATAGAGAGCGTGGGGCAGAACTTCGATCCCAAATTTCACGATGCGGTGGAGCACGTCGAATCGGAAAATGAGATGAAGGACAAAGTAGTCGAGGAAGTCCAGACTGGCTATCTATTAAATGAGAGGCTGCTGCGGCCCGCCAGCGTAAAGGTGGGAAAGGGGCAAGCCGAGTCTTAAGACAGGCTGCACAGCCAAGAATATGAGAAGAAAATAAGGGAGGTATTCATCATGGCAGAGAGCAAGGGGAGAGTGATAGGCATAGACCTGGGAACAACTAATTCCTGTGTTGCGATAATGGAAGGCAAGGAGGCCAAGGTACTTACCAACGCAGAGGGCGCCAGGACAACTCCTTCGGTGGTTGGTTTTGCTAAGACCGGGGAGAGGCTTACCGGGCAGCCGGCAAAGAGGCAGGCGGTGGTGAATCCGGACAATACGGTCTTTTCCATAAAGCGCTTTATGGGAAGACGCCACAGTGAGGTGGCCGAGGAAGAGAAGCTGGTTCCCTATAAGATAAGCGAAGATGAAGGCGGAAATGTGGTAGTGGAAGCCGGCGGGAAAAAATATACGCCACCCGAGATATCGGCGATGATACTCCAGAAGATGAAGCAGACCGCCGAAGATTACCTGGGGGAGAAGGTGACCAAGGCCGTGATTACGGTGCCCGCTTATTTCAACGACTCGCAGCGCCAGGCCACCAAAGACGCCGGGCAGATAGCGGGTCTCGAGGTCTTGAGGATAATAAACGAACCGACAGCCGCAAGTCTGGCCTACGGGATGAATAAGAAGAAGAACGAAAAGATAGCCGTATATGACCTCGGAGGCGGAACCTTCGATATATCGATTCTTGAGGTGAGCGAGACCGACGGGCAGCTTTCGCTTGAGGTCAAGTCCACCAACGGCGATACCCATCTGGGCGGCGATAATTTCGACCAGAAGATAACCGACTGGATAGCCGAGGAGTTCAAGAAGACCAACGGCATAGACCTGCGCAACGACCGTATGGCGCTGCAGAGACTGAAGGAAGCCGCCGAGAAGGCTAAGTGCGAGCTTTCAAGCAATATACAGACAGAGATAAATCTGCCGTTCGTAACGGCCGATTCCTCCGGCCCCAAACACCTTACCATGACGCTCACAAGATCCAAACTCGAACAACTTACGGACGCATTGATAGAGAGGACTAAAGGCCCCTGCATTAAGGCCCTTAAGGATGCGGGGATGGAGGCAGGGAATATAGACGAAGTAATCCTGGTGGGAGGCCAGACCAGGATGCCTAAGGTGCAGGCACTGGTAAAGGAATTATTCGGCAAAGAACCTCACAAAGGGGTGAATCCCGATGAAGTAGTGGCGGTAGGCGCTGCCATACAGGGCGGCATACTGAGCGGCCATTCCGGCCTGAAGGATATACTGCTTCTGGATGTGACGCCGCTCTCTTTGGGAATAGAGACTCTAGGCGGGGTTCTGACAAAGCTGATAGAGAAGAATACAACCATACCTACCCGCAAGAGCCAGATATTCTCGACGGCGGCGGACAATCAAACCGCAGTTTCCATCCATGTGCTTCAGGGCGAACGCGAGATGGCCGCCGATAACAGGACACTGGGCAGGTTCGATCTCGTAGGCATACCCCCTGCGCCGCGGGGCATCCCTCAGATAGAGGTCGCGTTCGATATAGATGTCAACGGCATCGTCCACGTAAGCGCCAAGGATAAGGCCACCGGCAAGGAGCAGAAGATACGCATAGAGTCCTCCAGCGGCCTTTCCAAGGATGAAATAGACAAAATGATGAATGAGGCAAAGGCACACGAAAGCGAAGACAAGAAGAAGAGAGAGCTTATAGACGCAAAGAACCAGCTAGATACGATGGTTTACTCCGTGGAGAAAAGCGTCAAGGAGCACGGCAATAAAGTGAGTGCTGATGAGAAGAAGAGGATAGAGGAGGCTATATCTAATGCCAAGAGCAAGCTTTCCTCGGAAGACATAAACGAGATAAATAAGGCGCAGGAGGAGCTTACCAAGACCTCCCACAAACTGGCGGAGGAGATGTATAAGGAGGCTTCCAATAAACAGCAGCAGGCGCAGCAGGGAGGGGCTTCTCAAGGAGCGTCGTCTCAGGGAGCGGCAGGCCCTTCAGCCGGAAAAGAAGGCGGATCGGAAAAAGATAAGAAGGGCGAAGAGGACATAGTGGATGCCGACTATAAAGTGGAAGGCGAAGACGAAGAAAAGGGCAAGGGATAATAGCGTCTAGCGATTAGTAAAGCAATGTAATAGCCTTAGTCGATGGTCGATAGTCGATAGTCGATGGAAAAAACAAAATCCCTGGATTTTAATCTTTTGTCCATAGACCATAGTCCATTGACCATAGATTGCTAAGAGCACAAGAAAACGAGCGTCTAGCGATTAGCGGTTAGTAAAAACCAAGAGCACAAGAGCACAAGAGCACAAGAGCACAAGTTACAAGAGCACAAGAAAAGACCGGTTTACGGAAAAGCAAAAATCCCTTGCTACCGTCAACCATAAACCGTCAACCAAAAACCGAATATAAAAGACCGGTTGTCGGTGTACGGTTACCGGTTGTCGGAAAAAAAATTCATCTTTGCCGTAAACCGCAAACCATCAACCGTTCACCGGTAAATACCCTTTAAATTATGGAAAAACGCGATTACTACGAAGTACTTGGGATAGACCGCAATGCCTCTACCGATGAGGTAAAGAAAGCATATAGAAAGCTTGCCTTCAAATATCACCCCGACAAGAACCAGGGCGGGGAGAAGGAAGCCGAAGAGAAGTTCAAAGAGGTGTCCGAGGCATACGAGGTTTTAAGCGACTCTCAGAAGAGGTCTACCTATGACCAGTTCGGTCACGCTGGCATGCAGGGCGCTTTCGGAGGCAGCGGTTTCAACTGGTCGAACTTTACCCATTTCGACGACCTCAGGGACATCTTTGACGATTTCAACCTGGAGGATTTCTTTGATGGCCTGGGCGGCGGGATATTCGGCGGCAGTTCGCGCAGGGGCAGGCGCGGATACGTACGCGGAACCAGTATACGCATAAGTCTTGAGATAGGGTTTATCGAAGCGGCGCGCGGTTCGGAGAAGACCATATCCGTAAAGAGGGCCGAACACTGTTCGGTCTGCGGCGGCAAAGGCGCAAAGCCTGGCACTAAAAGAAAGACCTGTCCCGAATGCGGGGGTCGGGGGCAGGTAGTGATGTCGAGCGGCTTTTTCAGCATATCGCGCACCTGTCCCAAGTGCGGAGGCGAAGGAAACATAATCATTACCCCCTGCGTAGAATGCGGCGGGACAGGAAAGGTAAGGGTTACCAAAAAGATAAAGGTAAAGATACCCAAAGGGGTTGCCAACGGCACCAGGATACGCATAAACGGCGAGGGAGAGCCGGGCGCAAAGGGCGCTATGAGAGGCGACCTTTATGTGGACATCTATGTTAAACCGCACGATCTTTTTGAAAGACACGGAGACGATATACTGGTGAGTGTGCCTATAAGTTTCCCGCAGGCGGTATTCGGCGCCGAGATAGATGTCCCTACTCTCGAGGGGAAGGTGAAGATGACCGTGCCGCCCGGCACACAGAGCGGACGGATCTTCAGATTGAGAAGCAAGGGATTTCCGCACTTGCGTTCCGGCGGCGCGGGCGATGAACATGTGCGTGTATTTGTTGAGATCCCGTCGAGAATTACAAAAGAGCAGCGGAGCGCGCTTAAGACCTATGCGGAGAGCATGGGAGATGACAGCGGCCCTATGAGGAAATCTTTTCTTGAGCAGCTGAAGAGATTCGTTAATCGCTGAGAGATTGCAGGGGGCAGCCTCGGGTGTCCCACCCGAGGCTGCCCCCGGAGAAGGAGATAAAGATGCCTACATACGAATACGAATGCCGTAAATGCGGTAACCGCTTTGAAGCCTTTCAAAACATGAAGGATGAACCCTTGAAGGAATGTCCCAAATGCAGAGGGGAAGTAAAGAGACTTCTTGGAGTGGGGGCGGGTATTATCTTCAAAGGTAACGGTTTCTACCACACCGATTACAAGTCCAAAAAGACCCCAGAAAAGACCTCTTGCCCCCGTGACGGCAATGCCGGAGGCCAGACCTGTAAGAAGTGTTCCGCGCAAAAGGCTGAATAGGCATATACGCCCGCATAATCAGAAAGCGCGCCCCTTTTTTACTGCTTACTGCGGTTTTGCCCGAAGGATACCTTATAAGATGGATTTTTTAAGACGATTCATAAAATTCTGGTTTCCGGCAGTTATTTATGCTATATTGATATTTTGGTTTTCCTCAATGGAAAAGCCCCTGGGCATAGAGTTCGGATCAGGAATAACGGACAAGCTTCTGCACGTGCTGGAATATGCCGTATTCGGGATCCTGCTTATGCGCGCGCTATATTGTTCGGACAGTTCCATGTCGTGGAGGATAACCATCCTAATAGCTTTCATGATAGGCGCTTTTTACGGTTTTACCGACGAGCTGCATCAGAGCGTTGTTCCCGGCAGATATGCCACAGCGGCGGATTTCGTAGCTGACATCATAGGTGTATTGGCGGGTATATGGCTATACAGGTTTTTCATTATGCACCTTAAACCAGGCGCCCGCGCGGCCGGGGATAAGCGATAGTCTCAAATGGCCAGGATAAACCCTTTCAAAGGAATATTGTACAATCCGGATAAAATCGGAGCCGTTCAATCGGTGGTGGCGCCCCCTTATGACGTAATATCGGAGCGGATGAGGGAAGAGCTCTACAGATTAAGTCCGCACAATGTGGTGAGGGTTATTCTGGGCAAGGAGCGCAAGGGTGACAACCGGGCCGCCAATAAATACAAGAGGGCCGCGCGCTACCTGGATTCCTGGATCGAAAACGCCATTCTTAGACGCGATGACAAAGAGGCTTTGTATTTATACCAGCAAAATTATCTCTACAAGTCCGGGCTTAAGAAGCGCATAGGATTCATAGGTCTCATGAAGATAGAAGACCCCTCCTCGAGCCTTGTCCTGCCGCACGAGTACACCTTTTCGAAACCAAAAGCAGACCGTTTCAACCTCATTAAGGAGACCAAGGCTAACACCAGCCCCATCTTCTGCATATTCCGGGACAGCGGGGATAAGGTGACCTCTTCTTTGAGGTCTGCGGCCAGCAGCGCCGCGCCGGCCATAGACATAGAGCTTGAGGGGGTCAGACACAGGGTATGGAAACTGACGGATAGAAAAAGGATATCCCGCATAAGCAAAGCCATGGCATCCAAGCAGGTCTTTATAGCGGACGGCCATCACCGCTATGAAGTGGCTCTTGCATACCGCAACCATATGCGCAGGCTTCTTAAGAAAAAGGACGCCGGGCCATACGAAAACGTGATGGTCTATTTCTCCAGCCTTACCGACGAGAACCTGGTCATATTTTCCACTTACAGAGTCATAAAAAGCCTGGGAAAGATGAAATGGCAGGATATAGAAAAGCGGTTGTCCGGCTATTTCACCGTTAGCCGCGTCCGCGACGGAGAGACCATGTTTGCGAAACTGGAGAAGGTAAAGAGCGGTTACGCCTTCGGCATATACTATAAAGACGGGGGTTTCCGTGTCATAAAACTGAAAGACTCTTCGGTGCTCGATGAAGTGATAAAGGCGGACAAGTCGAGAGTATGGAAGAGACTTAACGTCACAGTCCTTCATTTTCTGGTGTTCGATCATATATTGAAGGTAGATAAAACCAGGGCGAATGACAAGAACATCATATATACCAAGGATGAGAAGCACGCCGTGAGGTTGGTAGACGAAGGCACCTGCGACATAGCCTTTTTCCAATTGCCCACAAAGGTGGATGAGGTCCGAAACATAGCCAGAAACGGCGACAGGATGCCGCACAAATCCACTTATTTTTACCCTAAACTCCTTACCGGGCTTGTATTGAACAAGTTTTAGGATGAGGGAGAATACATGGACTTGCATGATATAAAGAAGGCTCTCAACGCAGGCGCGATAAGTTCCGTTTCCGAGCTTACAAAAAAGGCCATCGAAGAAGGTCTCCCCGTCAGAGAGATACTGGATGCGCTTATAGGGGGGATGGATGAGATAGGCGTGAAATTCAGGAGCAACGAAATCTTCATACCGGAGGTCCTCATATCTGCCAAGGCCATGCACGCAGGCCTCGATGTGCTCGAGCCGCACCTTTCTAAAAGCGGTATAAAGCCCGTTGCCAAGGTGGTGCTGGGGACGGTCAAAGGAGACCTCCATGATATAGGCAAGAACCTTGTCTCAATGATGTTGCGCGGAGCGGGATTCGAGGTGATAGATCTGGGAATAGACGTGCCGGCCGAAAGGTTTGTGGAAGAAGCAGGGAAAGAAGAGGTCAGGATAGTTGCGATGTCCTGCCTTGTCACCACTTCCATGAATTCCATGAAGGTCGTGATAGAGGCGATCAAAGGCGCGGGACTCAGTGGCAAAGTCAAGACTATGGTGGGCGGAGCTCCGATAACGGAAGGGTTCGCCGGATCCATAGGAGCGGACGGTTACGCCGATGAAGCTTCCTCGGCGGTGGAGAAGGCCAGGGAACTTATTGGTTTACGTGTTGGCGGATAGTATGTATAATTATAGTATACCCCATATGGGCAGGCGGCAGGGCTGGATATGGCGTTATTCGGTAAACCTAGATACACTATAGTAAAGGTATCTAAGAAAAAAGACATCCCCAAGGGGCTTTGGACCAAGTGCAGGGAATGCGGGGAGATAATATATAACAAGAAACTCGAAGAGAACCTCAAGGTCTGTCCGAAGTGCGGTTATCATTTTACCTTGGGCGCCTACGAGAGAATCGAAAACACCCTGGATAAAGGTTCTTTCAAGGAATTTGACAAGGAGATGACCTCCAGGGACCCCCTTGCATTTAAAGGTCCCAAAAAGTATAAGGATAAACTCGAAAGCGATAAGAAGATAACGGGCCTTAAGGAAGCCGTGGTCTCCGGTGAAGGTAAGCTGGAAGGCCGCCGCCTCATTTTTACCGTTACCGACTCGCGTTTCATAATGGGAAGCATGGGTTCGGTAGTAGGCGAGAAGATAACCAGGTCCATTGAGCGGGCGACGGAATCAAAGCTGCCCATAGTGATATGCTCGGGTTCGGGAGGCGGGGCAAGGATGTATGAGGGAATGTTCAGCCTTATGCAGATGGCCAAGACGAGCGCGGCTGTAAGCAGACACAACGGGCAGGGGCTGGCCTATATATCGCTTCTGACCAATCCCACAATGGCGGGAGTCATGGCAAGTTTTGCTTCGCTGGGGGATGTTATAGTGGCCGAGCCCAGGGCCCTGATAGGATTTACGGGTCCCAGGGTTATCGAACAGACTATAAGACAGAAATTGCCTGAGGGATTCCAGATGTCAGAATTTATGCTTGAACACGGCCTTATAGATATGGTAATTTCAAGGAAAGATATCAGATCGAGCTTAAGCAGGCTGATTGAATATTTTTCCTAAAAGTGTTCCGGCAACGGACTGCGAGAATAACTCCAAATAAAAATCAAGGATGAGCAAATGGCACAGGTGAGCTTAAGAGATGTTACGAAGGTATACGGCAAGGATGTGGTGGCCGCGAAGGATGTGACCCTGGGTGTAAACAATAAGGAGTTCCTCGTTATGGTAGGGCCTTCCGGATGCGGCAAGTCAACCGTATTGAGGATGATAGCGGGCCTGGAAGAGATAACCGAAGGGGAGATCTATATAGGAGACAGGCTTGTCAACGATATACCCGCAAAAGACAGGGATATAGCCATGGTATTTCAGAACTATGCGCTTTATCCCCATATGAACGTTTATAGCAATATGGCCTTTGGCCTCAAGCTGAGGCACCTTTCCCAGGATGAAATAGACAGGAGGGTGAAAGAAGCGGCGGCCATACTGGGCATAGATAAGCTCCTCAAAAGAAAACCCAAGGAGCTATCCGGCGGCCAGAAGCAGAGGGTGGCGGTAGGCAGGGCTATTGTGAGGAAACCGATTGTGTTTCTGTTTGATGAGCCGCTTTCCAACCTGGACGCCAAATTCAGGGTCCAGATGAGGACCGAGATACATAAGCTGCATAACGAACTCAAAACCACGATGATATATGTCACGCATGACCAGGTAGAGGCCATGACGCTTGGCGACAGGGTTGCCGTTATGAGGGAAGGAGTGATACAGCAGTGCGATACGCCGATGAACGTATACGACAGGCCCGTAAACAAATTCGTCGCCGGTTTCATAGGTAGTCCGCCCATGAATTTTATGTATGGGAGAATAACGAGCGATGGCGGTAAGTTGTATTTCGACGAGGGGACGTTTCGCCTGGGGATTATAGACAAGATGACGGATGCCATGTCTCGATATTCGGGGAAAGAGATTATCTTCGGCATAAGGCCGGAGGACATATATGACAAGTTCTTTGTGACCGAGGCCGAAAAGGACAATACCATAAATGTCACCGTAGAGGTGGTAGAGACCATGGGCTCCGAGGTGTATCTATACCTCAAAACCGAGAAGAGCGATTTTACCGCAAGAGTAACTTCGAGAAGCACGCCCGAGCCCAATAATAACCTCGACCTTGTCTTCGATATGTCAAAGGTCCATTTCTTCGATAAAGAGAGCGAAGAGATTATCATATAGCGGAAAAAGATTTGTTATGAAAAGATTCACCGCAGGAGTCGATGTAGGGGCTACCCACACCAAGGTGGCGGTAGTAGATTCCGAAGGCAGGATAACGAAAAAGGTTTCATTCCTTACCGGCACTCATAAAAAGGCCGGGTTGATAAAGGCCATAGCGAATGCGTTGGGCGGTCTTTTGCGGGAGATGAAGATAGGCAAAAAGAGATTATCGGGTATGGGGGTTGGAGTACCAGGTCTAGTGGACTACAAAAAGGGCCTGGTATTTTATTTTGTGAACATAGCCGGCTGGAGAAACATCCCCTTCAAAAGGCTTTTGGAGAAAGAGACGCGTCTTTCGTGTTTTGTGGATAACGACGTCAAAGTGATGGCCCTCGGCGAGATGGAGTACGGAGCCGCCAAGGGATATAAGAATGCAATCTGCCTTACCCTCGGAACGGGTGTGGGGGGTGCCGTTATAATAGACGGCAGACTTTACAGAGGCAGCGATATGGTAGCCGGCGAGATAGGCCACATACCCATTATAGAAAACGGTAGACAGTGCGCCTGCGGAGGTTTGGGCTGCCTTGAGGCCTACGTAGGCAAGGACTATTTTCTCAAATCCGTAAGGTCGGAACTGAGAGGCGGGGCATCGAGTCTTGCCCTTAAACTTTCCGGCGGCAAACCTTCGCGCATTACGCCGGAACTTCTGATGGAAGCGGCGCATAAGGGCGATGTATTCGCCCGGGATAAATGGAGAGAGGCCGCCGAACATATTGCCACGGCCCTTAAAGGCGTGATAAACCTTCTGAATCCGGAGTTGATAGTGATAGGTGGAGGTATTGCGGAGGCCGGCAGCCTTCTGTTCAGACCTTTAAGGAAGACCGTTAAACAGGGCGCGATGAGGATTCAGGGAAAGAGTGTAAAGATTCTCAAGGCGAAACTCGGAAACGATGCGGGGGTGATCGGCGCCTCGGTGTTAGTGAAGCAGCGTCTAGCGTCTAGAGATTAGCGGTTAGTAAAGACCGGTTATCGGTATATGGTTACTGTTGACGGAAGCCGTAGCGGGGACAGCCTCGCGTGGAACACACGAGGCTGTCCCCTGCGAAGACCAGGGATAGCGTAAACCATAAACCATCAACCGAAAACCGAATAAAGTCCATAGGCCATAGACTGAATATAAAGGAGCTTTTATGAAGATATTTATAGATACCGCCAACATCGAACACATAAAAGAGGCCAGCGACCTTGGTGTCATAGACGGGGTTACCACAAATCCCACCCTGGTATCCCGGGAGGGGAGGGATTTTCTTGAGCTTATAACCGAGATCTCTTCCATTGTAGATGGTCCCATCTCCGCCGAAGTTATCTCCCTTGACAGAGACGACATGCTGCGCGAGGCCAGGCAGCTGGCTGCTTTGCACAAAAATATCGTAATAAAGATACCTCTTACGGCTGAGGGGCTTAAGGCGGTCAAGGTGCTCTCCGGAGAGGGCATAAAGACCAATGTCACGTTATGTTTTTCGCCTAATCAGGCGCTTCTTACGGCGAAGGCAGGCGCTACATACGTCAGCCCGTTTATAGGAAGACTCGACGATATAAGCCACACGGGGATGGACCTTGTCCGGGACATAAAGACCATCTACGGAAATTACGGCTTCAAGACCGAGATCATCGTGGCAAGCGTACGACATCCGTTGCACGTACTGGAGGCGGCGAAGATAGGAGCTGATGTAGCAACGGTTCCTTACGAAGCGTTGATGAAACTTGTGAAGCATCCGTTGACGGATATAGGCATTGAGAGATTTCTTGCGGACTGGAAGAAGATGCGAGCTGCATCCGAGTCCGCTCAATCATAGAAAGGATTAAATGGTGAAAAGGTTATTCTGCGTGTTAGCCTGTCTCTTCTTTTCTTTTGCGGCAGGCGCCGCGGCGGAGGAGGTAAAGGGAGATAAGCTGCCTATCGTAGTAAACGGCGACAAGGTGCAGTATGACCATGCCAACAAGATGGTCACGGGTACGGGCAATGTCTCCATAACCTACCAGGATATCAAGATGACCTGCGATACCATAACCGTCAATATCGAAAAGAAAGAGGGCTTGGCCGAAGGCGGGGTAACGCTTTACCAGCAGGGTAATGTTTTCAGGGC
>Ga0272442_10009232_pt1 | contig 12368 bp, 13 predicted proteins | sample SSMForm2O_FD_200262 | JGI IMG/M metagenome (GOLD analysis project Ga0272442, IMG submission 200262) | Marine sediment archaeal communities from Little Sippewissett salt marsh, Falmouth, MA, United States - SSM-Form-2O | ecosystem: Environmental > Aquatic > Marine > Wetlands > Sediment ... | reverse complement strand
TGTGATATTCATGCTACTATAGTTACTCTTCTTTCCGCTTCTTGTCCATATCCGGGCGGGTGTTCGGGTCGCGCGGCTGTATGCTGTTCTGATATTCCATCCACCGGTCATACATTTTTTCAATAATAATCTTGTCCTCAGGATGGTCGATGTCGAGAGCGGCCCCTCCGTAACGGGTAACGGCATATGAACCCCTGGCCCCCAGAACACGGCTGATACTGTCGAAGGCCGAGTCGATGCCGACGCTGTTTTTCAGGGCCTTATACAGGCCATCATATCTCCGGTCGAAACAGATCCGCGCGAGATGGAGCTTCAAAGCGCACCGGAAGGTCCGTGCAAGACCTCTTCCGGTGAACAGGATTTCCAGGAACAGCTTCACCATATTCAGAAACTGCTTCTGATAACGGATTTCATACATCCGTTCGATGTAGCGAAGCCGTTCGATCTTGAGCGGTTTTATCATATCCAGATTATTCACCCTGTAGCTACCCTCTATGAGGCTGAAATAGGTCAACCGTATCCCCGGATTCTCCGCATCGGGATAGTAGTACGACAGGACCTCCTCCTCACAGAGGCCGATACAGAAGTCGTATTTTTCCGGGTCCGCATGCAGGATGAACTCGTCTATCTCCTGCGGTGTAATGAGGGGGATATCGCAGGAGCTCCCGACGACCGGAACCTCTCCGTACTTCTCCCTGTCCAGGAATTTGAATTCCAGATCGTCAGGGATCCCTTCGAGGGAGGCGACATAGCCGGCCTTTCCGTTTTCGATCAGATTCTCCTTCTGCTCGACTATTTTAACCCTGCTGTCCGGATATATCCCATACTCCGATAGTGTGTCTTTCAAACGGGACGCAGGTCCAACGACAACAATGTTCCCGACGTATTCGGAGCCGAGGAAGGCCCGCACGACGTACACGATACAGGGAATACCGTGGATTTTCAGGAAGGCCTTGTTCTGGTTATCTACGAGTTTACTGGCCTTTCTGTCGCCCGCAAGTATGACGGCATTGGTTTTGTTCATCTTCTACTTTAATTGTATGAATACCAGTTCAATGGGGCAAGCGTGTGTGAGTGTATTGGTTTTGCGCGGGAGTCGGCAGCGGCGGGGGCGGTCGCCGGGAACGTTAGGGATGAACCGGATCCTCTGGGGCCTCTGTTAATGGGGAACGGGAGGAATGAAAAAGCCTTCAGCACCGCTTTTAATAGGAACGCGATGTGCGAAATACCATTGAACCGCGGTGCAGGGCCGTTGAATCAGGCAGATATGTGAGTAATGCTCCCTTTTCGTACAGCCGCTTACGGAATATGCTTTTATTCCAATTTTTGAATTTTAGGGATGATCTCTGGAATCGTCTTAGATACAGTAATCCAGATAATCTCTGGATCGATAACATCATACCCGTGAATTAACCTGTCTCTCATCCCTGACATGGCTTTCCAGGGAATGTCAGGATTGTTTTCTCTCAATGTATCCGGAAGACGCTTTGTAGCTTCTCCTATTATTTCCAGACAGCGAATGACTGCAAACTGGGTCTTATCATCCTCCTTGAAGGACTGGAGATTAAGATCTTTAATAAATCTTTGAGTGCGTTCCATCGACTGAATTATATCTGTTAGATAATCTGAATATTTATCTTTCATATATATTGGACTTCTTGAAGAATCCGGGTTCCTATGGATGGTTTTAAATCAGATTTCACTACAAGATCGACCTGTATCTGTAATTCTTCCGAGAGTATGTTCTCTAATTCAATTAATTCCAGCAGACCGATTCTGGAAGGTCTCTGGATATCTACTAAAACATCAATATCACTACTGTTTGTTTCCGAGCCCTTAAGAAATGAACCGAAAATACCTATTTCAGTTATTCCATATTCTCTGAGGAGAGGCTTTTTTTTAGTTAAATAGGCCTTGATCTCTTCGATATCTTTCATAACAGATTCACTGCATAAGAATAATATAAAATCAATGAAAAAGGAACAATAACCTCTTCTACTTCCAAAGAAAATGTTAGATATGAAAATAGCAGCACACAATGTGGGAAGCAGTGCATTTATGTCATCACCGATGCTAAATTTGAGGAAAAGGAATGCGAACCGCATGAAGGATAGAATGAAAGTAGGAGTCGTTTACTTCTAAAATTTTTTCCGTGACTCTGCATCGTAACTCCGGTGAGAACTGCAATTATACTCAGGTGTTAACAGTAAAAATAGTATCTGAGATATATTCTATTTGACTCTCAAAGAGGGGGAACGTATACTGTTTTTACTTGGAATTGTAAATGTTATTAAAAAAACCGGAAGATAAGAATGGTCATTGGGAGAAAGCCCTTGATCTGACTCATTGCATCGCTAAGACGGTTTCTTCGATGGGAACCCAAGGAGTTCCCGGATTAAACATTGAAGCCCACAGTAAAATCGTAGGCCTTATTGCCAGGGAATTAGGATCAAGACTGCCCAGGAGATTAAAGGACTTTATGCTTCCTTTGGGCTTTGAGCTGGTAGCGGCGAGCCATGATGTAGGGAAAATAAATCCTCACTTCCAAAAAAAAATATATTCTTCCATTTACCCTGATATTTCTCATATCGAAGAACTGTCATCCGCAAAACCGGAGATGGAAAAGCAAATTGGATATCATTCTGCAGTCAGCCAGGCTGCTCTTGAAGGTTCATCGTCCCGGTTTGTTCCCGAGATTGTAGGCAGGCATCATGGAAAAAGCCCTCAAAGTACCCCATTGAAGAATGATGAAAGTATCGGGGGTGAAGTATGGCAAAGGGTACGGGAAGAGCTGATTGAGAAATTAAAGATATTTTTAAAAAGGGATTGGCCTGTTATCAATAGTGATCTTCAGGCTGATTTCTTAGCCGGCCTGACATCGGTTGCTGACTGGATTGGCTCTGGTCCCATTTTTGATAGCTTTTGCTCAATTGATGAACGGGATCTATCAGTACTGGTTAAAGAAGCTTTGGATAAAGCCGGCTTTGTAAGGCCGGAAATCATTAGGGATCTTTCCTTTCCTGACATTTTTCCAGGCTTTACACCATTCCCCTTTCAGTCGCATTTTATCAGTATGGTTGATGGTCCTGGAGTTTATGTGATGGAAGCCTTGATGGGCAGGGGCAAAACAGAAGCGGCTTTGTATGCCTCTTATAAATTAATGCAGCAGAGCAGCGCCTCTGGAATTTATTTCGCTCTTCCCACGAGACTCACATCGGAAAAGATGTATGAGAGGATGAATAGATTTCTTCAAAAAATATTGGCCCCACAGGATAAGCATACGAATCTTCTTCTCCACGGGCAGTCTTGGCTCTATGAGACTGATTTAGGTGCGGACGGGCAGCCGGGCTATTCCTGGTTTAACTCTGCAAAACGCGGAATTCTAGCACCCTTTGCTGTGGGAACAATAGACCAGGCTCTTATGGCGGTTATGAATGTTAAACACGGCTTTGTACGGTCTTTCGGTTTGGCGGGAAAGGTTGTCATACTTGATGAGGTACACAGCTATGATGCCTACACCGGTACTATTATGGCCAAGCTGGTTGCTTCGCTGCGTTCTCTGGGCAGTACCGTCATCATTCTCAGTGCCACTCTGTCGGGAAGCAGAAAAAGCTCTCTTTTGTCTTTTTGCGGGAAAGAAATAGGTTTTACCGAGAATAGCAGTTACCCCCTGGCTACCAAAATCCAAATTGATTGTGGTGTGGTATTTTCCGAGAGGATTCACAATGAGGAACGTACTATTCGACTCTTTGCCTCTTCGGATGAAAGGGAAGCAGCGGAAAAGGCTCTGGAAAAAGCTTCCTGGGGGGAACAGGTACTCTGGATTGAGAATACAGTAGCTGAGGCCCAATCTTCTTTTCGCTATTTATCTGCTCGGGCCAGTGAAGTTGATGTAGAAGTCGGATTACTGCATGCCAGGTTCCCCAAGATCCTAAGGGCAGAGATTGAACAGAAGTGGGTCAATCTTTTTGGAAAGAATAATACCCGTGAACGTGCTTCACGCGGTCGCATTCTGGTTGGCACTCAGGTATTGGAACAGTCACTGGATATTGATGCCGACTTTCTTATTTCCCGTCTTGCGCCCACCGATATGATATTACAAAGAATAGGTCGGTTGTGGCGGCATGAGTCCAATAATTCTGTACGACCCGCTGCGGCGGGCCCTGAAGTAATATTTATTACACCGGAGTTGTACAGGCTTGAGGATAACCTGGAATATGTTTTTGGACCCAGCGGAAAAGTATATTCCCCCTATGTTCTTGCCCGCACTACGGAGCTTATGTATTCTCTTCAGGAAGTTTGCATCCCCGGAGATATAAGATGGCTAATTGAAAAAACCTATCAAGAAAGGCAGGATCCTCCAAACTTCCAGATAGCGTTTAGAAAACTGCAGCACGAAAAACAACGATTAGAACGGTTTGCACGATTAAGTACCGCCTCGATGGGGCAGACATTATCGGAGTCTGCTTCTACGAGATACTCCGATATGGTCAGTTGCGATGTTCTACTTCTGACGCGGGAACCAGATTTGGACTCGGCCGTAATAACCTTCTGGGATGGAGTTAAAGTTTGCTTAAAAGGTAATGCGGCGTTAAAAGAGAAGAAAGAAGTCATCCGTCAAATTCAAAAAAGAATTGTAAGTGTCCCAAGCTACCTTGCACCTGCAGCAATCTCCAAGAATGAAATTTCATGGTTGAAACCATATATATATGTATCCGATCAGGAGGAGGAGCGTGTTAGAGTTGGAATACTGGAAAAAAGCGGTCGTATCAGCGGTTTAGGCGGGCGTATGGTAAATAGCCACTACGACCTATATTTTGATTCAGTGATGGGGTTTTCAGCAATTAAAAAGGAGGCTTAATGGAACGACGGTTTAACTTGGTATATGAGGATTGGATCCCTGTGGCAGGGCGGGGACGTGTATCGCTTGAGAGGATCTTCAGCGATCCTGAATTGGAGAATCTCGGCGGTACTCCGGTACACAAGATCAGTATCCTGAAGCTTCTTCTTGGTATTGCACAAGCGGCACATACTCCAGCAGATGACGATGAGTGGAGCAGTCTGGGTGCTGAGGGTATGGCAGCAGCCTGTCTTGATTATCTGCACAAGAAGAAGGACAGGTTCTGGCTGTATGGGGATGAGCCTTTTCTTCAAATGAAGGGCTTATCCAATAAAACGACAAATCTCAAGGGAAAGAAAATAAAAAAGTATGATCGCTTTCGGCCATATCTACCTGATGTGTCATCCACTAATGATACTATCTTATCTGAATTTCAGATAGACAGGCCTCTTCATGATAGTGACCGCGCATTGATGCTTGTATCTCTAATGAACTATGCGCCGGGAGGTAAGCGGGTAGAGAATATTGGACCTTTATCTTCGGTTTATGTCGGAAAAGGAACATCAGCCAAGGCTGGGCCTAGTTTAGGCGGTTATATCGGGTATTTAAATAGCTGTCTTTGGTCAGATACTGTTATAAATACGGTGTATGCAAATTTATTTACTCTTAAAAGTATAAAGGAAATGGGATTCTGGAGAGATCTCTCTGTAATACCGCCATGGGAGGCAATGCCGAAGCATGAAGATGATCCAATAGCAGGGCGAATAAGAAACAGTATTTACGGGTCATTATGTGCCCTTAGCCGTTTTATCCTTTTTACCGAGCAGGGGATGGTTTACACAGAGGGCTTACAATATCCAAGCCATAAAGATGGTTGGCGAGAACCATTTTTCTCCTGGAACAATAAGGACCAATTTCTATGGCTTGATACGGAGAAAAAGCCCTGGAGAAATTTTGTATCACTTCTAAATTTTCCTATGTCAGGAGGGGATGCTACATATCAGTGTCCACAAATTAATGCCTTTTGGAATCGTGGTCGAGAAAGGCTTTCTGTTTTGGGCGTTTGGTCTGGAGGACTAAAAGTACGGGGAACTGCCGGAGATCAGTCGGTAAAACAGAAGGACGATTTTGTTGAATCACTCATTTTAGTACCTACAGATATTATAGGTTCTCAATGGTTTTCTGTACTGCAAGGAGAAATGGCATATTTAGAGCAACTTTCAAAAATATTGTATAGCTCAATGAAAGAGTATTTTAGAGAGCTTAAGTCTCAAAAAACAAACCAACTATCAAAGGCTCAATACAGTTATTGGGAGCTCACTGAGGGCTACTTGCCGGAAATAGTGCTTCATTGTGAGAGTGAAGAGAAGATGAAAGCAGTGCGAAGGAACTGCATTGATATTGTGCATCGTCTATATAACGAATATTGTCCGTCGCAGACTTCCAGACAAATAACCGCCTGGGCAAAAAACCGTCCCAGGATAAATATAAGTACAAGAAATAGACAGGAGGGAAAAATTGCAGTCGAAAATAGCTGAAGCATTTGTAAACTATGTCTATGAAATGGTTCATACAAGGCAAGACTCCGGCTTCGCTGCCAAGATGAAAAAGGCTGATAACGAAGTAACGGAAGTACAGAGTTGGGAGCTCCTCGCCCGCTGGACTGACTTGGAGAATAAAAAACGAACCAGGTGTTTTTCCCTCATTGGTGCAGCGGTTTCCAGGTCAAAGAGACATATCAACGGTGATCTCGGCCTTGGATCAGCACTAAGGCAGAGCCTTGAAGAAACATCTGAAATTGAGAAGAGCAGTGCTGCGGCAAGGCTTCGCAGGATTCTGTCCTGTCAGGATAGTCTTGAGCTCATTCGGATTTTGCGATCTACCTTGCGTTTTTTGGAATCAAGTGAAATAGCTCTGGATTATTCCAGGCTTCTTAAGGAGTTGCTTATCTATGATTATGACGATGCTCGGGAACGATGTCGTGCCCGTTGGGCCATGGAGTTTTTCGGGCAGAAGGAGGAGTAATGGTTGCCAGTATTTTATACCTCCAACGACGGGATATAAAAACTATGGAAAAAGTTCCGGATGCTTACGGAATCCACAAGCTGGTCTATAGTCTCTTTCCTGGCGATAAGCGTAATTTCTTATTTCTTGATAAAGGCGGACGTTATGGCGAGAGAAAAATACTCATTATTTCTAAGGATCAACCGGTACCAAACACTATTGGAGAGATTCAGAGTAAATTCATTCCCGAAAGCTTTTTAAGTTATGTTGTTTACGCTTTTGAAGTGAAACTGAATCCGATTAAGAGACTTAACAGCACGGGTAAGGCTGTTCCTATTCTGGGAGAAGAAAACTTGAAGGCCTGGTTTCTTTCAAGACAGGCTTCCTGGGGGTTTTCTGTAGAGCTAGATCGACTGGAAGTTTATGATACGGGAATTCAGAAGTTTCAACGCGGCGGTACGAATATTCTTCATAACACGGCAACATTCAAGGGAATACTGACGGTTGAGGATAAGGGTCTTTTTCAAAAGTCATTCAATAAAGGAATGGGGCGAGGCAAAGCTTTTGGTTTCGGCCTGCTGCAATTATATCCAATAAAAATGGAAAAGGAGTGAAAAATGGCAAATAGCTACACAGGTAAGAAGGTTGAGTTTCATATTTTACAGAGTTTTCCCGTTACTTGTCTGAACAGGGATGATGTAGGGGCTCCTAAAACCGCCGTAGTAGGCGGGGTTACCAGAGCCAGGGTCTCTAGTCAATCCTGGAAACGTCAGGTTCGATTATCAATGCAGGATTATGGAATTAAAATTGGGGTGAGAACCAAACATGTAACGGATATTGTTGCCCAATTCTGCCGGGAGGTAGGTGCTTCAGAAGAGCAAGCTGTGCAGGCTGGAACAAATATAGCCGAAGCGATTACCAACAATACCCTTCATTTCTTCACCGAGATGGAAGCCAGAGCTTTAGCTGAATATGCCAAGAGTAAAGATTTCAATGTTGATAATAAAGACAAAGGTATTTTTGCGGTGCATAAAGAGAATTTTAACCCTGCCGTAGATGGTCTGGATATTGCCCTCTTCGGCCGGATGGTGGCACAGGCCATGGATTTGCGTATAGAAGCTGCCTGTTCTTTTGCCCATGCTATTTCTACTCACAAAGTGTCAAACGAAATAGAGTTTTTTACAGCTCTCGATGATGCAAAACCGGAGGATCAGGCTGATGCCGGGTCTTCTCATATGGGTACGCTGGAATTCAATAGCGCCACATACTATCGGTATATCGGTTTGGATATTGGGCAATTAGTAGACAATCTTGGAGGGGACGAAGCCTTGGATAAATCCATCGAAGCTTTTACCAAGGCCCTCTACGTTGCTATCCCTGCCGCGAGACAGACAACTCAGGCAGGCTACAATTCATGGGATTATGCACGGGTTTTTATCCGCCGAGGGCAGTGTTTACAGGCTTCCTTTGACGAACCTGTAAAGTCGCGTGGAGAAGGATTTCTCAAGCCAAGTATCGAAAGGTTAGATGAGTTTTTGGATAAAAAGGAAAAACTTGCAGGATCCCTATTTGGGAAGATTCGCGACTTCTCCTGGGGAGAGGAGGAAAGTTTCAGTATCGATGACCTGATAACAGGTATACAGGAAGCAATAAAGGTTTAGCCATGTCTAAGTATTTATCTTTATGGATTGAGGCTCCCTTACAAAGTTGGGGATATGACTCAAAATTCGGACGACGCGATACTTTGCCTTTCCCGACAAAGTCTGGAGTCTACGGACTGTATTTAGCCGCGCTGGGTGCCGGCGGAGCACAGCGCGAACTTTTAGCAGAATTGTCGGAAGCCAAAATGACGGTATACTCTTTCAGAACAAAGAAAGAAGAGGAACATTGGAATAATAAAGGCAAAACCCCGTTCCTCATGGATTTCCAAATGGTGGGAAGCGGGTATCGCGATTCAAAGGATCATCCCTGGGAGAGGCTGCTCATTCCAAAGACGGCGGAGGGAAAAACTGCAGTTGGAGGAGGAAGTAAGATGACCTATCGGTATTATCTTCAAGACGCCCGTTTTGCGGTTATACAAGTGCTACCAAAAGAGTTAGCTACTCGAATTGCTGTTGCTTTACAAGCTCCTGTCTATAATCTGTATTTTGGCCGGAAGAATTGCGTCCCATCAGACTTTATCTATCGTGGTACCTTCGACAGCTCTGTCGAAGCAGAGTCTTTTCTTTTGCAACTGGCCGAAGAGAAAGGACTGGAGGAGGACTTCCGAGTGTTGGACGGAGCAGGTGAAGGAGACGAGATGCTTATAAACGATATCCCTGTCCAATTTGGGGAGGTTAAGGACTATCGAGACAGGAAGGTAACTATAGTAAAGAATGCAGGATAAAAAGAAACGGCTGTTTATAAAAGTTCAGCGTGAAAATCTTCCCAAGATAAAAGATAGGTATCCATTTATCTATCTGGAACGGGGGAGGTTGGAAATTGACGACAGCAGTGTGAAATGGATAGACAGCGAGGGAAATCTTATCCGGCTGCCCGTGGCTACTTTGAATACTATCTTGCTTGGGCCTGGTACCAGTGTAACTCATGAAGCTATAAAAGTTATGGCAGCGGCCAACTGTAGTGTCAGTTGGGTCGGAGAGGACAGCATGCTGTTCTACGCAGTCGGACATAGTCCAACAGCAGATTCAAGAAACCTACGGCATCAGGCAGAGATGGCCTCTGATAAAAGGAAACGACTTGAAGTGGCGCGAAGGCTTTTTTCCTATCGCTTTCCAAATGATGACATCAGTGCGAAGACTCTTCAGCAACTCATGGGAATGGAGGGACACAGGGTCCGAGCCCTTTATCAGGAAAAGGCGGAGAAGTATGGGGTTGGATGGAAAGGGCGGTCTTACGTCCCTGGTAAGTTTGAAATGGGAGATCTTACCAATCAAATACTGACATCAATGAATGCCGCGCTCTACGGAATACTTACATCGGCTATTTACAGCACGGGTTATTCTCCCAGGATAGGCTTCATACATTCCGGTAGTCCTCTTCCCTTCGTTTATGATATGGCGGATCTATACAAGGATGAGATTTGTATTGATTTAGCGTTTAAATTAACACTGAGATTGGGAGGTAAATACAACCGGCATTATGTTTCTGATGCCTTCCGGGAAGGGGTTATCCAGCAAAAGATACTAGACAGGATCGTTGAAGATATAACATGGATTCTTTGGGGGACTCATGGTCGTAGTGATAGCAAATGATTTGCCTCCAGCGGTTCGGGGACGAATGAAGCTCTGGTTCATTGAACCTAAGCCCAATGTATTTGTCTCTGGCATAAAAGATTCGGTGGCTGAAGGTGTGATTAAGTACCTATTCGACTCTTGTCCGGTGAAATCTGGTTTACTTGTCCTTCAGAAAATTAACCGTCCGCCTTATTATCGTATCTGGGGAACGGGAGATTCCCGAAAAAAAATAGCCAACCTGGAAGGGTGGCAACTGATCTTTGAAAAAATAGAGAAGGGTAAAAACGCTATAGATAGCGTATAACTAATTAATAAAACGCTATATGTTGCTGTCTTCCCCGCGTCCGCGGGGGTGTTTCCAGGGTGTCCTACAGCGGGCTATGGGATGTGTTGTCTTCCCCGCGTCCGCGGGGGTGTTTCCCTACACAGTGACCGCCGAAGGGCAGACGCTCAGTCTTCCCCGCGTCCGCGGGGGTGTTTCTACTCCTCTATCTCTTCCCTACTGTGCGCCGCCGTCTTCCCCGCGTCCGCGGGGGTGTTTCCTGTTAGAGAGCAGCATACAGTTAAAGCAGGGGGTCTTCCCCGCGTCCGCGGGGGTGTTTCCGTGCGATAGCTATTAGGCAGTATCGCATGTTGGTCTTCCCCGCGTCCGCGGGGGTGTTTCTCTGCATGCCTGGAAGCGTATGGAATATCGGAGGTCTTCCCCGCGTCCGCGGGGGTGTTTCTGCCTGGAAGCGTATGGAACATCGGAGTAAACGGTCTTCCCCGCGTCCGCGGGGGTGTTTCCGAATGGTACCGAGCAGAACATATCCAAACAGAGTCTTCCCCGCGTCCGCGGGGGTGTTTCCGTAAGACCACAAGACAGCAGACTACAAAGAAGGTCTTCCCCGCGTCCGCGGGGGTGTTTCTCATCGAGCAACTCCAGAGTGATACCGACAGAAGTCTTCCCCGCGTCCGCGGGGGTGTTTCTGAAGCTCTGCCCGAATCGGTTCGGTTGCTCTAGTCTTCCCCGCGTCCGCGGGGGTGTTTCTTTGTCCTTACTCATCTATTCACCCTCCTGACAGTCTTCCCCGCGTCCGCGGGGGTGTTTCTGACGAATTCGGCAAGGCGGTAGTTAGGTGTCCGTCTTCCCCGCGTCCGCGGGGGTGTTTCTCCTCTCTTTCCGCTCCCGTTCTTTTTCGGCCTGTCTTCCCCGCGTCCGCGGGGGTGTTTCCGATTGGTAAACGTGCGTTCTGCCGCGCCGTGTGTCTTCCCCGCGTCCGCGGGGGTGTTTCTACCCATAGACTTCGACAGGCCGATAGCACCCTGTCTTCCCCGCGTCCGCGGGGGTGTTTCTTGGTCGACGAACAACACTCCGGGATCGGCAACGTCTTCCCCGCGTCCGCGGGGGTGTTTCTTTTGATATCCCCGCCGGGAGGGATTGCACCTCGTCTTCCCCGCGTCCGCGGGGGTGTTTCTCTGACCGTTGATGATTTAGGGCACACACACCAGTCTTCCCCGCGTCCGCGGGGGTGTTTCCAAAATCAGCAACCGTCGCCGATGCCGCCTATGGTCTTCCCCGCGTCCGCGGGGGTGTTTCTTGTCTACTTATGTGCCAGTGGTCAAAGTCGGTGTCTTCCCCGCGTCCGCGGGGGTGTTTCCATGTTTTCCGCTGCTCTGAGTGCTTCATTGTCGTCTTCCCCGCGTCCGCGGGGGTGTTTCCAACGACGCACTAACTATGAGGCGCAACAAAAAGTCTTCCCCGCGTCCGCGGGGGTGTTTCCTTCCACCGGAGCGGCGTTTTCGACTGCCGTTTGTCTTCCCCGCGTCCGCGGGGGTGTTTCTGTACACACTTTACGACGTAGTAAAAGCAGAAAGTCTTCCCCGCGTCCGCGGGGGTGTTTCCGCAGTACAAAGACGAGTAGAAGATATGAAAAAGTCTTCCCCGCGTCCGCGGGGGTGTTTCCACCTGTGTCTGTGCCAGATCGGATAGTAGTAGGTCTTCCCCGCGTCCGCGGGGGTGTTTCCACCTTCGCCGATGGGTGGCTGTACCGGGAATCGTCTTCCCCGCGTCCGCGGGGGTGTTTCCTAGAGAGGAGGGCGAAAAAACACCGACGAAAGGTCTTCCCCGCGTCCGCGGGGGTGTTTCCATTCCGGTACATCTTCACTCATGACTTCTATTGTCTTCCCCGCGTCCGCGGGGGTGTTTCCATTCCGGTACATCTTCACTCATGACTTCTATTGTCTTCCCCGCGTCCGCGGGGGTGTTTCTGTTGTCTGACCTGGAGAAGAGAGCTTGCGCAAGTCTT
>Ga0272442_10009231_pt1 | contig 12372 bp, 13 predicted proteins | sample SSMForm2O_FD_200262 | JGI IMG/M metagenome (GOLD analysis project Ga0272442, IMG submission 200262) | Marine sediment archaeal communities from Little Sippewissett salt marsh, Falmouth, MA, United States - SSM-Form-2O | ecosystem: Environmental > Aquatic > Marine > Wetlands > Sediment ... | reverse complement strand
GGCGAGAAAGTCGTCGTCACGTTCGAGTTGGGCAACACCGTTGAGTTCAAACGATGGGTGCTGGGGTTCGGGCGTCACGCCAAGGTCACACAGCCCAAAGCCCTGGCACAGGAGATTCGCGAGGAGCATCGCGTCGCTGCGGGTGGAGGCTGAACTCGCTTCTGCCCCTGCATCAGCCTCAGGTTCGGGGCCGGTTACCGCGGATAGTCAAGGGATCGAGGCCGGCCGCAGCCAGCGTAGCATCCCACGACCCAAAGAGCCGGCATGCGGGCCGCCGTATCCAGTTGGGGGTAACATCCCGGGCGTTGAGCGGTTCACCGGCCCGGTGCTTCCGTTGTATCTCTCTGATCAGCGCATCGGCCGTCCACGGCTGCCGATAGACGCGGACTTCCTTTGGGTCGATGCCTGCCGCCCTCAGCGCGTCGTCCCAACACCCAAAGAGATCGACCGCCGCGTGCGAGAGGGAACTCCGGCCAAAGGCCGCGTGGTTGAGCTTTCCCCCCTCGTCACGAATCCGCCTGATCGCCGTGACCACACGTGCACGCGTCCATTTTGGGACGCGGCGGCGCCATCGCTCCGGGTCGATGCCGGCGGCTTCGAGCGCATCGCTCCAGGAGCCGAACCAGCGTTCCGCCGCGCTTGCCAAGGTTGCCTCGCTTCGTTGCACGGCCCCCGCGTTGAGGGGCAGGCCCAGTGCGTCACGTCGCCGAATCCTCTCGATCACGGCCTTGTGGCTCCAGCGACGGTGACGCCGCACGCGATCCGGGTTGATCCCCGCAGCCTGCATGGCGTCGTCCCACATGCCAAAGAGGCGGAGGATTTGCGCGTGGAGCTGGGGGTCTTCCCGCAAGACGGCGGCGTGGTTCAGCGGCAGGCCCTCGGCTTCCCGAGCCAAGATGGCCTTGAGCACACGTTCGCGACTGCGACTCGAGGAGAGGCGGCTGGACGATGGGTTACCGGACCCGTGCATCTCCCCGTCCTCGCCTGCCGGGCCAGCGCAGGCCGTTCGTTTGCGATCGGAAGTAGCCGACCTTGGCCGGGTCGACCCCGGCGGCCAGAGCGGCGGCTTCGCACGACCCAAAGAGCCTCCTGCACGCCTTGACCAAGGAAATCGGCCTGATCGAAGAGACGCAGGTCGGCTGAACGCCTTCTGTCACCCTTCGCCGGAGTTCCTCCGTGACGCTCTCCCGTGTCCATTGCCGGCGAACGGCCCGGACGCTGTCGGGATCGATGCCGGCAGCACATAAGGCTTGGTTCCACCCGCCGTGATGGCGCCGGGCAGCGTCATACAAGCCCTGGTCAGCCTTGATCACCGTCATGCAGTTGACAGGCTCTCTCTTTTGGACTCGGCTCTGAATCGCCGCCTCCACTTTGGCGCGTGACCACTGCGGAGGCAGGTTCCGCTGTTGCGCCACGCCGGCGGCTTCCAGTGCAGCATCGAAGGAGCCGAAGAGTCGTTCCGCTGCCTTACCGATGGATCGCGGCCGAATGGCATTCCTCGTCACGCGAGCTCCGCTTGCCGCGTGCGCCTGGATTGCCCGGACAAGGCTCGCCCTGGTCCACGGAGGGCGTTGACGGCGGATGTTCGTCGCGTCGAATCCGGCCACTGCCAGCGCTTTGTCCCACGACCCCCAAAGCCTCCGGGCGGCCTGGGCAAGGCCACCGTCGATTCTCCCCACGGACTTCACGTTCATCACGACGCCCCGGCGCTCGAGCTCTCGAATCCGCCGTATGACGCGTTCTTTTGTCCAGACCCGCCTACCGGAGATCGACTCAGGGTCTACCCCAGCTGCCCGAAGGGCGTCGCCCCAGATTCTGAAGTGCCGCACGGCCGCAACGTAAAGCGGCCGATCATCCATCTTGACGACCGTGGTCCGCAAAGACAGTCCCTCCAGCTCTCTCTGCAGCAGACGGCGCACAACATCTTCTCTGCACCGGTATTCCTTCTGGCCTGTCATGTCTTGCCGCGTCGCTCGTCTTCTGCCCCAACCACCTCGGTAGCGTATATGATCCGCACACCGCACCTGGCGAATTCGGCCTCGACCTTCAGGCCTTCGGTTAGCCCAGCCCGGGTCAAGCGCGCGAAGTCCTTCATGATCAGCACGTCAAAGTCATTCTGTTCGCGCTTGCGGGAGAGCAGTTTTCGGAGATCGTCCCGCATCGCAGGCGGGCCGCCGCTCACGCCTGCCAGTCTCACCTCGCCCACGCACTTCATGTCGTTGCGGTCGCCGAACTCGCGGATCTGGCGGACCTGCTCTTCCAGCTTGGCAGCCGCTCCCTCCGCCGCGGCGCACCGGGCATACGCGATGTATCTCTTCCCGTGATACGCCGGCCTCTCGATCCTTGCTGTTGGGCCCATCTGCTTAAGCTCCTCTGCTCTCGGACCTACACCTCCGCCGGCTACGCAGCAGACTCACACCAGGTCGAAGAAACTGTCCCTGCCGAGATGTGGCAGGTACTTCATTACCGCCGCCGGTAGGGGCAGGACTTCCAGCCGAATCCAGCTGCTCTCGCCGGAGAAGCACACCCGCTCGACGGCGAACTGGCGCTGGCGCTTGTCGGTGACGACGAATCGGAGGAGAGGGTAATACCTTGGCCTCTTGGCGTTCTGCTCTTTGCGCCGGGCGCGGAACATCTCCACCAACTCAGGTGAATACCGCTTGGCGAGCGCCTTGGCCAGAGCCTCGGCGAAGCCGTCAGCAAATTCGGCGTCAAGGCTCTCCAGGAAGCACTTCCGGTCCTCCGCCGAAGCGTAGACTGTGGCGGCCTTGCCGTCGATGTCCAACGCATAGGCAAAGGGGCGGAGTCTCTCCATGGCTCCGCGCAGGAGCTGTTCTTCGAGCTTCGTGATCTTCCGCCTGCGTCTGCGCCGCACCGAGACCTGGCCATGTACGTTCTCCCGCACTTCGAGATCGTCCGGCAGACTGACCGCCGCTCCTCGGGCGCTCGTGCGCATCACTTGACTGATGTGACCCGTGGCGCTGCGTAGGCTGTGCAGGTAGTACGTCTGGCCATACTTGTTCGTGTACGAAAAGGGCTCCATCGCGCCTTCCTGGTCGTATCTGCATCACTCGTCGCTCGGCGTACCGAATGCCGGCGCGCCAGCCAATGGATGCACGTCCCTCGCACGCCGATCGCCATGGCCCACGGCGGGCGATAATCAGCCGACGGCCTTGCCTTCGGTTTCGGCCAGCACTGACTCGAAGAACCGCAGGTCCTCCGCGTGCCGTGCAGCAAGGTGGTCGTGCAGCTCAGGGCGGGTCAGGATCTGCCTCACGTAGATGGCAAGCTTGAGGAGGTCACCGACGTACTGACGATAGAGAGCGCTGTAGAAGTCATAGTGCTTTTCGACCTCGGCCAGCTTTTTGGCCAGGTCGCGCTTCGTCTTCTGCCCGCGCTGCCATGGGTTGCTCTTGCGCCTCTTCTTGCTGCGCTGGCCAGGCTGGGTCGCGAGGACCTGAGCCTTGGCGAAGGCCAAGCTCCAGTCCCCGCTCTCCTGCATCATCCTGACGATCTCAAGTTGGCGCTTCGGAACCACGTATGCGAGTTCCTTTGCCACCGACTGCATTAGCCGACCGCTTTGCAGTTCGGGGATGATCTCCTTGTGGAGGTCACGGTAGAGCGAGGTGTTGAGGCGGCTCTTGACCGACTCGACCCCGAAGGCCTTGGCGATCGTCGCTTCGTCAAGCTTCTCCAGCGCCTTGCGGAGCATCCGCACTTCTTCCTTGGGCGAAAGGTGGTTCACCTGGCGGTTGGGTGTGTACAGGTCGCGGCTGGCCAGGACAAGGCAGGGCACGGTCTCGACGCCGAGCTCCAGCAGTGCGGTGTAGCGGATGTACCCGTCCAGGATGAAGAACTGCTCGCCCTCATGGCATACGCACAGAGGTTCGATGAGCCCGACGGCCTTCAGATTGGCCAGGAGCTTGCCGTAGTTCTTCTTGCTGACCTTGCGCTTCCGCAGCGGGGTGAGCTTAACAATCGGGACGTCCATGCCTTTGACGTTGGCTGGCTCTGGTTTGGGCATTTCACACTCCTTCTGGCTTTGCTTTGGGATCAGACGGCATACTCGCCCTTGAGCTGAGGGCCCTCGGCGAGACCCGCCGCGTCCAGCAGACCAACGAAGGTCTTGTCTTGTCGCAGACGGTGCAGCACCACGAGTATCCCCATGAGGCGGTTCTCGCGCTGTCCCGCCTCGTAGACGAAGGCCTCCTTCTCACGGGTGATCTTGCGAATGTCGCGCTTGAGCCGCTCGACGGTGTAGGACCCCGAGGACTTGCGGGAGCCGAGGGTCTTACCCTTCTCAACGCGGTCCTCGATGATCTTACGTATCCGAGGCAGGTTCGTGGCATTTACGACGCCGTTGTCGAAGGCGTCCATGAGAAGGTGTTGGATCGAGCGGTCGTTGCTCTGGGCAACGTTCATCGCGAAGCTCAATGAGAAGACGCCGTCCTCCACGCCCTTGACGAGCCGCTCCTCGCCCTGTTCCACGAGCCGGACGTACGCGGACAGGTACTCCCTGCACTTGCCAGTGATCGCGGCCAGTTCCTTCCAGTCCATGCCGTAGTCGCGCATCTCCTTCAGCGCCCGGGCGAACTCAATGGTCTGCGGAGGTGTCCGGGCGATGTTCTCACCGAGTGTCATCAGGTGCGCTTGGCGTTCGTCGATGTCCCATACGTCTGCGGCGATGTGAGTCTTGCCGAGCTCGATGTGCGCCAGCAGGCGTCCTTCGCCACAGATGAGGTCGTAGAGGCCTGTCGAGTCGAGATTCCGCTTGTTGACGAGAATGGGCTTGTACAAGCCGACCTCGCCGATACTGCGCACATTCTCCTGGAACTGCTTCTTCTCTCGCCCCCGCGAGTTGACGACGTTGACCTTGTTCACCGGGATCATCCGGTAGTCCCGCTGTGCCATGGTTCGAATCGGCGCGTGCTCCATTGGCTGCTCCTTTCATCTGAGGAGGTCTCGAATCAGGTCCAACCCGTTGTGGCCCTGCATCTCGATCCGTGCGTCGCTACTGGCTGACAGCCGCACCCACCGTTCAGGCACCAGCAGGCGCGGCAAGGCTAGGTAGCCGAGGATTTCGTGCGCGTCCCCGTTGGAGAGCGGCACGCCCAGCGTGATGTCCACCACCGGCCGATGGTCTGGTCGAAACGCCCAGAAAGCGCCGTAGCCATCGGGCACTGGCACCGACGGCTGGATCAGCACGGTGAAGTCGCGGTTGATGACAATGAAATCGTCGTGCTCATCGATCAGGCGGGCGTCGCGGCTGATCGCCTGGAACACATCGTCGCGAACGCGCCGAAGCACGTCAGCGAACATCGCCTGAAATGCCCCGCTCAAGCCGCCGAACTTGGCGGCATAGGTGGCGGGGGATGGGCATTCTCCGTCGAAGCGAAGGAGCCGCGACGTGACCAGGTTGTACCTGTCGTACAGGGCCCGAAGGCGCAGGAGCATCTCTTCTCGGTTGTAGCGGCGCTTTCGGCCATCGAGGATTGCCTGGGCGCGCTCAAACACCTCGGGCGCTACGATAGGTTCATAGGCGCCCGGTGTGATGATCCACTCATCCCTGGGATTGCGGCGAGTTTTGGTTTTCAGTCTCTGCGTCGTCTTGTTGTAGACGACGCAGCCTGAGTACTGCTGATTGGTCAGAATATGACGCACAGATGCTTCGCCCCAGCGCACGCCGCCCGGCGACGGGACTCTCCTCTCGTTGAGGCGACCGGCGATCTGCCTTTCGTCGAACCCCTTCTCGGTGAATAGCAGGAAGATCTCCTGGACCGTCTCGACCTGCTTCGGATCACCGGGCGTCAAGATCACACGGCCGTTCTGGATGGCCTTGCGCTGGCCGGGCTGCAGGATCCGGTCGGGCTCCTTGTTCTCGTCCAGCATCAGCCGGTGGCATGCGTAGGGCGGTGGTCCCCCGGGCCGATACCCCTGTTCGGCAACCTTCACCGCGCCCTCGAAGACCTTCTTGCTGAGGTTGCGGACCATCTCGGCGCTCTGGTAGCGGTCGATGCTCTTGCGGAGTTGGTTGATCAGACGGTCCTCGTCGCGCGTGAAGCCGATGTTCGTGTAGATGACCTGCTTGCCATGCTGCGTGCAGACCGCCTCGTAGTGAGCAGAGAGGTCGGTATCCTGGAACCGGCCCCAGCGGCTGACGTCCAGGACGAGGATCAGCACGAAGTCATCCCGCGTCCGTACCCACTCCATCATCTCGTTGAAGGCGGGCCGCCCCTCAGCGTTCAGGCCGCTCTTGCCCCGGTCAGCGAACTCCTTGATGATCTGGAGGTTGTGCTTCGCGGCGAAGGCGCGGATGTTGTCCTGCTGTATCTCAACTGAGTTCTCCTGGCCAATCTCTGCGGAGTGACGGTAGTACGCCACTGCCCGCAACGGCGGTGGCCCCTCCTCTTGGCGATCTGCTATCGTCCACCATGCGTCCATTCGAGCGCCCTTCATTCACGTTGCGCGGGTCGGCGGCCGCTATACGCACGCATCTCGGCCGCGGGAATGATCAGTAATTCATTTTCGTGAAGCTATTTACATCAATCGCCGGCGTCTGGGCCGGGCCACACTACCTCGACAACGGGGGATTGCAAGGGCTTTTCTGAGGAGTTTCTTTGATGCAAGTCATTTGTCAGAAATGCATTACTGTTCGGTTGGCTAGGGGGGTGCCGGAGCCGAGCGCCTACCCAGGAGGATGTTCCTACCAGAATTCCTGGCAGGTGCGACCGAACCTGTCACCCGAGGCCTTTACGCTTACCCCAGTGACGATGAGCATTCCTGCGGAAAGGGCAGAGCAATGAGTGAAACGAAGCGGTGTCACCGGCTGAAGTCCTTGTCGGTGGTGGGTGGGTTCCTGGACGGGCTGAGCGTAGATTTTGCCGATGGGCTGAACTGCCTGATCGGGGCGCGGGGCACAGGGAAGACGACCGTGCTCGAGTTCATCCGGTACGCGCTGGACGAGATGCCGGCAGACGGCGCTGCGCGGAAGCGGATCGAGTCACTGGTCGAGGGCAACCTCCAGGGCGGACGCATCGAAGTGGCGATCCAGAATCGCGACGGCTTGTCCTACGTCGTCAGCCGCTCGGCGGGGGAGGCACCGGTGGTGCTGGACGCGAACCGATCGCCTACCGAGATCAACCTGCGCTCAGGCGGGCTCTTCAGCACCGACATCTTCAGCCAGAACGAAGTGGAGGCCGTCGCCGACGAGACGGGTTCGCAGCTGAGCCTGATCGACAACTTCCGGGCCGCGGAGATCACGAGCATCGACCACCGGATCCGGACGCTTAACGCCGATCTGGACAGCAACGCCAGCAAGATCATCCCGCTGGCCCAGAAGATGGACACGGCCACGGACGAGTTGCGGGCCCTGCCCGACGTCGGGGAGAAGCTCAAGGCCTTCACTGAGGAAGGCGGCGACGATGCGGAGGCCATCAACAACGCCCACGCACTGAAGGCACTGCGCGACCGTGAAGGGCGGGCCATCGAGGCCATGCAGGCCAGGCTCCGCGAGGTCCACCGGGCGATCGAGGCTGGCATCGGCAGAATCGGTGAGCAGATGGTGGCCACGATCACGGATGAGATGCTGGGCGGGCCGAATGGACAGACCGTCACCGAACTGCAGGCCAGCATCCGGTCTTGTGCGGATGAAGTGGACCGACTCCTGCAGCAGGCAGCCGAACGCATTCAGACTGAGACGGAGGCGGTTGCCGAGCTGGCTGGCAGGCTCGGCCTTGCCCACAAGCAACAGGACATGGGCTTCCATGCGCTGATCGAGAAACACAAGGCGGCTCAGGGCAAGGCCGCCGAGCGGTCCCGCCTCGAGAGAGTGCGCAACGACCTGATGGCCAAGCAGCGCGAGAAGGTGCAGTTTGCAGAACAGATGAAAGGCTTGGTCGAGGAGCGTGCCCGGTTGCAGCGCGAGCTGTCCGAGCTCAGGGACGAGCGGTACGGAATCCGCAAGGCGATCGTGGGCCAGATCAACATGGAGCTGTCGCCCTCCATCGATGTGTCCATCGTTCAGTTCGGCAATCCCGCAGAGTACCGCCGGCTGTTGGAGGAGGCCCTGCGTGGCCATCGCCTCAAGCAGAACATCGTGGCCGGGCGGATCGTCGACGCCTTCTGGCCGGCGGAACTGGCCGAGGTGATCAAGCAGCGGGACGCCCAGGCCCTGGTCGACAAGGCCGAACTCAACGCCTCCCAGGCGGACAAGGTGATCGCGGCGCTGGCGGGATCGCGCGTGCTGTTCGATCTCGAAACCGTCGAGCTCATCGACCGGCCCAAGATCGAGTTGAATGACAACGGCACGCCCAAGGAGACGGCCGAGCTGTCGACCGGCCAGAAGTGCACCGCGATCCTGCCCATCCTCCTGATGGACAGCGAGAATCCGCTGCTGATCGATCAGCCAGAGGACAACCTCGATAACCGCTTCGTCTTCGAGACCATCGTCGGGAGCATCGGGGCGATCAAGCACCGGCGTCAGCTGATCTTCGTCACGCACAACCCGAACATTCCCGTCCTGGGCGATGCAGACAAGGTGCTCGTGTTGGACTCCGACGGCAAGACGGCGAGGAAGCTGAACGAGGGAACCGTGGACGACTGCAAGAGCAACATCGTCATGTTGCTGGAAGGGGGAGAAGACGCGTTCCGAAGGAGAGGGGAGCGGTACGCCTCCTGACATGGCCAATCCACTAGCACATCCTGACCCCGCAAAGGCGGTCGCGGGTCTCCGGCGGAACCGCGAGGCGATGCCATGGCCCCAGCGACGCGCGCTGGTGAAGTCGGTCGCCGAGAAGCTCCATCAGACTGGGCCGGCCGAGCCGCTGATGTCGTTGCTCCTTCTGCTGGTCGACGATCCGAAGTGGGAGGTCCGCAAGGACGTGGCGGACTGTCTGCTGCTGGTGCCTGAGGATGACTTCCCGCAATTGGCGGCCCGTCTATCACAGGACGACAACGCTTTCGTGCGGCAGTCAGCCCAGCGGGCCTTGGACCGGCGCCGGCGCGGGCAGGAATCAGCCCAACGCAAACGGCGCGGCCTGGACCATGTACAAGACCAGTACAACAGCATCGAGCAGACGCACGGCAGCGTCGCTGCTGAACGCGCCCGCGCGCTGGCGGAGCGGCTATACGACATCCTGGTCGGTGCTACCGTCCATGACATGCGGAACATCCTCGCCCCGCTGAAATCAGCCATCACCGCGCTGCTGGGGCACCTGGCCGCCGGCGAGATCGACCCTCGGCTGTTCGAGAGGAGCCTCGTCAAAATGGGCCACCAGGCCGAGATGATGGAGCGGATGCTGGAGGACATGCGGACCTACTCCCAGCCAACCCCGACCGAGCGCCGCCGCGAGCGGCTTGCCGAGATCATCAAGGAAGCACATGCGGCGGTGCTGGATACCTTCCGGGCTACTGGCAGAAATGTGTCGTGTGTCTCGGCAACGATTGACGTTCCGGAGAATCTGACGGTCGACGTGGCCCGCTTCCAGATGGTCCGGGTCCTGACCAACCTGGTCAAGAACTCGTACGAGGCCCACGCGGCCGGCCCCGCGATGTTCGCCCCCGGCTCGGTGTCGGTCACCGCGCGCCAATGCGACGCGGAGCGCGTGGAGATCGTCTTCCGGGACAACGGCATGGGGCTATCCGTCGACGAACTCGAGGAAGTCCGGCGGTTCGTGCCCGGTGGGACCTCGAAGAAGACCTACGGAACAGGCTTCGGCCTGCCGACCGCCAAACGGAAGATCGAGGACCATGGCGGGTCCCTGGCCATCGACAGCAAGGAGGACAAGGGCACGACGGTCACGATCACGCTGCCCTTGGAGGCCAAGGGAGACGACGAATGACGTTCCATGCGCTGGCAGTTGACGACAGCCCCGAGATTCTGGAGGACGTCAAAGACCGCCTCGAGTCCCTCGGTCACACCTGTGACTGCGTGACATGCCTGCAGTCTGCTCGGGAGAGCCTTGAGACCAACAGTTACTCGTACGTCTTGCTGGACCTGCAGATTCCCGTTAAATACGGCCGTCCGTCGCGCATCCTGAACGGCAAGAACCTGCTGCAGCACATCCGATCGATGAAGGGGTACGAGGACATCCCCATCATCGTGATGACATCCCACGGTCACGATAGCCCGGACCTGGCCGTGGAGGTGTTGCGGGGCAACGGGGCGATCGACTACGTGAAGAAGCCCTTCCCCGACAGAGGCCACACGCTGGAGAAGGCCGTTCAAGACGCATTGGCGGCAAGCGGCCGTTCGCGCCGGGGAGCCGCACGCCGATCCCAAGCCGGCAAGCCGGAACCCCCGCAGCCATTCGAATGCGGCGAAATGGTCTTCTCCGAAGACCGCGTCGAGCTGTGCGAGGTGAAGATCTTCGGCGGATCGGAGTGCGGGATGATGCGCCGCATCCTCGAGGAACTCCGGCCGATGAACAGCAGAGGGGCGTTCGTCGCCTACAGCGGCGCGGAGTTGGCGAAGCGCGTGGACTGCCCAGCCGGCCAGAACGGCGTAGCCGGGGCGATCCGCGAATTCCGCAAGAGGGCGGCCGAGTTGCTGCTGGACGAGGCGAACATCCAGTGCGGCCCGCGCGACATCATCCAGAGCGGCGGCCGGGGCTACCGCTTCACCGAAAGGATCACCGTGGGTGACGCCGGTGACCCCCTAGACGACGCCGATGGCCCTGCAAATGGCCCCGATGACGGGGTAGATGACCCCATAGAGCAACCCGTTGACCCCGCAAATGACCCCGTATCCGACCGTGATCTGAGCGAACGCCAGCGTTGGGCGCTGCGTCAGATGCGCGGGAGGAAGGCGCTCCGCCTGGGCGATGTTGCCGAGCAACACAAGTGCTCGAAGACGACGGCCAAGCGCGACCTCACCGACCTTCGGAAGCGAGGCCTGATCGAGTTCGTCGGCCCGCCGAAAACGGGCCATTGGCGGCTTGCGAGGTAACGTGCGATGCATTCCTGACACGGCGGCCGGCATGATGCTGGCCACGCATCGTTAACCGCGTAGTGGAGAGAGACATGGCAACGTTCCAGGTGGCGCATTTACGCGAACAAGGCCAGGACATCATCATTGTTGTCGTGGACCGTTCATTCGGCCTCAAGACGCAGGCAGAGCAGAACGAAGTCTGCGCCGCCCTCCAGTCCTGTGCGTCGGCTGCGGGACTTGCTGGCACTGTTGTGCCCGTCTGGGACAGCGGCGGCGGGCGAATGGCCTTCCTGGCACCACCCCCATGGACGCCGTTCTTTCGGAGCATGACATTGGCGGCCGTTGCCGCTAACATTAACCGTGAGTTGACATGCGGGTAATGTCGGGCCGGCCTGCCTAGCGAATGTCATGGTCGAGGTCGGGTTGAGTGAGCCAAGACCTTATCGTTGAGTGTGATGCGCCTTTGAGAGTCCGGGAATAACGCTCACGGCTGAGGATGATATGACGCTCTCTGACCAACTTGATGCTGCGATGCTTGAGGCATACAGGACAACCGGGAAGCAAACCGGATACTGGGGCAACTACTTCCTCCGTTCTGTGAGACAGCACGGCGGTCTCGCGTCCGCCAGACGAATGCTCAGCAAGAGACTCGAGGATCCTGCCGAGCAGAAAGGGTTCCGGGCACTCATCGAGGCCGGACGCCCTGACCTGTCGGTGGAGAGCCTCGTTCTTCAGGAACGCTTCCAGCCGCTGTTTACTGCGGAGGAGCTCGCCGAAGCCCGGCGGCGACTCGATTCGATACCAGGCTATGCGAAGCGAAGACCCGTGCCGGTGGAGAGTATCCACGCAGAAGACCTCTCGGATGATCAAGCCTACTGCGAAGGCGCGAAGAAGCGGATCACGATCAACGCCTATGAGCGTGATCCAAAGGCAAGAGCCGCGTGCCTCAAACGGCACGGCTACGCGTGCCAGGTGTGCGGTATGCGATTCCAGGATGTCTACGGCAATATCGGGAGAGGCTTTATCCATGTACATCACAAGAAACCTCTCGCGGGCCGTCGTGACGACTATGGGGTCAAGCCGACCATCGACCTCGCTCCGGTATGCCCCAACTGCCATGCGATGCTGCACTCATCCGATCCGCCGTTGGGGATCGACGAGCTGAGACAGAGAATGGCCAGCGCGAAGGCCGGAAGGTAACTCGCCGATTCCGCTACGGTGGACCCAACGCCCTGACTCGGGCCGAATTTTGTATGATGCGGTCAATGCGAAGGATAGGTTGTCCCGGCGAGCGCAGGAACCCCTGAACGTACGGGCTAATGGACTTGAACGGTTCAAAGTTCCGACAGTCGCCCCGATGAAACTGGCAGGAAGCCGTCGGAACTCCGGCGGCTTCTTGCAGTTACAGCCCGTTCAAGATTCGGCCAGTTGCCTCCCGAGTTTGA
>Ga0272442_10009229_pt1 | contig 12374 bp, 8 predicted proteins | sample SSMForm2O_FD_200262 | JGI IMG/M metagenome (GOLD analysis project Ga0272442, IMG submission 200262) | Marine sediment archaeal communities from Little Sippewissett salt marsh, Falmouth, MA, United States - SSM-Form-2O | ecosystem: Environmental > Aquatic > Marine > Wetlands > Sediment ... | reverse complement strand
GGATCGCTTTCGCCTGCCACTACGCTATGAGGTCCTGTAGACCCACAAATAACTCGCGACCGCAGAAATCCAGGGGTGGCGGTTTGCTAAGACCTCTGGTCTTGTATCCTCACGTTTGTCGTATTACCATATCACGATCGTAAGATAGTAGTGCGACAAAGGTTCCGTGTCGTGTGAACATGGCACGGGGCGGGCGGCATGTGGTGAGGAAGGAGGGAAGGAGTGCAGAAGACAGGGTTTCATGATCCCGATCTGTCCTGGAGCGTCTTCCGCCGCAGGTTCGGCTGCGAGGCGTTGCACTTGATCGGCGGATTGCTTTGGATGCTTTCGACCCGGGGCAAGTCAGCGGACTGGCAAGAGTTCTATCCTGAACGTCGCAGATACCAGCATGCGATGTATCGGCTGAGGAAAGAGGGACTGATTGCCGAGCGGTCGGGGCGATACGGGCAGCCGAGACTGGTGTTGACGGATGAGGGCCGAAGAAGAATGAATCCTGCGATGGATCCAAACCGTTTCTGGCGTCGGCGTTGGTCCGGCACATGGTTCCTGGTGGTGTACGACGTCCCCGAGAACCAGCGCTCCTACAGAGATGCGCTGCGTGGTTTCCTCCATCGGAAGCGTATGGGGCAGCTACAGCGCAGCGTGTGGGTGTCTCCGGACGATATTCGGGGCGAGTTCGCGGATCTGAGAGATGCGGCAGGGGTGGACGACTACGCATTCCTGTTCGAATCGCAGACGCTCTTGGGGCTCGAGCCGGATGTCATCTCGCGTCAGGCATGGAACCTGGCGAAGCTGGAGCGCGAACACAGGAAGTACTGTGCGTACTGCCGGGAGTGTATCGGGACAGTCACGAGAAACAGGACGAAGGGCCCGCAGTTGGGGCAACTTGCGCGCGAGGAATTGAGCGCGTACCTCAGTGTAATGACTTCGGACCCCTTGCTTCCACGGGCGGTTCTTACGAAGGACTACGCCGGGTTCCGGTCATACGAATGTCACAAGGAGTTCGTGGAGCAGGTGATGCTGCGCCTGTGATCCACACCGCAACATGTGAAAAAGACACCGGACCAGCCCCCGGGTTGTCGTGTTGCTATGTTACGATCGTGATATAGTAATGCGACAGATGCCGGTGATGTGGGAGGGGCGAGCATCCAGTTCTGGATTGACTCTGGCGTGGTGATACAATAGCTACTGATACGAGTATGGTTGATCAAGCTCAGGGCATACGCCGAGACAAGCGAGATGACAGAGGAGAGAGGCATGGTTGATCCGAGCGTGGATAGGGAGCGAAGACTGGAGTGGTTCCGAAAGGCGAAGCTGGGGATGTTCGTGCACTGGGGGTGCTACAGTGTGCTGGGTCGTGGAGAGCAGATTCTCAACCGGGACATGATGCCGTTTGACGAATACGCGCCGGTGGCGGATGAGTTCAAGCCCGACCCGGAATGGGCACCAAGACTTGCGCGGCAAGCGAAAGAGATGGGCGCGAAGTACGTTGCGCTCACCACGCGGCACCACGACGGCTACTGCCTGTTCGATACGGCCACGCACGACTTCAACGCGGTCAAGACCGGCCCCGGCCGCGATCTCATCAAGGAGTTCACCGACGCGGTCCGCGCCGAAGGCATGAAAGTGGGGCTCTACTACTCGGTGCATACCTGGCGGTGGCACGGGTTCTGGGACCCCGAGGGATACCCGGACGAACTGCCGAAGATGGTCGACGAGATGCATGCGCAGCTCGAGGAGTTGATGACCAATTACGGCGAGATCAGTGTTCTCTGGTACGACTGCAGCCACGTACCGGGCTCCAGCCCTCCCGGATCGTCCGGCTACCAGCAGAACCGGATAGACGTCGACAACGCCGAGTTCTGGCGGTCGGCCGAGATCAATGCACGTATCCGTGAACTGCAGCCGCGGATCCTGATCAACAACCGGTCGGGGCTACCCGAGGACTTCGGGACGCCCGAACAGAGCATCAAGCTCGAGGAAGGGCAGGAGAACCGCGCGTGGGAGCTGTGTCAGACGCTGAACTACGCGCCGAACTGGGGCTACCTGCACGCTTCGCAGGCGGACAAGAGCTTCGGCGAGGTGGTGTATAACATGATCAGCGCCGTGCGGCTGGGCGGCAACTTCCTGTTCAACGTCGGGCCGGACGGTCAGGGCCACATAGTCGGGAACCAGCTGGCGGTGCTCAAGCAGCTGGGGCGCTGGATGCAGGCGTATGGCGAGGCGGTCTACGACACGGCTCCGACGGGCATCTACGAGGAGCCCGGACAGGGCGCCAGCTACCACTACGGCATGCTCACCTGTAGCGGCTCGACGGCCTACATGACGCTGTTCTACTACCCGCCGGACCCGCTGGTCATCTCCCGGATTGGGCCGGGCATCAGGTCCGCCCGGATGCTGGCAACCGGAGAGGAGCTGTCTGTTGAGCCAATGCGCAACGCGCGCTGGAAGATCAGCGGGCTTCCGGCGGAGCCGCCGAAGCCCGCGCCGCCGGTGATGAAGATCGAGTTCGATGGCCCGCCGCATCTGTTGAAGTACAGCGGCGCCAAGTGGCTGGATGGGGAGTACAAAGCGTGAAGGGGGATTGGGATGTCCAATGATGTTCGAGAAGATGCGATTCGTGAGCTGCGGACCGCGGCCATGCGACTGCGCTGCAGGCTTCCGGACGGCAAGCCGCTGCGTCCGGGAACGTTCGTTGATATCAGCCAGACGCGGCACGCGTTCCTGTTCGGCTGCCTGACCAACGGCTGGGGGCTGTGCAGTACGCCGGAGCTGGAGCAGGCTTTCCGCGACTCCTTCGCGGAGCTGTTCAACTACGCGACAGTTCTGTTTCACTGGGGGCGGTCGCTGTCGCAGACGACCGACTACGAGTCTGCGCCCGACGTCACCGAAGAGGCGCAGCGCCGGGAGTTGATTGCCTGGTGCCGTGCGCACGGCATGAAGGTTCGTGGTCATCCGCTCGTCTTCTTCTTCCAGCCCTCCTGGCTGAAGGCGCTTTCCGCGGCGGAACGGGAAGAGCGGCTCTGGCATCGCGTGGAACGCGAAGCACGTACGTTTGCCGGGTTGGTTGATTTCTGGGATACGGTCAATGAACCGACCTCCCAGGGACGAGCCGCGCTGGATCATGGCGGACAGACCAGCCACGAGGTCTTCCACAAGCACGACACGACGACGATGATCAAGAGGACGCATGCCATGGTGCGTGCGGCGGATCCGGATGTGCGCCTGGTGATCAACGAGTGGGACACGAGCGAGGCACTGGCGACAGTGCTCGATGCCGCCGTGGCTGCCGGGATCGAGATGAACGTGATAGGGTTCCAGGAACACTGTTTCGAAGTGGCGCCCGACTACGGGGGATTGGTGGCCACGTGCGATCGCTACCAGCGGTTCGGGCTCCCCCTGCATTACACCGAAGTGATGATGCCGTCATGCGCGGAGGAAGGACGGAGTCACCTGACGTATACACGCGAGAAGAACAAGGCCTGGCCGACATGTCCGGAGGGCGAGGAGCGGCAGGCCCGCGAGATCGAGGAGCTGTACTCGGTGCTGTTCGCGCATCCGGCCGTGACCGGGATCACGTGGTGGGGATTGTCGGACTTCCTGGGTTGTTGTGATGCGCCTGTTGGGCTGCTGCATGAGGACATGTTGCCCAAGCCGGCATACGATCGGCTCAGGCACTTGATTCGAGAGAAATGGTGGACAACCGAGGAGGTCGAGGCAGACGGCGAGGGATATGCGAAGTGCCGCGGGTTCCTGGGAGACTACCGGGTGCGGGTCAACGACGGCGGCCGTGCTTACGAAGGCACGTTCGGGCTGTCCAACGCCGGTGGGGAAACCGACGTCACGGTCGATCTGACACCGAGAAGCGGTTAGTGGTCCCACTCGATGATGAACGAGAACTGGTAGTCCTCGTTCTGCCGCACCCATGTTCCGCTGTTTGCGGGAAGGAGCAGGGCTTTCAGTTGCTGATTGGCGCGCGACGCGTCTTTCGCGGCGCACGAGTAGCCCCAGGGCTCACCGTTGACCCATTTCCACTTCGCGTCCCCTTGCTCGTCATATGCCCCGAGCCAGATGCTGCGCTGGGCCATTCCGGGCAGTCTTCTGACCCATGCCTGCTCCAAGTCACTGCTTATCGCCAGGAGATGCGCGCCCATCGATTTGCAGAGCCTGTCTGCCTGGGGCCATGTCATGGGGCAGCGCCAGAGCACGTAGTGATGGCCTTTGAAGACCTGGGCGCAGGTCGGGATGGAGCCGGGCCTGTCTCTCAGCTCCCTGATGGTGGGCAGCATTGTTTCCATGGTGTCCACCGCGCCCTTCATCGCCGGGACATCGGACCACTCGGTGACTACTGTCTGGATCTGGCGTTCGGCCTTGCCGTAGTCCCCGGCGATCATCGACTGTATCGCCGGCCCGGCCAGGACGGCAGTGCCCTTGAAGTACCTGCCCATTCCGCTCAACGTCCGCATGTCCTTGAGCGGCGAGACATCCCTGATCCTGGTGCCCGACAGGTCCAGCTCCTTGAGATGCATGTCCTGGAGAACCCGGATGTCCATGACGCCGGTGTTCGCGAGGCTCAGCGATGTCAGGGGCATGCCCCGGAGTGGGTCTATATCCGTGAGCTTGCTGCAGCCCTGGAGGACCAGGCTGTTCAGGGCCATGCCCCGGAGCGGTCTGATGTCCGTGATCTTGACGCAGCCGTCGAGGTTGAGCCAGGTCAGGCGCATGCTCGCCAGGGGGGCGAGGGACGAGACGCCCACGCAGCCGGCCAGATTGAGCCCCGCGAACGGTTTGCCGCGCAGCGGGGACAGGTCGGTGATACTCCGGCAACCTCCAAGGTCCAGTGAGGACAGGAAAACATTCCTCAGCGGCGATAGATCGGAGACGAGAACGCAGCCGCCAAGGGAGAGGGAGCGCAGGGGCATGCCTCGCAGGGGGGTCAGATCGTTGACCGTTCGACAGCCGGACAGGTTGAGGAACCTGAGTGGCATGCCATTCAGCGGGAGCAGATCCGCGACGCCGTAGCAGCGGTAAAGATTCAGCGATTCCAGTGGCATTCCTTCGAGGGGTGTCAGGTCGCATATGGACGGGTTCCCCGGGTTGTTGCCGTGGGAGATCCAGAACGACAGGGATTTCAGTTTCATTCCGTTCAGAGGGCCCAGGTCGGAGACTCGTGTGCCGCCCAGCCTGAGCTTCTCCAACGGCATGCCGCGCAGCGGCGTTATGTCCTTTATCCAGGGCCCGTCGCCGGAGGAGTTGTCGATCACAAGCGACTTCAGGCGCATTCCCCTCAGAGGCGCAAGGTCTGTCAGCCGGCAGCACCGCGTCAGCGACAGGGATGTTAGGGGGAGACCTTTGAGAGGAGAGATATCCGTGACGTTCGGGCTGCTGATGTGCAACCCGGTAAGCGGCATGCCGCTGAGGGGCGAAAGATCGGCTATTTCGGTTTGTCCGAGCGTCAGGACTGCGCTGCCGTCGTCGCCGCAGACCAGCTTCTCGTACCGCACGCCGGCCTCGCGCAGCATGTTTCTCAGTGTCGCTTCGAGAGCACCGGAGCCTTTCCGGAGCGTTCCCGCCGCGGCTATGACCTCCCAGTCGCGGCCCTGGTCTCTCATTGCCTGCTGCAGCTCGGCGAGACTTGCCGGCATCAACTTGTCGCGTCCCTTGTTGGCCGTGTAGATCTTGGCGCACAGCGCTTTGTTTTCTTTGGCGTGGGGGAAGTCGGGGTCGCACTTGAGGGTACGCCAGTAGGATTCCCACGCTTCTTTCATCCGCAGAAGCGACTGGAGTATATTGCCCTTGAGCGCGTGGTATTTCGCCTCCCTGGGCCGAAGCGAGATAGCGAAGTCGATGTTCTTCAGGGCTTGCTCGAACTCCCTTTCCTTGATTAGAGCCCGGGCCTGTGCGTGGAATGTGGGGGCCGTCTTGCGCAACGAATCGAGGGCCTTTTGTGTCTCGTTCTTCTCCCGAACGATGTTCATGTACGACCAGCTGGCGAGGCTGATGACGATGGTCAGGGCCGCACCCACTGCGATGCTGACGCCCTTATGCCTCTTGAGCAGAAGGCCGAGTTGTTTCCCCACTCCCGCGTGTTCGGCGCTCGTGGCGAACCCGTGCTGGTATGCCTCGATGTCGTTCTGCAGCGTGGTCACCGATTGGTAGCGGTCGGTCTGTTTCAGGCTCAAGGCCTGCATGGCGACGGCGGAAAGCGAGTCGGGAATGGTCTTGTTGGGACAGTGGTCCAACGGGATCTCGCCCGGCTGCCCAGTCTTTTTTCGTGGCGCGTCCTCTGTCTTGCGCCGCCTGCCGCCGGGCGGGTTGTAGCGAGAGGGATGGGCTATCCTGCCCCTCGTGACCTTCTGGAGCACCTTGTCCACGTCATCGCCGGTGACGGGAGGATGCAGAGTCAGGATACTGTACAGAATTGCGCCCAGTGCATAGATGTCGGTTCTTTCGTCAAGGTTGCCGGTCTTTCCCAAGGCCTGTTCCGGCGCCATGTAGCCGGGCGTTCCCATGATCGCCCCGGCCATGGTCTTGAGTATCCCGGCATCGTCTGCGGAGACGGCGGCCGGGTCGTCGCGGAGCGATTCAACCGTTGGCCGGGAGACCACGGCTTTCAGGCTCTTGCGGGTTCTCGGGCGCTTCGCCGCAACGCGTTTGGTCTTTCGTTTCTTGGGTGGAAGCACCTTGGCTATGCCCCAGTCCATCACCTGCACTTCGCCGTATTCACCGATCATTATGTTCTCGGGCTTGAGGTCGCGATGGATGACACGCTTGGAGTGGGCGAACGCCATTGCATCGCAGACGCGCTGGAAGACGTTGAGCAGGCGGTTGAGCGGGTATTCCCTGATCGTCTCCTCGTCGCCTTCCCTGATCCGGCGGAGCACTTCCTCGAGCGTGACTCCGTGGATGAACTTCATGGTGTAGAAGACGCTGCCGGACCCGTCCACGCCCAGTTCGTGTATAGGGACTATCGAGGGATGTTCGAGCTGTGAGGTAACCTGCGCTTCCTCGATGAAGCGCAGTATGTCTTCCTTGGTGGCCTCCTTGGGATCGAGGAGCACCTTCATCGCGACGTCACGCCGCAGGTTGGTGTCCTTCGCGTCGAGTATCGCGCCCATGCCTCCGGAAGTGACGACCTCGCCGATCTTGTACTTCCGGCGTTGTTCGGTGGTGAGAGTATCCGAAGCGGGCGTGGCATCGACGTTCTCGAGATCGATACCGCCCTCAAGCTCCTTGCTGGCCATGAACTGGGAGATCGTCATGGACCCGCGCTCGATCTGCGATCGGACGGTTTGCTGGATCCTGGCGGCCTGCTCCCTGGTGAGATCCACCATGTAGGTGGATGCGGGGCTTGCCTCGGGCGGTGGTTTCTCCGCCGACGGCAAAGCTATATCCTCGCTACAGCGAGGGCATGGGACGACCCTGCCGGCGTGGATCGTCGCAATCTCAAGCTTCTGAGAGCACGCTGGGCAACGGAATTTCATTATGAGGAACGATCCCTACTCCGTGAATAATAAAGAAATCAGGCCCGGTGTTCAAGACTGGAGAGGAAGCAAACTTGATTGAGGGCGGCCGACGCCGTAGACTGGTGCCCCTAAAGGAGGAGCCCATCCATGAAGACAATGCTGACAGCGCTTGGGATCGTATCGATGGCAATGGTGGCGAATGCTGGGTCATTCGTGGCAAAAGACCGGCTTGAGGGGAGCCCCTGGCCGGCGGAGATCAAGGGATTCGTGCCGCCGAAGCCGGGCGAGCATCCGCGACTGTTCTTTCGCAAGAAGGATCTGCCGGAGCTGAAACGGCGGGCGGCGACGCCCGAAGGCAAGATGATCATGAAGCGTCTCAGGTACCTGCTCGACGGCAAGGACGGTGAGACGATGACGACCGTGTTCAGCGACGCAAAGGGCGAAGGCGGCAAGTCCAGGGTGAAAGGCCCGGGGATGTTCAGCCATTCGCACGCGGCGGGATACGGTTTTCTCTACCAGATGACGGGCGACAAGAAGTACGCCGAATTCGGGAGACAGTGTTTCGAAAAGGCGTTCGAGGGCATTCGCGACAAGGACAGCCGGTACGGGTTCCGCGACATGCCGGGTGCACTGCGGGCGGGTCCAAGCATTGCCTGGTTCGCGCTGGGCTATGACCTGTGCTACGAGGGATGGACGCCGGACGTCCGCAAGAGGATCATCAAGGAGCTGCTGTTCTACGACGGCGGACACGGGAACACGACCATTGAGCGTCTTGCGCAGGGCATGCGACACCACCCGGCATGCAACCATTGGGGCGGCCAGATCAGCGGCCCGCCGATGATCGCGCTCGCGATGTTGGGCGATCCGGAGGCCGACCAGAAGCAGGTCAAGCAGCTGCTCGAGTGGGGGCAGAAGAGTACGCTGCGGCAGCTCACCGAGGGGATTGGCGACTACGGGTTTTTCGGCGGCGGGACCGGGCCGGGCGTGATAACGACCGACACCGCGTTCATTCCGCTTCTCCAGGCATGGAAGAACGTTGCCGGAAAGGATTTCCTAACTCCCAGGCCGGTGGGTGAATGGCTGACCCTGCACTGGATAATGGGGTGCGTTACCAAGGACGCTGGAGGGAAACCTGTATACCCGGTACGCGGCACGTACAGTCACAACTATTTCAGTCGGACGGGGATGAGCGGCAGTGGCGCGTTCTGCCAGGGGTTCGGCGCCATCTCGGACAAGTACAAGCCGGCGCTGCTCTGGTTGTACAACCGGAGTTTTCTCAAGCCCGACATGGCGGAGAACGCGCCATATGATTCAATCAACACGTACGCGCATCGCTGCATTCTTGCGCTGGTCAACTGGCCGTGGGATATGGAGGAGGGCAACCCGGGCAAGGTCATGCCGAAGGCCTGTCTCGACAAGTACTGGCACCTGGCACAGTTCCGGAACCGGTGGAAGGATCAGAACGACATCCTGGTGAGCGCGCTGCTCGAACAGGCCGGCGGCCACTACAAGTCGGCGCCGGACACACAGGTGATCCACGGTGGCCGGATTTACAAGACATCCATCGTTTTGAGGGGAAAATCACAGGACATCAAGGTGTTGCCCAACGGCGGCGTGATCCAGTCGGAGAAGGGCAGTTTCGGTGTCGACTTCAGTGGCGCGAGCGGCGCGGATGTGCTCCTGGTGTGGGTAGGCGGTGAGTCGGTTGTTGCGCAGCGGAAGAAGGGCGCCAAACGGCGAAAGAGCCGCAAGCCAACCGCGATTGTTTCGAGGGTCACGGCGGGTAAGACCGAATTCGCGTTGCTTGCGTACGGCGGTGACATAGCCCCGGAGGCGATGGGTGATGACGTCATGGTAGGAGACCAGACGGTGGGGTACGACGGGAAGTTCATTACGTTTGCGGAGAAGTAGGAGCGTGTCGCGTGTCAGGTGTCGCGTGGCGAAAGCAGGAATGAGTCGCGCGCGGGGAGGAGGGACCATGAAAGTAGTGGCGTTTAACGGGAGTCCGAGGGCGAAGGGGAACACGTCAATGCTGCTGGCAGCGGTATTGGTGGAGCTGGACAAGGCGGGGATCGAGACGGAGCTGGTGCAGCTCGGCGGGAAGAAGATACGCGGCTGCACGGCGTGCGGGAAATGCTTCGAGAACAAGAACAAGCGGTGTGTGATTGACGACGATGTGCTGAATGATTTTGTCGCGAAGATGGATGCAGCGGATGGGATCATCATTGGTTCGCCGACGTATTTCGCGAACGTCAGTACTGAAGTCAAAGCCCTGATCGACAGAGCGGGTTTTGTTGCGATTGCCAACGACCGCATGTTCCGGCGCAAAGTGGGCGCGGCGGTCATTGCCGTACGCAGGGCGGGATCGGTGAATGTTTTTGACGCGATCAACAAGCTGTTTTTCATCAACGAGATGATCGTTCCGGGGTCGGTCTACTGGAACATGGGCATAGGCCTTCAGCCGGGCGAGGTGTCGGACGACGAGGAAGGCATGAACACCATGAAGGCTCTCGGCGAGAACATGGCGTGGCTGCTGAAGAAGCTTGCCTAGCGCGAGACGACGATCATCTTGTCCTGGACGTGGAACTGCAGGTTGGCGATTGTGCAGGTGATCTCGAGGGCGTCGAGCAGGCTGATTCCGCTGGCGGTCCAGCTCACCGTGGGCAAGGAGAGGTCATGGTGGTTGTTCCGGGTTTCCTTCACGGGCAGGTAGCACTGTGGTCCGACGTTTATGGGCAGGTACTGCTTTGGGGCCAGGCGCCGGAATTCGTCGTCCAGGAACGAGATCGCCTCGTCCGCCCTTACCCGCCGGAAATCGACGTCCGGCAGTATGACGTGATCCAGGAGCTGTTGGTATTCCATCTGCAGCTTTCGAGGTTGAGTGACGGTGTATTCCTCGCCTACGGTGAGAGGCGCGCCCTCGACGGGCCTTATGAAGGGGCCCTTGATTATGCCGGTACCGGTGCGCAGGTAGAAGGTCTGCTCGGCGCAGCTCTCGGCAGAGAGCGCCGCCCCGGTGCCGCACCGTTGCCCCTGGATGTTGATCAGCGTGAAACGCTTGTCCCGTTCGGACAGCTCCCGCCACGCTTCGACCAGCGGGTAGGGTTTGCCGTCGATATCGACGATTGCCCGGTTCTTCTTATCCCAGTACTGCGGTGTCAAGGTCCACTGGTTACGGTGGTCGTTCAGTGAGAGCGCAACTTGTGACGCACTGCCGCCGTCCACTATGAGCGTGATGTGATAGTCCCGGCCGTAGCTGTGCTTTTCCGAGTCTTCCTCGAGCACGAGGTCGCGGGCGGAGCCCGAGAAGACCAGTTTCGAGCCGATCCCGAAATCAATGGTCGAGAACGTGTCGGGGACTTGAGCAGTGCAGCCGGCAAGCAGCAACACGGGGATGATAAGCGCTTTCTTCATGGGTGGTCCTCCGCGCGGGAGGGCGCTGTCGACCAGCACCCGCCTACGCTATTAGGACGTGTGTGCGCGGTGGGATATTAGAGGAGTGTGTGGGTGTGTGGGTGCGTGAGTGCGCGGGTGTCGGAATCCCACCGCCATTCGGGATTGCTGCCTTGCAGGTGGACGCCGCCGAGCCAGCGGTCGATCCCGTTGAGCGCGACGTGGTCGGCCTTGCCGGCGAGAACGTCCTCGCCGGCGGCGGTCGTGTCGAGCGTCCACTGGTCAACCTTTTCGATCGGTTCCCAGAGCGGGTGCTTCAGCGGGCCTGGGCCGTCCACCGTGAGCAGCGGCTGGGGTGCGGTCGCCAGCTGGTGCAGGCAGTCCCACAGTGTGGTATCGCCGAAGAACGGCCGTTCCTCCTTATTTGATACCTCGGTGAATATGTAGGCCAGGTTTGTGATGCCCGACGCGACGACTTCCAGCGCCTCGCGCTGAAGCCGGCTGAGGCCGTCTGTGACCGAGGGGAATTCTTCGAGGTGTCTTGTGAGCGCGTCCGCCAGATAGGGCAGGGCGGAACAGTCGCCCGCGAGCACTTCCTCGATGGCCCGGGGGTTGTCGGACGTGAAAGCGGTCCAGGCGCTTGTGGCGAGGTCCATCTCCGGCTGCGTGATCGCGTGCCTGGTCGGGAACAGCGCTGCCATAGGTTTGGGGTCGAGCTGTCCAAGACCGAGGAACCTGTCGAAGTTCGGGTGTTCGCCGATACAGATGAGGCTGAGTGTTGTGTCCTGCGTATCTGTTCGCGAGAGCTTGTCCATGAGATGGATCATGATGGTCTGGTCGAACAGGCAGGCGTCGAACCAGAGCACGATCTCGGCGTAGTCCTTTGCGCGTGCGAGCTGTTCGTGTCGGTCGGTAAGTCCGCGCAAGGCGCCCTCGTATGTCTTCGTGTACAGGTTGTCGGTGAAGAACCGGGCGCGCATTTCGCGGTACTGCTGATCGGTGAGTCCGGCCTGCATCGGTCCCTCGAGCACGGGATCGTGCCAGACCATGACCTCGCCGGGCACGGTGCTCTGACGAAGCGAGTCGCCGGAAGTATCGCCGCAATGGATATGGAGGATGACGTCGGTGCGTGTCTTTCCGAGGACGTAGCTTCTGAGCTCGGCCCAGCCCTTGAACCCGTGGTCGACGGCGAGCGCGTGTTGTGCTTCGCGGAGCCCAACCTTCGACGAGAGGATGTCCTGGTCGGACTTCCCGCTGAAGTGGTGATGGTTCCGCAGCGTATCACAGCACGATGCGTCGCCGTGTTTGTGGGCCCTGAGCAGGTCCTTGGCCTGATTCTTGAGCTGGACGAGACTGGGGTTGGCAGGGAGCTGACCGGTCATTACGACCTCCTTACTTCTGCCAGCGTTCTGTCAAATATAACAGTACGTATTCCCCTTTAACGTTCGTTTTTAAAACGGGTTATCAGTCTTCTGTCTTTCTCCCCCGTTTTCTCTCCCTGTCTTCCCAAAATAA
>Ga0272442_10009228_pt1 | contig 12376 bp, 9 predicted proteins | sample SSMForm2O_FD_200262 | JGI IMG/M metagenome (GOLD analysis project Ga0272442, IMG submission 200262) | Marine sediment archaeal communities from Little Sippewissett salt marsh, Falmouth, MA, United States - SSM-Form-2O | ecosystem: Environmental > Aquatic > Marine > Wetlands > Sediment ... | reverse complement strand
TCGCTGCCCGGAAAGGTCAGGATCAAGTTCTGCCAGTTTTTTTCTGGGTACCGATCACCATAGGGAAAGTTGTAGGTATGAATCTTGAAATCCTGATCCTTAACAAACCCCAATTGACCTAATTCCTCCTGGAGGTAATCAAAAGCGCTTGGTTGGCGCTGAGGATCAAATAGCACAAAGGAGCTGCGGGTCAAGATCCTTCCTTCCCCCTGAGCTGTTTTAACGGGCTTTTCGCCAGACAGGGAGGCAATCCAGTCTAACCAGCGATCAGGTTGGGTTTCCGTCAGGATGGATTCAACCAGGGGGTCATATTGGATAGCAAAGAAGGGTAGATTTGGGGATACCAGCAGGTTGAGCCCCAATGCAACCAAAGAAAGCAGATGAAAAATGGCACGCATCAGGCACACTTTCCTCTAAAAGGTTTCTTCAAAGAGTTGATCATCTATTGCTGTAGGGTCACTGAAAGGTATCGAATGTTTTACGGTTACAATGGCCAAATCCAGGGCACCATCGCGATGGCAATCAGAAAGATCAGCAATGTGAGGATTGAACCAACCTTAACAAAATCAAAAAATCGATAGTTTCCAGGGCCATAGACCATCAAACAGGCGGGTTCCAGGGGGGTAATAAATGAGCAGCTTGCTCCCACAGCGATCATCACGGCGAACGTTCGAGGGTTGAGGTTCAAACTGGCAGCTGTTTGAATGGCGATTGGGATGACGACCACTGCAGCCGCCTGGTTGGACATGGGCTGCGTAAGGAGCAGTGAGAGAAAAAAGAACGCAGCCAGAAGCAGGATTGGGTTCGCGAGACCAATTCTTTGAACGATGAGATTAGCCAGTAATTCTGCCAAACCAGATACTTCCATCGCCCGACCGAGTGCCAGCATAGAAGAGATCAACAGCCACACATTCCAGTTGACCTGGCGATAGGCTTCAGTTGGTGTGATACAGCGGGTGATGAATGCGAATAATGCGCCGAGCATTACAGCGACTGGCAACGAAAGGATATTAAATGCTACCAATAAGATAACAACTGCAAAGATGATCAAGGCTATTGGTGCTCTTTTTGTTTCCGGCATAATATCCAGTTTTGCTGAAACGACTCGAAAACTTTGATTCTTTCCCAGGCTTCCAATGGTATTAGGGGAGCCCTGGAGGAGCAGTTGATCGCCGACTTGCAGACGAGTTCGGCTGATCCGGTGGCGGATCGTTGTCCCCTTTCGGTTTATTCCGAGCACCTGAAGACCATAACGATCTCTGAAATTGAGCCCATTCAATGTTCGGCCGTTCAAGGGTGAACCCGGAAGGATGATCACTTCTGCCATATACAAGCTTTGGGCGAGATCTTTCTCCGGTTCATGAAACTCTCCAGTAAATGCAACAAAACCTTGATTTTCCAAAGTAACAAGATCATCCAAGTTGGCTTCAACCAGGATCCGATCACCAGACTCAAGGTAAGTTCTCGCCCGGGGCTCAACATAGAAGCCTGGTTCTTTAATGATCCGCAGGATATTCAAGTCAAATTCTTTTCCCAAGCCTATCTCTTTCAAGTTTTTCCCAATCCAGGGAGAGCTCTCATTGATCTTTACTTCTGAGCAATATGAAAGGATCTCCTCTTTGAGGGCACTGCTTTTTGACTCGCGCACTGGGATCAGGTGCTGCCCGATAAAGTACATATACAGCAGGCCGATGATCAGGATGGGTATCCCTACCGGGGTGAGTTCAAACATCCCCAAAGGCTTCATGCCGTTCTGGGTCATCAGACCACTGACAACCACGTTTGTTGAAGTGCTGATGAGCGTGATTGAGCTGGATAAAATGGTTGCAAACGCCAGGGGCATGAGCAATTTCGAAGGATTAATTTTAAATCTTCGTGAGAGACCGATCGTCATCGGGGTAAAAAAGGCCGAAGTCGCAGTATTGGACATAAAGGCGCTTAACAGCCCTGCCGAAACCATCAAAACCCAATAGAGATGATTTTTATTATTCCCTACTGTTCGCAAGATTTGCCTTGTGAAGATCTGAACGATGCCTGTGCGAACCAGGGCGGTGGTTAAAATCAATAACCCAAGGATCATGATAGAGGTATCACTACCGAAGCCCTCAAAAGCAGTATTGACAGGCACAACCCCTGTCAGGATGAGTGCTAACATCACCCCAAGCGCAGTGACATCCGCTGGGATGGTTTCAATTGAAAACAATACCAGGGCAATAAGGATGATGACAGTCAGCAAGATCATTGAAAGGGTCATGTATTTTCCCTGAAAAGTGGCGGTTTACAGCTTTATTATAAATGGTTTCTATTCCCTGACAATAAGAGATGGCAAATGGAGGATAACTTCAAGGAACGATCTCAGTCGTTTGAACGTCTAATATTAACTGTTAAACAGGGATAAAGTCATTAATGATTTCTGTGAAGTATAATCTGGAATGATGAATAAACGAGACAAAAGACTTCGGAACCCAATTAAAACAGGCAAAGCGATTATCAGGGCTGTGCCTCTGGCATTACTTGCCTTCTTGGCCGCGATTATTCTGGGCTTAGTTTGGTTTAACCTTGCCTATGCAGACCGGATATACCCAGGTGTGTATGTCCAGGATATTAACCTCACCGGGATGACTTACAATGAGGCGCGTGAAAAGTTGTCTGAGGCATTGCCTTACACCTATGACGGTCTAATCCAAATTTCCTATGGCGACCGCACGTGGGAAGCTCGTCCGATTGATCTCGGGTTCCTTGTCGATCCTTCAACCGTTGCTCAACAAGCTCTTTCCGTGGGAAGAGAAGGCTGGTTCCTACCCAATCTGATTGAAAAAAGTCAGTCCTGGTTCAAAGGTAAATCCCTATCCCCATTGGTTTATTATGATGAACGCTTAGCGCTTACGTTTCTACAATCGATCGCGAAGGAGATCGATCAACCTGTGAAAGAAGCCTCTTTGCGTTTGGAGAATGCAACGGTGATCGTTGAAAATGGGCAGGTAGGACGTGAAGTTGATATCAAGGGGATGCTTTCACTGATTGAAATTGCACTCAGTTATATGCAAAGCGCTGATTTCCCACTGGTTGTGATTGAAACACCCCCTGATCTCCTTGAGATTGGTACTGAAGCTGAATTAGCCCGTCAAATCCTCTCTGAACCACTGGTATTAACCGACCCAGAGCCAGAGAGTGATCAAGGTCCCTGGACGATATCTCCTGAAGATTTAGCCCCAATGCTGAGGATTACCCGCGCAAAGAATGTAGCAGGGCAGGATTTGTCTTATCAAATATCTCTGAACGACGCTATGTTCCAGGTTTATTTGGAAAGCCTTGCACCGGGATTGGCAATCCAACCAGTCAACCCACGCTTTATCTTTAATGATGAAACAGGGGTATTGGATTTAAAGGAACCGGCTGTCATTGGGCGATCCCTGAATATTGCTGCCAGCATAGACCAGATTGACGAGCAATTGCAGAATGGCGCACATGAAATAGCCCTGCAGTTTGAGAGGCTTGAGCCGGCAGTCACAGATGATTCCACCGGCGAGGATTTGGGCATAACGGAACTGGTCCATCAAGAGACCTCTTACTTTTATGGCTCGGACTCAGCACGTATCCAGAATATTCGCACTGCTGCTTCTCAATTTCTGGGATTGTTAATTCCTCCGGGAGCCACCTTTTCAATGGCAGATGCCCTTGGCAACATCAGTCTTGAGAACGGCTATGCGGAAGCCCTGATCATTTACGGGGATCAGACAATCCAGGGTGTTGGCGGTGGGGTATGTCAGGTGAGCACAACATTATTCAGGGCAGCGTTTTTTGCCGGGTATCCAATTGTCGAACGACATGCACACGCCTATCGTGTGAGCTACTATGAACAGCGATCCAACGGCAGCCGTGACCCTAATCTGGCTGGTTTAGATGCTACCGTTTATGTGCCTATTGTAGATTTTAAATTTGTCAATGATTCGGAAAACTGGCTTTTGATGGAAACTTATTTGGGCAGTTATTCGCTAACCTGGAAATTCTATTCAACCAGTGATGGACGCTCAGTGAGTTGGGAAACAACCGGTCCAACCGATATTGTCCCCGCCCCTGAGCCGCTCTATCGTGAAAATCCGGAACTGGATAAGGGAGAGAAAAAACAGGTTGATTATGCGGCGGATGGTGCAACAATCTATGTCACCCGCACAGTATATCAGAATGACCAGGTTCTTTTTTCTGATTCTTTTTATACGCAATTCCAACCCTGGCAGGCAGTTTTCGAATATGGTCCTGGTACGGAAGATATTCCGAAACCAGGTGAAGATTAAACGTGCTGTGGTACAATGATTGGGCTTGAATCGAGAAGGAATAACATTGTTCCGCCAGTCCCAAAGGCATTATTTTTGTGTCAGCGGCGAAAAACGATTCAATGGAGGTTTATAAATGGTTAAGAAAGATCTTTTAGAATTACTGCGCTGTCCTCACTGTGTACAGGATAAGGACGGCTTGCTTTCCTATTACCAAGAATGCTGGCTGATCTGCCAGGATTGTGGTCGAAAGTATCCGATCGTTGAAGATATTCCAGTGATGTTGATCGATGAAGGCGATAAGTGGATCGAGACAGACAAAGCTGATTTACCAGTTCCCCCACCGCCTTTCGATTGAGATATCCCGATCATCTAAGTAGGATAATTTTTTTGAATTTCGCATTTGGTGATGCGAGAACAATAACTTTGTATCAATGAGTGATTTATGAAATCCTTTTTTATGAAACTTGTGAAGAATTTCCCAAAAGATCGGTTAACGCAGATCCTATTGGGTGTGCTGATCTTGCTGTCTGTGGTAGGGGCAGTCTATGGTTTCTCCCTGAGCCGCAAATTAGTTGCCACAAATGAAACCTTTTCCCTGCCGGGTGACCCTGTGCTCAATGATGAAATTAACACAGAAGGTAGTTCGGATCCAGAGACAGAGAACGAAAGCCTTGTCATGAGCGATCCCCCTTCAGCAGATCTTCCTGCCCCTGACACCTGGGATGGTGTCACTCGGGTGAATGTGTTGGTGATGGGTTTGGATTACCGGGATTGGGAAGCTGGCAGCGATATCCCTCGCACAGATACAATGATTCTCCTGACGCTCGATCCACTCAACAATACTGCTGGTATTGTGTCCATCCCCAGGGATTTGTGGGTGAGCATTCCGGGCTTTGAATATGGTAAGATCAACACGGCTTATTCCCTTGGTGAATTGTATAATTTGCCCGGTGGTGGGGCTGCCTTGGCTGCCCAGACCGTGGAAGAGCTGTTGGGCGTTCCGGTGCAGTATTATGCCCAGGTTGATTTCCAATCCTTCGTGGATTTCATTGACCATATCGACGGTATTAAAGTGACGTTTGAAGACGATATCATCCTGGACCGACGAGGGTCAAATAATACGGTCAAAATTGACGCAGGAACATACACCATTCCTGGTGAATATGCCCTGGCTTACGCCCGTACGCGCGGCACAGAAGGTGGCGATTTTGACCGTTCCAGCCGGCAGCAAATCGTGATCATGGCGATTCGAGACCGAATTCTCGAGTTTAATATGCTGCCGAAATTGGTTGCTAACGCCCCAGCGCTTTATAATGACCTGGCTTCAGGCATCCAGACCAACATGAGTTTAAACGATGTGATTAAACTTGCCTGGACTGCGATAGATGTAGACCGTGATGCAATTACACAGCTTGTGATCAACAATGAATACATTACCTTTGGCACGTCGCCAGATGGGTTGGATATTCTAAGGGCTATTCCTGACAAGATACGGATTTTACGGGATAAAGTGTTTGGGAATGGCGCAGCCCTGGGACCTGTAGCTGAAGGCGATATGTTGAGCTTAGCTATGGAAGAAGGCGCCAGGATTTCAGTAAGAAACGGGTCTTATCAGGCCGGGTTGTCAACCCAGGCTGCAGATTGGTTAAGAGATAATGGATTTAACGTTGTTGAAGAGGTGAATACCACCAGTACGCCCACGACCCAAATCTATATCTACAATACGACCCCCTATACCCTGCGCCTATTTTCAGAAGTGATTGGGGTCTCGACTAACAACATCTTTTTCAGTTACGAGCCACAACAAGCCTTTGATATCCTGTTGGTAATAGGCGACGATGTCGTAGGCCAAGACATTCTGCCAACGCAGTAGCAGAACGGAAAACATTATTGCCGCCTCAATCTCCCGCGGCATCCCCAAAAATTTTCTTTATTAACGCTTACGGACCTTTGATCTTGATTGATCTTGACAGCATCTGATGATGCAGTTGATCCTTAGTCTCAGGGAAGGCTGGGCATGGTTTCAATCGGACCAAAAGCAAGTCCCACGAGACCACGACCTGTATGTGCACCCAAAACCGGGGAAATGGAACAATCTGGCAGCCATTCACAGGCAAACAGTTTTTCTGTTGCTTGACGCAGTTGTTCTGCTGCTTCAGGGTTGCCTGCATGTCCGATCTGGGCTCTCATGGGCGTGCCCGCATTAAATTTCTTAGCGATATAAGCGGGGATTGCTTCAACGGCTCGCTTGAATGTTCGCGCTTTACCAACGTCTTCATATTTTCCTTGTAATTTGTTTACCCGGATCAAGGGCTTGATCCCAAGAAGCGAGGCTAATAATCCTTTGAGGTGGCTGATCCGCCCACCGTGGATCAGATAGGAAAGATCCGGCAATGTGAAGACGATCTCAGACCACTCTCGGACTTGCCCCATCAGCTCAAGGATTTTCTCCTTCTTCAAGCCTGCTTTGATCCCCCGAATAGCGGCTTCAATTTGCCAGCCCATCTCAGCAGATAGGGTATGGGTGTCAACCAGGGTGATATTGGCGTCCTTCATTTGTTCAGCGGCTGTTCTGGCTGAGTTAAACGTCCCACTCAAGCCCGATGAGATGTGAATGGAGAGGATATCAGGGTCGTTGGGAGCGATTCTCTGGTAGATTTCAAGGAATTCTCCCGGAGAGGGGACGGAGGTTACGGGCATATCCTCGGTTTTTTCAAGCAGCTGATAGAATTCTTCGGACTGGATATCGACGCCGCTGCGGTAATTCTTACCGGACAATGTGATCTTAAGGGGGAGTGTGTTTAAATTAAATTCATTTTTTTGCGCGTTTGAAAGATCAAACCCGCTGTCGGTTACAATTTGCATCTTATTTCTCCTGAAAAATTGATATAGTTTACAATACCTTGACCAGAAGAAAATAAATGAATAAAAGGTCTTCAGGGAATTATGAACAATATTATACCTATTTTATCATATATAAGTCAACGCTTTAATAAAAATCCTCACGGATTCTATGCTTGATCCGTGAGGATATATTTAAAAGCTTTAATCAATTGTATTAGTTGGAAATTACTTGAAGCTGTATGTCAGCGAGACAGTGACCTGGATATTCATTGTTCCTGATTCAATGGGGACAGGAGACCCTCCAATAGCCATCTCAACAGCCATTTCTTCTCGTTCAGGCGTATATCTGTATTCGGTCAAATCAATGGTTTGAATTTCTCCCAATTTAATATCTGCAGCTTCAGCGATAGCTTGTGCTTGGCTTTGAGCGTCTTCAATGGCTAAAAGCCGAGCTTGCTCAAGGGCTGCTGCTCGATCCGCAACATCAAATACGATGCCATAAATTGTATTAGCGCCTTGTTCAACAACCGTTGAAAGCACTGTTCCAAGGGAATCCAGGTCCCTAACAATGACCGACACCGTGTTTTCAATGGCATAAGTTTTTGTTACTGTTGTTTCTTTAATCGGTGTTTCTTCAATCGGGCCTTCTTCACGCATTACTTCGCGCGGCGGCTGGTTTTCATAAGAGTAGATACTGAAATTCTGGGTTCGAATATCTTCTGCAGCAACCCCCAGTGCAAGCATGCTTTGGATCACCGCGCTGATCTTTTCATTGTTCATTGCCAGGGCTTCAGCGGCATCTGCTGCTTCAGATCGAACGCCGATATTGATACTGGCAAGATCAGGTTCAAGATCAACTGTTCCTGTGCCGCTGACTGACATTGTTTTGGTTTGATCTTCTGCTGTTCGGATGGAACAGCCTGCAGCTAGAATCGCAAATATTATCAGGGTAGAGGTTAATATTAGGATATTTTTCTTCATACGTTTCCTCTTTTCTTGTTCGCAAACATTGATTATGAGAGAGACGTTTTAGGGACGTCTCTCTCATAAGTAGGTTCTCAGGTTAATTTATTTAAGACCGTAGGTGATATTGCACTCAATGATGATGTTGAGCGTGCCGGCTGATATTGGGACGGCAGCTTCTGAATATGCGCCACCCTTGGCATCATAATACGTGATCGGTGCGCTGCCTTCATAGACATTGATGCTCAACAAGTCGCCCAGTTCAACCCCTGCGGCCTCAGCAATGGCCTCCGCTTTTGTTTTTGCATCCTGAATGGCAAGCTCACGAGCTTCTTTTACTGCAGCTTCACGATCTTCAACGCCAAAGCTGATGCCGTAAATGTTATTTGCACCGGCTTCAACCACTGCACTGAGAACATCGCCTAATTTTGTCAGGTCGCGCACATTGACGATCACAGTGTTCTCCACCACAAAATAACGCCCCTCAACCTCACCAGTCATGGGGTTGTAGCGATCAGATGGGTAAACGTTGAAGTTGGATGTTTGGATATCCTTTTCGTCAATCCCCAAATCCTTTAAGGTTTCTGCAATGGCATTTGCTTGGGCGGTGTTGCCGCTGAGGGCATCGTTGACCTCATCTGCTTCGGTGCGAACACCGATATTGATTGTAGCGATATCCGGTACAACAGAAACCCGTCCAGTACCAGAAACGTTCATCGATCGTGAGAACTTGCTGTCTAGAGCCGATTCTGGGCTGGCACAGGCTGCTAATAGACCTATCACCACAAAACTGACAAGAAAGAGACTAAATCTTTTATTCATTTTTTAGATCCTCCAATAGTTGCTCTAATATTATTTATTTGGCTTTCACTATAAGGACGCAAGAATTGAGTAGAAAGTTCCAAAGTTATTTATTGAGTTTGATTTATTAATAATACTCCGCACTGAAGGGAAGTGATTATTGTTTGTCTGAACTCAGAAGTTGTGATTTAAATCACACAATTAATCGGCAGGTTTCATATTGACGATAATCCAAATCTATACTATGGTTAATGCGGATCAAACCAATTGTGGAGCAGGCATGTTCTTCATCCTGGGACAACTGAGCAGCAACTCATTCAGATGGCGGACCGAGGTGTCTGCTTATTTTTATTTAATGCTTAGACCTGTAGCTTATTGGGGCGATCATAACTTCACCAAACCAAATATTTAATAGGAGAGTATATGACAGAAACAACAAATGCATTTGCAATGGCGCAACATCAATTCGACCATGTTGCCGATCTGTTGGGCCTGGACCACCAGGTTCGTGAAATGCTGCGGTGGCCGATGCGTGAATATCACCTTCGCATCCCGATCCGCATGGATGATGGCTCAATGCGGGTCTTCCAGGGATTTCGTGTGCAGCACAATGATGCCCGCGGACCGAATAAGGGCGGGCTGAGATTTCACCCAGCCGAGACCATTGATACTGTACGTGCCCTGGCGATGTGGATGACATGGAAATGTGCTGTTGCGGATATCCCCTTGGGGGGAGGCAAAGGGGGCATCGTCCTTGATCCGGCGACCCTTTCTGTTGATGAAAAAGAACGGCTGTGTCGGGCGTTTGTCCGAAATCTATGGTGTGCGATTGGCCCGCGCAAGGATGTCCCAGCGCCTGATGTGGGCACAACCCCCCAAATGATGGGCTGGATGATGGATGAATACAGCCGCATCACCGGAAATTACACACCCGGGGTGATCACTGGCAAACCGGTAGGGGGCGGCGGCTCCTTAGGTCGAACTGAAGCGACCGGTTTTGGGGTCATTTACACCGTACGTGAAGCGATGAAGCGATTGAAGATGGATTCAACCCAAACCAAAGCCGCCATTCAAGGGTTTGGGAATGTTGCCCAATATGCAGCGGAAGGATTTATTAATAATCTGGGCGGCCGCGTTGTATGCGTGAGCTATTGGGATCGCGAAGATCGAATGGCTTATACCGTCAGCAAAGATGCCGGCATTGACCCGGTATTTTTAAGAAGCATCACGGATCAATATGGCGCGATCAATAAAGATGAAGCGATTAAGGCCGGCTATAAGATTGAAGACGGCGATCAATGGATAAAGAAAGAAGTCGACGTCCTCATTCCAGCAGCGCTAGAAGGGCAAATCAACCAGGAAAGCGTCCATTATATCCATGACCGGGTGAAGATCCTGGCTGAAGGCGCGAATGGACCAACCACCCCTGAAGCAGATGAAGTATTGGAAGACCGTAATATCTTTGTGATTCCAGATTTCCTCTGCAATGCGGGCGGTGTGACCACTTCGTACTTTGAAGGCGTCCAAAATGATATGAACTTCTACTGGTCAAAGAAAGAGGTCCTTGAAAAGTTGGATGATAAAATGACAGCTGCTTTTGAAGGTGTTTTTGAGATGTCCCAATCGCAAAAGGTCTTAATGCGTGATGCAGCCTATATGGTTGCGATTCACCGTGTAGTGAAAGCGATGGAGCTGCGCGGTTGGCTCTAAAAGTTTGATTGTTTTCGGAGGAAGGCAATACCCTCGGTCATCGTGATTGGGGGTATTTGCTTTAATGTCCCTTCCAAAAGGTGAGAAGTTTTGAGGGACAAAGTAACTATGATACAATGGCTGCTATGAGAAAAAATAATCGTCTTCAAAGTTACTTGATCATCACCATTTGTTATATTGCCGCTGCATTACTGGGAATCCTGGTTTTCCATACGAGCTCATTCGCCCCCTGGCTTTCTCTGTTGATTGCAGACCTTGTAGCTACCATATTTATCTGGGTAACCAGCCAGCTGTTAAGAAATGCTTCGGTTTATGATCCTTACTGGAGTGTTCAACCACCGATCATCTTAGCACTCACAATGCTATTTTTGGGATCCCCTGATCTCGGTTCGATTTTGTTAGTGATTGTGGTTGCTTTTTGGGGGGCACGCCTTTCAGCAAACTGGATGATTACCTTCCCTGGATTGCACCACCAGGATTGGCGATATTCGTTACTTGAGAAAAAAAGTAAGCGATTCTTCCCGTTTGTGAATCTCTTTGGGATCCAGATCATGCCCACGCTCATTGTTTACGCCTGTCTCCTGCCGGGGTTTTACTATATCCTGAGGGGTGGCAGGGTAAACGCAGGGACTATTATTGGGCTGGTGTTAATCATTGGCGGCGCTGTGCTTGAGTTAGCCGCTGATAAGCAAATGCATACTTTCCGTCAACAACGGGCAGACCGCACGCAATTGCTACGCAGCGGGTTGTGGCGCGCATCGCGCCACCCGAATTACCTGGGTGAAATCACGGTTTGGTGGGGTGTTTACCTGGTGATGTTGTCGGTTTATCCGGATTTGTGGATGCTTGGGATAGGAGCGCTGGCAAATACCTGCTTATTCCTTTTCATCAGCATCCCCATGGCAGAAAAACACCTGGCAACCTACAAAGAAGGGTATCAAGCCTATTTGCAGGAAACACGCATGCTTTTCCCATTCCCAAAGCGCAGAAACCGCTGAGGATAGTTGATCTTTTCATAAAGTCTAATTTAATTTTAATAACAAAATTTAAAAATTATGTGATATACTATTTTTGAAGGCAGCGTGATTAGGATGCCCCCCTCATCCTGCGCGCTGTCTTCATCTTTAATGCATTCTTCACTGCATTTCAAGTGTAAAAAATGGCTGGTTGAACCAGGCGAGCAAATAGAGTGAGGAAAAATGAGCTTCATCAATAAATTATTAAAACAATGTCGGAAACCTAGCGGTTTATTTGGCAGGATGGTAGCCAATGGCATGAACCGGTCTCACGCAGCGATGACGAAGTGGGGATTGGAACACCTTGATCTGACAGAAAATATGATTGTTTTGGATATCGGATGCGGCGGCGGGGGAACAGTTCGCAGGTTCGCTGATCTGCTGAAGAAAGGTAAAGTTTACGGGATCGATTATTCGCCTGAAAGTGTTATGATTTCCCGCAGGGTCAACGCAAAGCATATCCAATCAGGGAGAGTTGAGATCCAATCAGGATCGGTGTCAGCATTGCCTTATCCAGATGGCATATTCGACTTGGTGACTGCAGTCGAGACGCATTATTTCTGGCCAAGCCTTTCATCGGACCTGAAGGAAGTTTTTCGCGTACTGAAGCCCTCTGGCTGTATAGTGATCATCGGCGGGGAATACAAGGGTGGGAAGTATGATAAGCGAAATGCTACCTTCGTGAAAGCTGGGGATATGACCTATCTGACCTTAACCGAACATCGTGAAGTGCTTGAGAAAGCAGGGTTTTTAGAAGTGACCATA
>Ga0272442_10009227_pt1 | contig 12377 bp, 5 predicted proteins | sample SSMForm2O_FD_200262 | JGI IMG/M metagenome (GOLD analysis project Ga0272442, IMG submission 200262) | Marine sediment archaeal communities from Little Sippewissett salt marsh, Falmouth, MA, United States - SSM-Form-2O | ecosystem: Environmental > Aquatic > Marine > Wetlands > Sediment ... | reverse complement strand
CCGTGAGCACCGAGTCTTCCCGCATTAACTGATTCAATTCCAGCAGGTAAACAGTGTTTTCTTTTGTCCGGATCGGATCGTCGGAGACGCCGCGCGACACTTCTTTGACTTTCATAAACCGGTCGCGGTACTGGGCGATATTGACCTTCTTCTCGCGTCCTCCCGGATCGGGCCCTTCCTTGACGCTCACAAGGACCATCCGCTCGCCGTCGGGACTGAGCTTATATTGCGTCATACGCTCCTTGTCCGGCAGCTTCACGTAAAGCTGCTCGGCGAGGTCGGAACCGAACCGGACCTTCATCAGGTCGTCGTTTCGCATATACGTATATCCCGACGCATCCGGCAGCCAGGCGACCTGCCTTTCATTTTCCCGCGTGCGCGTCAGACGTTTTAATTTATTGCCGGCGACCTTGTATCGATAAATATCCCCGTCGGCGACGAACAACAGTTCGTTTGCATCGGGCGACCAGGTGAACGACTGGATACCTCTGTATCGCGGCGCCTTTTCCTCATCGGCATCCTTCTCGCCGACCCAATCGCCTCTTTTTTTCCTTTTTCTTATCTCTTTCTTCTCATCCCCGGCTTGCTTCTCACTCTTTTCCTTCTTTTTATCTTTCTTCTTCGGCTGATCTTTCTTTGCCTTCTCTATCCGATCTTCCCTAACCTTGCGCGTGCTCTCCTGAAACTTCGCCATAACGGAAACGGAGGTGATCCGTCGGGTTTCACCCTGGGCCACATCGTAGATCCACACATCCGAGCCGTGCCGTCGCTCCGCGTAAGGACGATACAGATAGGCGGCATATTTCCCGTCGAAGGAAAAGGCCGTCGATCTCGCCGACGGGCCGAAGAAGCTCTTCTCGGGGAAGAGCTTCTCCAGCGTCAGCTCGTCCTTCTTACCCTTATCCTCCGATGTTTTCTCTTTAGCGCTCGAGTGTGCACATAAAAGTACACAGGCAAGAATGGCAAAGATTGGAATACGTTTGAACATGATCGTCCCTTCATGTTGTTTGTTCTCTTCGAACCTTATCTTCTTTTTCAAAGACCAACATGCTAATATTCCGATCCGGTTCTGTCAACCACTCATCCGGAAAGACCTTTCTTTCTGAGTTGTAGGGCCCGGACTCATCCAACAGGCTTGATTCCAGGACTTATCCTCATGTGGATCGCTGACCCATAAATCTGTTACTTTTGTGTCGCGGGGTGCCTTATAAGGATGGAGACCAGGATCGGCCTCCTTCGCAGGCAGCATGGCGCATTGCTCCGTCGAGGAGAAAGGTGGTATGAAATGAGAACGCCGATTGATTCAGGCAGTGATTATACAAACCATACTGACCGGAGAAGGGGAAATTATCTCTTGAGACAAAAACATTCCTTGATATGGGCCGTGTGTTTCGGCGCAGTCATCAGTTTCTGTCTAACCGGTTGTACCGGGATGGTTGGGTACGGGGCCGGAACGGTAGGATACGAGATGGAGACCGTCGAATATTATGAACCGACGATTGAGGTGATCGAAACACGACCGCCTCCCGTTGTCTATCGATATCACAAGCCCCACAGGTATAGACATCCCTACTGCCCTCCGCCGGTCAGACACCCCAAACCCGGGCGGACAACAAGGCCCGGCCGGTACGGCAGAAATGAACAACCGGCACCCGTCAGACCTCCGAACAGAATCAATAGAAAGAAATAGGAACAGGCATTTAAGTCGCGGACTGAACGGACACAGAGGTTTATTCTCGTGACAGACTGTACGTCCAATTAAGCATGACGTGAAAACGATGAAGTGCGTTCACAAGGCGATTCGTGATTCAATAATCAGAGGATATTACAATTCTCGATTCGAAAGGCTGCAAAGTAACGCTTCCGACTATTTCGTTGCCCTGCACGTCGCAATATCGTTCCGATCCCAGATCGATATCGACCGTGTCCATCGACGTGTTGCAAAGAATCCTCGATTGAATGGGATACACTAAAGAGATCTCGTCGAGCTGCTCTAAATAGGAGAATTCTTTGGAATGTGTGTCGTAACCGGATAGCGCACGCCATTCGTTCAGCGTTAAATGCTCCTGTATCCAATTGCCGCTGTCATAGCGACTCACGTACACATGCCAGCGACGATAAGGATTATAGAGATAATTATGATCCGAATGGCCGAAATGCACGTCACTGTAATCAATGGCGACGCCGAGCGTTTTTTGCGACGCATCGGTGGCGAACAGGATATTGTCGGTCACCTCGTCATGTTCGAGGATTTTACGGGCGTCATATTTGCCGCTTAAAAGGATCTGGTATTCTCCATTGCCGTACAAGGTGTTCTGCCTGACGACGTTCGACGGCGCCCAGTGGAAGAAGATACCCGCCATGTGAGAGTTAATGACGGTATTGTGCTCGATGACTCGGTTGTTGCCTTCTTCATCCACGTAGATGCCCGGGCACGCCCCTGAATGAGTTTCGATGGTCGGGAGACATCCATTATCATACCTCTTTTCCATCGACCGGCACCCGATCATATCTTCGAAGATATTGTGGTGGATGTAATCTTGTTCCGGCACGTCGGAGTAGCCGCCCGTGTAGATGCCTCCGCCGTCAGACACCGAAAGGCATGTGTTTGTGATGTAGTTGTAGGAAACCTCCCGGCTCAGAGTGTCGCCGTAGAGATACAAACTCGTATATCCCGTGCGGTCGATCCGATTGTTATACACGCGTGTATATGGGCCGCCGATGAAGATCCCCATCCCCCGGCCGTTCATCAGATCGTCGTTGAAATGCTCGGCCCCGGTGGCATAAACGTAGTTGCTTTCGACATTATTGTGGTAGGAGGTATTGTGCACGTAGATACCGCGGCGACAGCAGAATCTGACCCTATTGTTGAGAATGTGATTGTTGTCGTACGTGCCACCGCTACCCTGCACGTGGATCCCATATTCAAAAGAATGTTCGATGGTATTGTCCTCAACCGTCACGCCGTTCGCGCCGTACAGCCAGATACCATAAACATACGCGTTCCGTAGCGTCAAGCCCCGCACTATGGTTGCCGACGCCCCGCCATATGTTCGTATGCAATAGTCTCGATAAGATACTTCAAAGTTGCGTATGAGGTCTTCTCTCGGCCAGATGTAAAGTTGCTTGTTAAACGGATCGAACGCCCATTCGCCTTCCTCATTGATCTCGCCGACGATATTGGTGATGTAGTAGCCGTACTCGGTGGAGATATCATACCGGGGGCCTTTGGCAAGGCTAATCGTCGCGCCGGTGTGATCGACAATATCGATTGGATCGATTTGCCATACGGCGGTCTTGAGATGACAGACGGCGCCGTTGAAATATCCCGACGGTTTGGAGAGCGTTCTATCGGAAAACATGGTTTGCCGGTCCAGGATGCGTGACGGATAGCTCCATCCCCTGTCGGGAAATCGAGAGCGGTTAAGAAACTCGCCGCCTTGAAAGACCTGCCGGATGGCAAAGTCCCTATCCGGATGAGAATCCACCAGATGACTCACGTCCGCAGTGTAAATATGGTCCCAGTTGGGATTGCCGGCGCAATCATCCGGACCGGTACACTTTCGCCAGCGCGAGATGCGTTCCGCGGCGTTGATGACGACCCGGCCTTCGTCTCCCGGATAGGGCAGGATTTGAATCGGCCTTGTGGGCGTTCCGCTTCGTGTGAGAATGACGGCTTCTCTGTAGGTCCCGGCTTTAACATAAACCGTATCCCCGGGCCGGAGCGATGCAACGGCCTTACCAATCGTTTTGTACGGTTGGTCTTCCGTTCCGGGATTGGCGTCACGGGCAGCACTATTTTCCGTATCGACGTAATACGTTGCGGCCTGAGATGTGGATTGTGGAAGTAAAAGGCCCAAACAGAAGAGGGCGAAAACCCTGAATATGTTATTGGTTCTACGCACATTAACCTCCTACCCCTCTTTCTATCATAAATCGGCTCAGAAGTCAATGCAAAATCAATGTAAAAACAGGATGCACCTGCCCGGCGACTATCGGTTTGTGTGTGTGCGGAGACGCTCAGTAACAAAACCCATCGCAGGATGCATCTTCTACTCCACAATCAGTCGATCCTTTGGTGTGATCTTCAGCACATATGCGTAGTCTCCTGTTTTTTCCCCCGGTAATTGAACGTTCAGTCCCCGGTCGTCGCGTGACCAATTCAGCCGGGCTTGACTGCCCAACAGCTTGATCGACTGAATCTTTCCCGGGCCGACGGCGGCGTCTTCACGGAGTGACTTGATGACCACTTCGTGATCTTTCGGCCAATCGAGGACGATGGCGTAGAGATGTTTTCCATCTTGTGTAAAACGGATATCTTCGGCGGTGTAGGGCTTGTTCTTGCCTTCCGAGAGATGGCCCTCCGCCGTACCGGTCGGACCCTCGCCGGAGATCTTCCAGGGCCGCGTACCGTAAATGGCTTCGCCGTTCACGTCGAGCCAGCGACCGACGGCCAGAAGAATGTCCCGGGCCTCCTGAGGAATCGTGCCATCGGCGCGGGGACCGATATTCAGCAGCAGGCACCCGTTTTTGGCGACGATATCCACCAGGTCGTCAACCAGCCGGTTCGGCGATTTGAATTCGTCGTTTTCGATATGCCCCCAGGATTTCTTGCTGATTGACGTATCGGTCTGCCAGAAGAACTCGCGAATATGCGGCGACTTCTCGCGCTCGAGGTCCAGCGTCCCGGCGCCGTCGGGGAACGCGACCTCCGTGACACCCTCGGCCGGTTTCGTCCAGCGCTTGTAATTCAGCACGACCCCCTTGTTCCATTCGATGCCTTTGTTATAGTAGTAAGCGGCGATCTCCTTCCGGTTCGCTTCGAATTCCGGATAGCAGAAACCAAAGTCGAACCACAGCAGGTCCGGCTGATATGTGTCGATCAATTCTTTTGTTCGAGCGGTCCAGTGGGCGATGAACTCGGGGCTGGCCTGCGCCTTGGGATCGCGATTCACGCCGTACAAGTCCGCGTAAGCGGGATTCACGTTGTCGAAGCTTTCATCTTTGAAATAGTATCGCCAGTTCCATGCGTAGTGCGTCGAGACGCCGAATTTCATACCGCGTTTGCGAACGGCCTTTGCCAGCTCGCCGCAAATATCACGCTTGGGTCCCATATCGACGGAGTTCCATCGCGTATGTGACGAATCGTACATAGCGAAGCCGTCGTGATGCTCGCCGACCGGGACAATGTATCTTGCTCCGCTTCGCTCGAACAGCTCGGCCCAGTCTTCCGGGTCCCATTTCCGGGCGCGGAATTTCGGCACGAAATCCTTATACCCGAACGTCGATTGATCGCCCCAGGTCTGTTTGTGATGCTCGAAGAGCGCATTGCCCTTGTTGTACATATTACGGGGGTACCATTCGCTTCCGGCGGCGGGAACCGAATAGACGCCCCAGTGAATGAAGATGCCGAACTTGCCGTCCATATTCCACTCGGGCGTTTCGTATTGCTTCAGAGAATCCCACGTCGGTTCGAAACGGTTTTTTTTGTGATGTGTCTGCGTGCAGGATGTCCCGATTAACACCATTAAGATTCCGATAATTGCCCATTGTCTCTTTTTCATTTTTACGCCCTTCATTTGTCACTTGGATTGATTTGCCATTCGAGAATGCCCGCGGAGAAATTCGATTGCAACTGCGCTTCCAAACGCAGCGATGTGGTTCGTATCGGATCGAACGTTATCCGGTTAAACCGGTCTTTTGCCGTGCCGTATTTCCCTTTAACGACGACGTCCTTCCATTGGTTGCCGTCTTTATAGAGCAGCCGCCAGGACTTGGGGATTCGGCAGCCGCCCCGGCCGGTGTCGTCGAAGAAATAAACCGCCGAGCGCGAGATTGTTTTCGGTTTGTCGAAGTCGTATTGCACCCATTCGGTTGTGCCTTTGTGGTCCCACCAGGTGAAGCGGGGGATGCTGTGGTCGTTGGAGTGACGCGGCGCGATGCCGTCGCCGAGCGCCGAAACCGTGTCGCCGTCCCAGCAATGCGAGGCGGTGGCGGGACGGCCTTTCGGCGGCTCCTTCCATTCGTGGGCATCCGGTCCCGAGCCGATGGTCGGAAAGGAAGCGATGCGCAGCCGGGCGCAGCCCATCGGGATGAGCGTAACCGTTTCCGCCGGTTCATCGGATTTGACCGGGCTGGGCTGGAGCCGGCCCACTAAACCCAGATGATCCTTTTGCCAGGCGCGAATCTTCTTCGCCCTGGCGCGCAGCTCGATCGGTGCGACCGTCGCTTCAAAGGGCTGGTTGTCATCGGGCCAGCTCTTGTGCACGACCTCGAATGAGGCGGCGCGTTCCTCTTCATTCAGTACGAGGCCGTAGTTCCAGGCGGTCGTCGGGTGGATTTCCCAGGCGGGCCATTCGTCGGTGCCGCCTTCGCGAACATATTTCTCACCAATCTTGAGCGAGTACGTCAGCGGCCCGCGGTCCACCGATACGCTGTTATGATTTCGGGTCCACTCTCGCAGGGTGATTTTCATCGGGAACTTGAGGTGGAGCTTGTCGCCGTCCGTCCATCGCCGGTGGATCTCGATATAGGACCCGGAGCCGTACAGTTCGAGCATCTTCTTGTTCATTGTCACTTCCGGTTTCCGGCACCAGCCGGGTATCCGCAGATATAGCGGGAATTCGACCGGCTTGCTCGTTCTGATTGTGAATTCGATCTGATCGGCGAACGGATAGCGCGTTGCTTCCGTGATTGTGACCTGCGTTCCATCGCCGACTTTCGCGGTGACTTCACACGGCGCAAACAACACCGCGGCCAGTCCATTGCCCGGCGTCGCCAGCCACAGATGCTCGGCGTAATAAGGCCACCCGTGGCCCGTGTTATGCTGGCAGCAACGATGGCGATGCGGATCGAACAGGAGCATCGGTCCGCCGTTTTGCAGGCCCGGCGATTTGCTGTGCCGGTCGCAAAGGATCATGTTTGGGGCGGTCAGATAATGCAACGCCTTGAGATCGGGTGTAAACGCCGCCGGCAGCGAATTAAAGGCGACGTCCTCACACCGGTCCGCCCATTTCGGATCGCCTGAGATCGTCAGTAGAATCTCCTGGGAGAGCATCATCTCGACCATGCCGCACGTCTCGACCGCCTGGCGCGGTCCCGTGAAGCCTTCCCGGCAGTTTTCGTCGCCGCCGAACATACCGCCGGGCACATGGCCGAACAGATCGCGAATCTTGTTCCAGTTCCGCTCCGCCGCTTCCAGGTGCGCGGGATTCTTCGATTGCATGTAGAACGTTGCGGCTTCGCCGAAGCCCTGAGACATATTGACGTTGTGCCAGTTAATGACGTCCTTTTCCCATTCGGCCGTGTGGCGATGTACTTTCCGTGCCAGATCGAGCAGGAAGGCGTCGCCGGTCCGATTATAGAGCCAATAGACGCTGTAGAGCAGATCGCCGCCGCGCATCCTGGGCCAATAACCAACGAGGAATTGATCTTCCGGCACGGTCGTCAGGTATTTCATATAGTTGGTCATTAATTCGATGACGCGCTTATCGCCAGTGAATTCGTAATAGTCTTGCAGGCAGAAGAGCATAATCATGTTCGGCCACAGGTCTTCCCGGCCCTGGAGGCGCGTGGCCGCCCCTTTCCGGCCCTTGTCCGGCCCGAACCAGCCGTCTTCCTTCTGCCCGGCCAGCGCCGCCTCGATCCAAATCTTGGATTCGGCGATCATCCGCTTGTTGCGGAGAATGTAGCCACAGTTGCTGAAGCCCTTGAGCCAGTACGGAGGCTCTTCCCAACCGTGATGGCCTTCGCCCGCCGGGCTGAGCCACGCGTTGCCTTCTTTCTTGAGGAACCGGCTGATCTCGGTCAGGTGCCCGTGAAATCCATCCGCCTGCAATTCGAGTTGCCGGCGAACCCATCCGTCCGGCTCAATCGCCCCGACCGGTAGTTTCATAAACGGACTCGGTATCAAAGGCGGACGGTTGCCGACGTAGTAATTGTTGACCAATTCCGTATTCGGACGATCAACCACGCGAATATTCGTATCCCCCGCCCACCCCGTATTGGCAAGTGAAACAACGAAAACCAAAATGATGAGCATGCGTTTAAACACTGTTAATCCTTTCGTTGGTAGGGTGTGCACTGCACACCTTTTGCTTACGGTTGAACGGTGTTCTGATTGTACGCAATAGACGTGGCAATGCCAATACAAAATGCATCCGGTCACCAATGTACGATGGCCTTTGTGTGAGGATCTCTTGAATAGTTTTTGCTATCAGTGTATAATTAGTTTTATAAATTGCGGACTCGGTGTTCTTAAGGAACGAGAGCATCGTTTTCGTCAAAGCAACCGGCGAGGGAAAATGGAGGTGCAAAATGACTCATCAAGGAAATCAAAGAATCAGGCTGGGAGTATCTGTGCTTCTGCTGGTCATGGCAGGTGTGTTGCAGGCCGCTACAATCACGGTGGGTCCTCCTGGAACGAGTTGTGATTTCGACAGCATCCAGGCGGGAATAGATGTAGCGAACGAGGGCGATACGGTGCTGGTGGCACCTGGGGAGTACGTCATCACCGAGCCGATCACGTTTCGAGGCAAGGCCATCACAGTGAAGTCCGAAGCCGGACCGGATGAGACCACCATCCGAATGGGCACGCCCTCTGATACTAAACGTGGCAGCGTCGTGGTTTTCGAGAATGGCGAGACCGCCGCGTCTGTTCTTGATGGATTCACGATTACCGGAGGCAGAGGTTGTTGGGGTATAGACAGCTTGGTTGGCGGAGGCATCTTTTTCAGTGCTTCTTCTGGGACCCTGAGGAATTGTGCAATAGTGCAGAACAAAGTAGAGGGCGATGGCGGCGGAGTTTTGTGTGCTTATACGTGCTCACCGATCCTAATCGACTGCATCATCGCGGAGAACTCTGCAGGGGGCGATGGCGGTGGAGTTTTGTGTGCTTATACGTGCTCACCGATTCTAATCGACTGCATCATCGCGGAGAACTCTGCAGAGTTGGGCTTTGGCGGCGGCGTGTTCGCCTGGTCCGGGGCCTCCCCGAGCCTTTCCAACTGCATCGTCAAGGATAACTCAGCCAAGGGTACTACGTATGGAAGTGGAGGTGGCGGTGGGGTGTGCTGCTTAACAAACGCATCCATGACCATGAGCTACTGCACTATCGTGGAGAACTACTCGGGACAAGCGGGCGGGGGGGTGTTCTGCGGGGAAAACTCTTCGTCCGTGAGTATGACGAACTGTGCAATAATTGGCAACACGGCGGGAATAGGAGGCGGTGGATTAGAAACCTTTCACCAGGCCTCTGCGACTGTGACCAATTGCGTCATCGCACGGAACACGGCGGGAACTGGTGGAGGCATCATCTGCGCCCCCTACGGCTATCAGGGGTGCTCTGTGACGGTCACCAATAGCATCATCTGGGGAAACAACGCTTCTGAGATTCGGGTGAGTAGTGGGGGAACGCTCGGCATAACGTACAGCAACGTAGACGGCGGCCAGACCGGAGTCAGTCTTGAGAGTGGCAGTACCCTCAACTGGGGCGAGGGCAATATCGGAGCCGACCTGTATTTCGCCAATCCGAATCAGGACGACTTCCATTTGAAGTCGCAAGCCGGCCGCTGGGAGCCTGCAACGCAGGCGTGGATGAGAGATGATGTGACGAGCCCGTGCATCGACGCCGGGGAACCGGATTCGGATTGGTCGGGTGAGACGTGGCCGCATGGTGAGCGGATCAATATGGGCGCCTACGGTGGTATGCGGGAGGCGAGCATGTCCACCCGGCCGGAGGCGATGTTACTGCCGCGTGTTGCATTCATTTACCGCTCTGATGCGGAAGCGGCGGAGAGTTTTGAGGCTTTGCTTATGAGCTATGGCTGTCCGACAACGTTGGTTGGATTAGACCAAACGCCGGCCGCGGCGCTGGAAGACTATGATCTTATCATTGTTGGGGATGATACCGAAGATGCGTCTGCATGGGACGACCTACAAGTCGTCCCTGCGATTGAAGGCGCGGGAAGGCCCATCGTCGGTATGGGCGAGGGCGGCTACGATTTCTTCGGCATGCTCGAACTCTCTATCGGCCGACCTCATGGAATGCATGGCGACGGGAGCCGCATCTATGCGATCGATCCGAACGGTTCGCTTTTCACCACGCCATATCCGATCCATATTCCCGAGGACGGCATAATGCCGCTCTACACCGAAACGGGCCATGTGCTCCTTTATCTTTGGCCGGTGCCCGACACGGTCACCGTGCTCGCCGGTTCGGTTGGACATCCCGGCTATTATCCGCTGGCCCTTGAGCACGATCGATACGTCTTCTGGGGCTTTGCGGAATCGCCGCTAAAGATGACCGAGGTCGGCAAGACCCTGTTTATCAATGTCGTGATCTGGACCGCCAACGCCGGCTGGGAGATCGACATCTGACGACGGCATGACAGTCTTGCCGGACGAAAGATAAGGAAGGATTCCTGGTGGATTGATCGGATTCCGTCAATGAACGCCGGCCATTGATCCTATTGGCATCCAACAACCTTCAAGCCCAAACGCTTCTTGTATAAAGGACGATAATATAGTATATTGGTATTCGTGAGGTCATAACATCAATCAGGAGGACATAACGATGTCGAACAGAGCAAGCCGCACAATTTTATCCGTATGGATCCTTACGATGCTAACCAGTGGAGGTGATGGCGCGACCAGAGTGCGAGAGTATGTCTTGCCCGTGCAAAACGAGCGGTTTACCTATGTCGCCCGGCCGGAACTGGGGTATGTGGTCAAGGCTCGACCGGACGCCGCGTCGATTGAGGTTCTGGATGGGATCTTGAAACATGCCGGGGCGGTCGATATCAGGCCCGTCGGCGGATTGGGACGTAAGGGCATCTCGATTGTCCGTCGCGAGCGTCCGGCCAAAGAAAACGAAAAGACGATTGAGACATTACAGGCTCATAGCGACGTTCGATATGCCGCACCGTTGTTCTCATCGAATGGCGAGCCGGTCGCGATCATCCCGGAGATCGTCATCCGTGTCAAGCCCGGCATGGCGATGGACCAGGTTCAAACGCTCTGTGAAAGAACCGGCTGCACGATCATCGAGCGGATGGAGTTCACCGAGCAGGAATATCTGATCGAGGTCTTAGGGACGGATGCAAAGGCTGTATTTACAGCCGTCGAGCAACTCAACGGGATTTCGTCAGTCGAATGGGCATGTCCGAATATTGCCTTCCAGCCGAAGTTATGCGGGCAAGCTCTTTCGAGTGACGTCATCGGTGGCGGACAATTGAGGACCGATGTGCCGATGCAGGATGTCAATAGTCCGGGCGTCTTCCCGAACGACGTGTATTTCCCCTATCAATGGCACTTACACAATACGGGCCAATCGGGCGGGACACCGGGCGCTGATATTCGCGCGCCGGAGGCATGGGAGATTACAACGGGCGATCCCAATGTCGTGATTGCCATTTGTGACTTTGGTATCGATCCGAACCATCCTGATCTAATTCCTAATATTGTATCTGGTTATGACTTCTGGGATGATGATAGCGAGGCCTATCCATCACATGATTATTGGTACGAAGCTCACGGTACAATGTGTGCCGGCATTGTGTCTGCTCAGGGCAATAATGTCCTTGGTGTCACAGGTGTCACCTGGAATTGCAAGTTAATGCCCATCCGCTTTGATATCAATGGATATAGACAGATGGATGAGGTTGGCATAGCCAGTGCATTTCGATGGGCGGCCTCTCAGGGAGCCGACATTCTCAGCAACAGTTGGAATTGGAATTTGGGTGACAATCCCACTCCCATTATTAAATCAGCGTTAGAGGATATTACACGAGTTGGTGGGATTGGCCGTGAGGGAAAAGGGTGTATTGTGTTCTGCTCAGCCGGTAACAAAGGGAGAAGCTTGCGGTACATAGAGAAATATCATGAAGTAGTATCAGTCGGTGCTACAGATCATAACGATGACATATGGTGGTACAGCAACCATGGTCCAGAATTAGACATTGTTGCACCAAGCGGAGGAGAATCAGATGAAGATTGGTTTGCGACTTCCGGTAGAGACTGGTTATGGACGACAGACATAAATGGAATTCCAGGTTACAGCTTATATCATGCTGATTACGGGCTTGATCCCAACATACTTGACTACACTCTAATAGGTGGCACCTCGGGGGCATGTCCCATTGCCGCGGGTGTGGCGGCGCTGGTTCTTTCGGTGAATCCGGATCTGACCCATAAAGACGTCAAAGAAATCCTCTATCGTTCCGCTCGCGATCTGGGTGAGCCCGGCTGGGATCCGTATTACGGCTGGGGGCGTGTGGATGCCCGGGCTGCTGTGGAAATAGCCATGAATACGCTGCCCCTTGAGGAAGAAGTCGTTTATATTCAGTGGTTGGGACACGCGACGGTGAAGGTCTGGACGG
>Ga0272442_10009226_pt1 | contig 12377 bp, 7 predicted proteins | sample SSMForm2O_FD_200262 | JGI IMG/M metagenome (GOLD analysis project Ga0272442, IMG submission 200262) | Marine sediment archaeal communities from Little Sippewissett salt marsh, Falmouth, MA, United States - SSM-Form-2O | ecosystem: Environmental > Aquatic > Marine > Wetlands > Sediment ... | reverse complement strand
CTTCTTGTCGCTCACCGCCCCGCACTTCTTGCATTTATAATTCCCCGCTTTTTCCTTACTTTCTTTTTTCCCTTTAAGACACCCCATAATCAATCTCCAACTACAATAATGTCCATAGTCAAGGGTGGGCTGTGCCCACGCGGTTTTTTCTTATCTCCTTGCTTCTGACTCCTTGCTCCTTTTCATTTCGTATTGCGTATTCCGTATTTCCTATTGCGTATTAATAAACCTCTAACCTTTGTCTTCTGATGTCAAAGCTTTATCCGATCGGACTACTTGGACCATTTCTCATATTATAATTTCCCCCTGCCAAAATCAACCTGAATCTTCATCCCCTCATCAACCTTTATATAGCCCTCACCCCACCATTATTTCTGTTCTATGAAGGGTGGCATGCTTTACGCGTAGTTTATGCCCCGCATAAACAAGCTTAAGCATGTCTTTTAGTAGAATTAATCTTCACCTCGCATATTTCTTCCCATTACGTATTGCGTATCAATAGTCATCTTCGCGAAGGCGCCGGATCCAGTATTTTATTTGTAGCCCGGGCCATACCTGTGGTGAGCTTGTCGAACCGTTCCCGCCATTTATTCTGAAAAGGGTATCTTACGCGTTGGTCAAGAGATCAAATTGTTCCTGGCTCATAACCCGCCGCAGCTTTTGCAGGGCGAACATTTCAATCCGGCGTACCCGTTCTTTGCTGATGCCCAATACCTGGGCAATCTGGCTCAGACTTTTAGCCTTGCGCTGGCCGGAGATCTCCGTCTGTCTTATCAGGCCGTAATGTTCTTTAACTATCGTTCTTTCCCGATCTTCCAGATTTTCGGCCATAACTTCTTCCAGGCTCTTACGGGCTGTTTCGACCGCCGCTACCCGACTGTCCTTTACCCGCATATCATGGGCGACCTCCACCAATAATTCCTCGCTCGTTTCGTGAACAGGCCGCTTATTTTGCTGAGTGCGCAGGGTTGCAAAGCGTTTTACGATAGCCCAGGTAGCGTAGGTGGAAAATTTCACCCCCCTACTGTAATCAAATTTATCCACCGCATTTAGCAACGCCATGTTCCCTTCACTGATAAGCTCGGTCATTTCAGCTTCATTGCGTGTATGACGCCTAGCCACGCTCACCACCAGGCGCAGGTTGCTGCGAATCAGGCGATCCTTATCTTGTTGGGCCCCCCGCATATATAAACGCATACTATTCAAAAGCTGACCGGACGGGTTTTGAGGATCAATCCTTTTTTGCAATTTAGCCGCGAGGAATTTTTGATAATTGTATCTGCGGAACAGGTATTTTTCCTGGTTGGCGTTTAAGAGATCCGTCACATTAATATCTTTCACATAGGAAGTTAGCGTCTCGGTAACTTTGGTCTGCGGCTGGAGAATCGAGGCTCTTTTTTCTTTCTTACTGACCTCGTCAGGAAAGAGCAGATGCTCAGAATTTAAAATACTATCCTTGTTGCCGGGTTTTTCGAATTCGTCACTGGTAATGTAGGCTATATCGATTTTTAGCAGTTGCTCAGCGTGTTCGAGGTTGATGGCATGGTATATATTGGACCGGCTGCGACCAAAATTTTTCATTATTTCAGCAACAGCAATACCTTGCCTATATTGCTCGTAGATCTGACACCGCTGATACTGGGGGATGCACCAGGGGCGGCGCTCAAATTGAATATTCGCGCAACTATCCTGCTCAGCCTGAGTTAGAATCGTGCGTACCGACTCGACCGAACGGTTGAAACGCCGGGCTGTGCGGTTGATCGCTTCCTGGCGATGATGAGGGCAGCGGTAAGACCAGCGGGATAGGCGGTTTAGGATGGATTGGCGGTCCTGGGGGGAAATTTTGGAAAAACTTTCACTTTGCTGGATTTGGCGTCTGTTTTGGCTGACGTAGAATTCGACCATGGATTCGGTGAAGGCGAGGCGCTGGCGGCCGTCGGGGAAGATATAATAGGAACCGACCAAACCCTTTTGCCGCCAACGACTTATGGTCTTGGTGCAGACCCGGAAGCGTTTGGCAAGGGATTTGATGCTGTAAACTTTTTGTCCTGCTTTGCTGGTGGGTATTTGCAGAGTTTTACTTAACTGGGCGGCGTAGGCGGGCAGGTCGCGCAGTAAGTCGTTGTAGGTAAGTATGTTATCCGTCTGAAAGTTTTTACCGGAATGCGGCCGATAGCCTGTAAGGTGAAACTGGATAAAATCAAATGGATAGCTGGCACCTGGTTTTATCAAGCGAATAAGGGCCTGGCATGCCTCGATCTGCTGGAGTCGCTTGCTATCAGGGGCAAATTTGGCTTGTAACAGCAGTTGCTGCAGTAGTGTGGAAAATTCGCGGGCCATGGTGTGTCTGCCTTAGTTATTCATTGCAAATAACTTACATAATATATTATGACACCTTAAAGGGGGAAGTCAAGAGAAAAAATCTGAGATTCCTAAATACCAGGTGTCCTATCTTAAGAGTGATTTACTGCTAAAAACCGGGTGGACAGGGGAATGGTGAGTATATGGGTATAAGAGTATATGGGTATATGGGTAAGATGGGTGTATGAGTATAAGAGTATATGGGTATATGGGTATATGGGTATATGCGTATATGGGTAGATGGGTGTATGGGTGTATGAGTATAAGGGTATATGAGTAGATAGGTAAAATAGGAATTGGTTGGGAGTCGGGAAAAAATTTTTTATTTTGTGAAAATCTTTTTATAACGATAAAAATTTCTTCCAGATACCGCTCAAAACTGCGTGGTTTTTTCGCAAAAGTGTTTGACTTTATGTTAAAAGTGTGGTATATTTTATATGTTATTAATGGGGGCCCGTAGGGAGTCCACGTCTAAGCAAGGTAAAGTGAAATAATTGGCAATTGATGAATTATGAGCGGATCGGACGGTCAAAAATCCTAAGCACGAAATCCTAAACTCGAAACAAATCCAAAATATAAAAATCCAAAGGTTCAAAACAAAATATATAAGAGCCACAAAAAGCTCAAAAAGCACAAAAGCAATTAAACAGAAGATAACGAAGAGAAAGAAGAGGAACCGCAGATTAACACAGATGAACGCTGATTCTCAAAGACAAAAAGAAATCAGAGTAAACGGGTAAGCAGGTTAAAGAGTAATAACAAATATTAAAAATAGAACCTATCCCAAAACCTCAATTTTCAGGTAATTAAGGGCCGATATATGATATATGGACCTTACAAATGAACAATGGCAACGGATTGCAGAATACATTCCAAAGCCCAAAGCACTCCCTGGAAAGTCAGGCCGGCCGCCCAACGATTCACGTGCAATAGTAAATGGTATTCTTTGGATTCTACGCACGGGGGCTCCCTGGGCAGACTTGCCAGAGCGGTATCCGCCCAAAAGTACCTGCCACCGACACTTCCAGCGGTGGACAGAATCAGGTGTCTTCGCCAAGATTCTGACCGCCTTAGCCAAAGACCTCAAAGAGCGAGGCGGGATCGACTTGAGCGAAGGTTTTATCGATGGCAGCTTTGCTCCGGCAAAAAAAGGGGCGATGGTGTGGGCAACACCAAAAGGGGCAAAGGAACCAAAATTATGGGCCTTACAGACGCTGGCGGTCTTCCTATCGCCGTTGACGCAACCAGTGCTAATCCCCATGAAATCACTCTGGTAGATTCGACCTTGGATGCCTGTTTTTTGGAAGAAGTGCCGGAATATTTGGTCGGTGACCGAGCATATGACAGCGACAAACTTGATAAGCGATTGTGGCAAGAACGTCGCGTTAAGATGATCGCCCCTCATAAGGTTAATCGCATAAAGTGCGCGACTCAAGATGGTCGCCCGTTGAGGAGGCATAAGAGACGATGGAGGGTTGAACGCCTTTTTGCTTGGCTTCAAAACTTTCGTCGCTTGGTTGTTCGTTATGAATATCATCTAAGGAATTTTCTTGGTATGATTCAGCTTGGCTGTATTGTTATCCTCCTTCGGAGGGTTTTGGGATGACTTCTACCAATATATAGTACAGCCTGACTCTTTAACACAACTATTTAATATTGCAACATTTACAAGAGACACCATTTGTAGCTGATAACATTTTGGTCATTTGTTCTTCATTGCATCACATTCTATTTTTGATACTTGATTAAAACCATAATACCCGGCCAGTTAACCTCCATACCATGCACGGTTTTCCCATCGACTTTTCCCGTCATACCGGTTTGCAAAACATTGACCCCCTGCTTAAAACATTTTACCTCTTGCAAATTAACCCGGTGTGCATAACATTCATATTTGGGCCCTTCATTATCGAAGACTTTTTGGTCGTTAACATAAATACCGTTCATGTAGCCCGGGCTCCAGCTTGACCATACCAACTGGGCGGCCACCGCCCGGCTTACATCACCTCGAACATCAAAACGCTCTGAAAGTTCTCCGTTGCGTGTCACCCATCGTTGGGGAACATTATACGGCTTGCACAATTCCACGGAAAAATCTCGACGCTCCAATACTAGATTACTGACCGGCTCAGTCATATAAATTAGACCGATTCTGTCAGTAATCCGAGCGGATATCTGCAACGATTCCTTTTGATCGGGTATCCAACTGGTATCCCAGGTAAAATCAAATGGTGCTTCGGTAACCGTTCCTATATGATGCACAAGTTCGCCGTGCAGGTAATGATAATGCCACTGGCTGTAATTGCCGTCCCCCTCGAAATTAACATCTTCATAAAATCCGATATAGTCAACCCGCTTAATCTTTCCGTTGGGACTTTTTGCTTCCAGTTGAATATCAACATTTTGGCCTATCGTACCGTTGGACTCGGGGCTAAGAAACCGGCCTTCAGGATGAGGCTTTTTTACAGGATCATAATATATCCTGAAGTGCACACCATTGATTAGATTCTGAGGCCATTTCCAGGAGTGTTCTTTTGATACCCGCACACGAAACTGATTGCCGCTACCATTTTCCAGAAATGACAGGGGAATCTGCACGATAGGATAAAAATGATGTTGATAGTCCCACTGGGGATAAGGGATCAGGGGCGCCTCGGGCACCTCCAGCCATTCATGACCATTGATTTCTATCTCCAGCCCGCGGGTATTATCATGACAAAGAATCTTTTCAATTACCACCTCGACTTTGATAGCATAATCAAGATCTACATCTTGCTCCAGTATAATGGGAGCATTGATATAGTCATGCGCCCAGCCTCGATCTGGATATTTCTGTCCGTAACAGCCCCCCACCCGCAGAGCATATCCGGCATCGCCCTTCTCGTTATACCAGGTATATTCCCGAAACACATCACCCGGAACCGGCTGAGCCGTTACCGGCAAAGAGAATCCCCCTATCAAAATCACCACAACCACCAAGACAGGCCAGCTTATTCTTTCCATTGAAACCTTCCTTTCCGAAAATAGTTATTCAAAAAGGCACCTGACAATTCTCACAATAATCAACCCCGGAATATTACCAGAGACCATAAATACTTACAAACATTTAACTGAAAACTTTCCTGCCTCACACCTCGAAAATCGCCCGGCTGGGATGTGAAATGACACTTGCATTTCAGGAAACACCGGCTAAAATGACGGTTCCATTATATAAATAGAGCAGGCATTTTGCCTCAACGGTGATTATTGAAATCAAGCTAATATCTTAAATCAAAACCACTAAAAAGGAGAAAATAAGCCGTGAATAAAACCAGGGAAAAAACTTCATCGCGACGGGATTTCTTAAAAAAAACTACCCGGATCGCTGCAGCCTCGGCGGTGATTACCCAGGTCGCCCCGCGCATCTATGCCGCCTCTGACAACACCATCAAGGTGGCTCTGGTGGGATGTGGGGGACGGGGCACAGGCGCGGTCGGCAACGCCCTGTCAGTGAAAAACGGCCCCATTAAACTCGTGGCCATGGCCGACGTATTCGAGGACCAACTCAAGAACAGTTATCAGAATCTCAAAAAACAATTCCCCGACAAGGTGGATGTCCCCGAAGATTGTAAATTTATCGGCTTCGATGCCTACCAAAAGGCAATGGACTGTTTAAATGCCGGTGATGTGGTAATTTTTACTACCCCTCCGGCGTTTCGTTGGGTTCATTTCCCCTACGCCATCAAGAAGGGTCTCAATGTCTTCATGGAAAAACCAGTCACCGCGGACGGCCCCACTTCCAGGCGCATGTTCAAACTCGCCCAGGAATCAGTCGCCAAAAATATTAAAGTGGGCGTGGGATTGATGTCCCGCCACAACCGGTCCCTTCAGCAACTATATAAACGCATTCAGGACGGTGAAATCGGCGACCTCATCTTGCAGCGTTGCTACCGTATGCACGGACCCATAGGATTCTTCTGTTCACTCCCCAAACCGCCCGGTATCAGCGATTTACTTTACCAGGTAAAACGTTTTCACAGTTTTATCTGGGCCAGTGGCGGCTGCTACAGCGACTTTTATATCCACATCATAGACCTTCAGTGCTGGATGAAGAACGCCTGGCCGGTCAAGGCCCAGGCCCTGGGCGGACGCCATTATAAAAAGAGTCCCGAAGGCATTGAATACGTTGACCAGAATTTTGACACCTATTCAGTGGAATATACTTTTGCCGACGGCGGTAAACTGATTATGGATGGACGCTGTATAAACGGTTGTATGGAAAAGTTTACCAGTATCGCCCAAGGCAGCAAGGGTATGGCCGTAGTTTCCAAGAGAGGTGATTGTGGACCTCCCTCCAGCACTTACAGCAGCCAAACCCCGGACAAATCCAAGCGGATCTGGACTTCGAAACTCAAACCCCAGGAGATGAATCACTATCAGAATGAATGGGACGATTTTGTTGATGCTATTCGCAGCAACACACCTTACAATGAAACCGAATATGGCATCAAGGCCAGTTTAGTCTCGAGCATGGGGCGTATGGCTGCTCATACCGGCCGGGAAATAACCTATGATCAGATTCTTAACAGCGACCATGAGATGGCGCCCGGCCTGGACAAATTGACCATGGATTCCCCCGCCCCCCTACCGGCCGACAGCAACGGCAGATACCCCATTCCTCAGCCGGGTATTATTACAGATCGGGAGTACTGAAAATAAGCAAACTGCGCTATTGGAGCAATGAACAACACCAACTTAAACAACGTAATACAAAATAAATGTGATTTTATGAGAGCTATGTGGACACCCTTTAGCAAAAACCTTTATATCGTCAGATAAAAATATTCAAAAGGAGATTCCCGTAATGAATGAAATCAATAAAAAAACTACCTCGCGTCGTGAATTTTTACAAAGCACTACTCGGCTTGCAGCAGCCTCGGCTGTCATGGCCCAGGTTGCCCCACGCATCTACGCCGCCTCTGATAATACCATTAAGGTGGCCTTTGTAGGTTGTGGCGGTCGGGGCACAGGAGCTGCTGCCAATGCTATGTCAGTAAAAAAATGCCCGATCAAATTAGTTGCCATGGCAGACGTATTCGAGGACAGACTCAAATCGAGTTACGAAAAACTCAAAAAAATATTCCCCGATCAGGTGGATGTCCCCGAAGATAGAAAGTACCTCGGCTTCGATGCCTACCAAAAGGCGATGGACTGCCTGAATCCCGGTGATATTGTGATTTTGACTACGCCCCCGGCGTTTCGCTGGGTACATTTCAATTACGCTATCAAAAAGGGACTCCATGTCTTCATGGAAAAGCCCGTCACCGTGGACGGTCCCACTTCCCGGCGCATGTTCAAACTCGCCCAGGAATCAGTTGCCAAGAACCTAAAGGTAGGGGTGGGATTGAATTCCCGTCACAGCCGGGCGCTCCAGGAACTGGCTCAACGTATTCATGGAGGTGAAATCGGCGATCTTATCTTGCAACGCGGCTACCGAATGTGTGGCCCGATCGGCTTTTTCTCCTCGCCGCCCAAACCACCCGATATCAGTGATCTGCTCTATCAGGTCAGACGTTTCCACAGCTTTATCTGGGCCAGCGGCGGCTGCTTTAGCGATTTCTACATCCACATTATCGATCATCAGTCCTGGATGAAAAACGACTGGCCCATCAAGGCCCAGGCCCTGGGTGGTCGTCACTACAAAGATAGCCCCGATGGAATTCCGTATGTTGATCAAAATTTTGATACTTACTCGGTGGAATATACTTTCCCCGACGGCAGTAAATTCTTTATGGACGGGCGTTGTATGAAGGGCTGCCAGGAATCGTTCTGCAGCTTTGCCCATGGCAGTAAAGGTATGGCCATTGTTTCGAAGAGTGGTGATTGTGGTTATCCTTCCAGTACCTACAAAGGCCAGACTCCCGACAGAGCTAACCGGATATGGACATCGAAGATCGAGCCCCAGGAGCTTGATCCTTATCAGAACGAATGGAACGATCTTATTGACGCCATTCTCAATGACAAGCCTTACAACGAAGCCGAACGCGGCGTCCGGGCCAGCCTCGTAACCAGCATGGGACGCATGGCCGCCCATACCGGGCAGGAAATCACTTATGAACAGATACTAAACAGTAACCATGAAATGGCGCCCGGCCTGGACAAATTGACCTTGGACTCGCCCGCTCCCTTACAGCCGGACAGCAACGGCAGATATCCTATTCCCCAGCCGGGTATTGTCATTGACCGTGAATACTAAAATATTTTCAGATTGCGTTAATACAGTTAAAGAATAATGTTAATATGAAAACATATTGTCTTTGGTAAGGAGTTATATATGATTTCACCTCACCTACTAGGCCATCCTCCAAAAAGGTCCTTTAGCAGAAGCAACTTTAATGTCATTTGTGTAATTTTGTGTGCTGGATTTTTAGCGCTTTGTATAACGGTTGCTAAGGCCTCGGGCAAATCTGATAAAAAGTGTAAATACTCTCCGAACTACACCGAAACTGTCACTTCTAAAAGCGGCGATAAGATTTCTTTCAAAATGGTGCTCATTCCCGGCGGCAAATTTGTCATGGGCAGTTCCAATGATGCTCTCTCTTCCAAGGCGGATGAAAAACCGTCCCACGAAGTAAGTTTGGATCCGTTTTACCTTTGTCCTAACGAGACAACCCTGGAGCTCTTCCTTGCTTATTACAATGAAACAGTCACGGCCAGAAAAGACAACCTCGATGCCGGAGAAAAGAAAGAAGAGAAAAAGCAAGTGGACGCCGTTTCCGGCCCCACCCCCGTTTATGGTGAGCTTTCGATGGGCTATGGCAAGATGAATCCCGCCATGGGTATGACCTGGTACAATGCTGTGAACTTCTGCAAATGGGTTTCCAAAAAGACCGGCCGGACCTACCGGCTGCCCACCGAGGCCGAATGGGAATATGCCTGCCGTGCAGGCACTTCGAACATCTACGGTTATACCAACAACCCTGAGGAACTGAAAGACTTCGCCTGGTACGATGATAATTCTGATGGCGAAACTCACCAGGTAGCCCAGAAAAAACCCAACGCCTTCGGCTTATATGATATGCTTGGTAATGTATATGAATGGGTACATGATTTTTACCAACCGGAAGCTTACAAGGAAGCGGCCCAGAACAAACCGGCCGTAAATCCCCAGGGACCAAAGACCGGCAAGGTCCACGTAGCCCGCGGCGGTGATTATAACGCTTCTCCCCCTGATCTCCGCTGCGCCGCTCGCTCCTTCGAAGAAGACTGGTGGCGTTCCGGCGACCCTCAAATCCCCAAAAGCAAATGGTGGTTGCCCAATATGGACTTTATAGGCCTGCGCCTTGCCAAATCCATCGACCCCAAAGACAAAGATACAGGATACCAAAAAAATGAAAAAAAATAATGTTTCGAAAAACTCGCCCCAGGCAAACAATTCTACCCGGCGCGATTTCCTGAAGACTTCCACCTTAGCTGCCTCAGCAGCTTTTACAGGGGCTCTGGACCTTCGCAGCAGCGTTTATGCCGCCGGCAGCGATATCATCCGGGTAGGCATGGTCGGTTGCGGCGGACGCAACACTGGTGCTGCCGAACAGGCTCTTACCGCCGATTCCGGCGCCCGACTGGTGGCAATGTGTGACATATTTATGGATCGCGTCAAAGACAAACGCAAGATACTCAAAGACCAAAAACCGGATCAGGTCATCGTCAATGATGACCATTGCTTCACCGGCTTCGATGGCTATAAACACGTGATTGATTCAGCGGATGTAATCCTTATCGCCAACGCAGCCAAGTTTCACCCCCTCCATGCCAACTCGGCCATCATGGCCGGCAAACACGTGTTCGTGGAAAAGCCTCACGGCATCGATCCCGTCGGTGTCAAGTTCATGCAGCAAACTGCCCAGTTGGCTAAAGAGAAGGGTTTGTCCCTCGTTTCCGGCCTTCATAGTCGTTATCACACCGGATATGCCGAAACCGTTCAGCGTATCCACGACGGTGCCATTGGTGACGTAATCGCGATTGAAGAGAATTTTTTACGTGCCCCTTACAGAGTTACTAAACGCGAACCCGACTATTCGGAATTACAGTGGCAGTGCAGCACCCAATATCATTTTTGCTGGCTCTCCGGTGACGATGTTCCCCAATCTCTGGTTCACAACCTGGACCGTGCCAGTTGGGTATTACATAATAAGGTCCCGGTGAAATGCCACGGCCTGGGCGGTCGATCTTCCATGACCAATCCGATCTATGGCGACGTGTTTGACCATCATTCTCTCGTTTACGAAATGGAAAACGGCATACCTATCTATGCCTTATGCCGTACTACAAATGGATGCTATAATGAATATTCCAGCGTGGTAATGGGCAGCAAAGGCAAAGCGGATATTATGCGCTGTCGGATCTTCGGCGAAAATCATTGGCACTGGCAAGGTAAATGCAATCCCTACCAGATCGAACATGATGTCCTCTTTGGCTCTATTCGCTCCGGTAAACCCGTCAACAACGGCGACTATATGACTCGCAGTACCATGGTCACCGTGATGGGCCAAATCTCCTGTTATACCGGCAAGGAAGTGACTTGGGACGAGATCAACAAATCAGATTTTTATTATCCGCCCAAACCCGAAGATTGTCACGATAGTATGGAACCACCTGTCAAACCCGGCCCCGACGGCAGCTATCCTGTTCCTACCCCCGGCGTTACCAAATTGATCTAATTTCCGAAGGAGAAATCATGAAAAAGCAATCTACCTCTATGACTTCGAGCACCTCACCAAAAGAAGTCAAGCAATCTTCACGTCGGCAGTTCCTGGCACAAAGTGGCAAAGTAGTTGCCGGATCCGTACTTACCGGTCTTAGTTTACCGCGTGCATACGCTGGCGAAAACAATACTATCAAAGTCGCCCTGGTAGGTTGTGGTGGCCGCGGCACCGGCGCTGCCGGTCAGGCCCTTTCGACCACCAGCGGTCCTGTCCAGCTCTACGCTATGGCCGACGTCTTTGAAAATCGCCTGCAGAACAGCCTGAATAATCTCACTAAACAGCATGAGTCAAAAATTAGCGTCCCACCCGAGCGACAGTTTCTCGGCATGGACGCCTACCGCAAGGCCATCGACTCCATCGCCCCCGGCGGCGTGGCTATTCTGACCACCCCCCCCGCCTTTAGGCCCCTTCACGTTGAATACGCCGTTTCCAAAGGCTGCCATGTTTTCATGGAAAAATCGTTTGCCGTTGACGCCCCCGGCATCCACCGCGTGCTCAGAGCCGGCAAAGAAGCCGCCAAGAAAAATCTCAAGGTTGCCGGCGGCCTGATGAGCCGCCATTACGTACCCCTCGCACAAGCCGTTCAAAAGCTTCACGATGGTGCCATAGGTGATCTCATTACCTGTTGGGCCTATCGCGAGCATGGACCCGTGGGCTTTAATCCCAAAACCCCCGGCATGAGCGAAATGGCCAATCAGATCCGCAACTATTCCTGCTTCACCTGGCTCAACGGCAGCTTCCTTTTGGATTGGCTGATCCACAATCTAGACGTTTGTTGTTGGTGCAAAAATGCCTGGCCCGTCTCGGCCCAGGGCCAGGGAGGCCGACAGGTCCGCACCCAGCCCGATCAGTTGTTCGACCATTACGCCGTCGAATACACCTTCCCTGATGGCACGCGCCTCTTTGCCCAGGGTCGCCATATGCAAAACTGCTGGGGCTTCTTCGGTGATGTCATCCAAGGGGCCACAGGTACCGCCGTTCTGGGTGAGGGCATCTACCAGCCTCGCATATACAAGGGGCATCAGCAAACCCCGGAAAATCTGATTTGGCGTTACAAGGGACCTAACCACAATCATTACCAACATGAACACGATCTGCTCTTCGCCGCGATCCGTGAGGATAAACCCTATAATGAAACTGAGCGATGCTGTTATGCCACCCTGGTCGGCATACTGGGCCGCATGGCTGCTGAGTCAGGTCAAATGATCACCTGGGAACAGGCCCTTGCTTCTGAGTTAGAGTTAGCCCCGGGCTTGGATAACTTTACCATGG
>Ga0272442_10009225_pt1 | contig 12378 bp, 10 predicted proteins | sample SSMForm2O_FD_200262 | JGI IMG/M metagenome (GOLD analysis project Ga0272442, IMG submission 200262) | Marine sediment archaeal communities from Little Sippewissett salt marsh, Falmouth, MA, United States - SSM-Form-2O | ecosystem: Environmental > Aquatic > Marine > Wetlands > Sediment ... | reverse complement strand
CGCTTTCTCGAGGAAGACGCCGGTCGGCTCGCCGCCGGGGTCGCGCACGATCTCGCCGCCCGGCGGAGACTCGGTCTCCTTCGTGACGCCGGCGGCCTCCATCGCGGCCGAGTTCGCCCACGCGGCGTGGCCGCAGCGGCTGCGGAGCCACACGGGCACGCCGAGGGGCGAGACCGCGTCAAGCGACGCCTTCGTCGGGTAGCCGCCCCCCGGCCACTCGTTCGAATGCCATCCGCGCCCGCGGACCCACTCGCCCTCCGCCGCCTTCCGGGCGCGCGGCTCCACCAGGGCGACCGCCTCCTCCTCCGAGGCCGCCTCGTCCAGGTTCACCTCCCCGAGGGCGAAGCCCAGCGAGGCCAGGTGAAGGTGCGAGTCTATGAACCCCGGCAGGACGAGCCGGCCCTCGAGGTCGTAGGCGTCGAAGTCGCGGGTGAGGAGCTGCTTCAGGCGGACGTCGGTGCCGACCTGCCAGATCTGGCCGCCACGGCAGATGACGCCCCACCTCGGCCCGAGGATGCGCCCGTCGGACCAGATGGAGCCGTTGAAGAGTGCCAGGTCCCTGTCCAACGTCCCGCCCCGATAAGTTGCTGCACGTCGCGCCGGGGGCGATGATAAGCCCGGCCGGCGGGCTCGTCAAGCGTGGATGATATCTGCGGTCGGACGGGAGGGAGGCGGGGGGCGGGGTCTACTCGGCGCCGGCGACGGGCACAGCCGTTCCCGAGAGCGTTGCGGCCGAAAGCGCCGCCCTGCCGCCGCCGCGCCTGTCTGCGAGGGCGTCGGTGTAGGTGACGACGAGCTTCTGTCCGGCCGAAGCCGCCCTGTAGGTGATGGTGGCCACGCGGTCCACCGCGCCTTCGCCCTTGTAGTTGTTGAGCAGCAGCAGATACCCCGGCGCACTGTTGTCCGTGAGTGCGGCCTCCAAGCGCACGACGGCCTTCCAGACGCCGAAGTGGAGGCGCAGCGTCCTGGGCGAGGTGTCGGCAGGCACGCTGAGGCGCAGGCCGGAGCCGCTCCTCTGCCAGAGGATGCCCGTCGCAGCGTCGGCGGCGGATGCCGTGGGCTCGCCTCCGGTCCACGAGATCTTAACGGCACCGCCCTCGTGCCGCTTGGCCGGCCGGCCGAGCGCCTCCATGTCCCCGATGAGGCGCCGGACGCCCGTCTTCCTGTTGACGCTCTCCGCGTCGGTCAACCCCCAGTGGACCCAGTCGAGCGTGCCCTCAGCCGAGATGTCCGTCGCGGCGGGCGCTTCGGCGACGGCCCCCTCGACCGTGCCCGACCTGGCGGCGGGCACGTTGCCGGCGGCGGGGCCCGTTCCCGAGGGCCGGTACTTCAGGTCTTTCGTCAGCAGCAGCTTGTCGAGCTTGACGCCCCATTCGCGCCGCTTGACGTATATCCTCTGCTTGCCCGCGGTGAGCTTGAAGACCACCGGGTCGACGGCGGGCGTGCTGTCCGCCGGCCGCTTTCCCCTGTTGGTCGCCCTGTACCAGGTCCACGTCTGCGAGAGTGGCATCATGTCCCAGGTCTGCGTGCGGCCGTTGCCGATCGATATCCTGAAGCTGTTGGTGTGCTTGTATGCTGATATGTGCCTGCCCCATAGGACGTAATCGCCCGCCTCGGCCACCTCTACCTCGTAGACCGCCTCGCAGCCGCCCTTGGCGTTCTTGGGTATCTGGATGAAGCCGCCGCCGGAGGCGTCGTCGTCGGACTGGATCTCCATGGGCTGCGCTATCACCACGGGGAGCTCCGCCTCGAGCCAGTGGCTCTCGGCGGCGGGCGGGCCCGTCGACGCGGCGGCGGGCATGGGGATGTCGGGCTTGGCGGGGGCGGCGGGGGCGGCCGGGGTGCTGGTGGACTTGGGGGGCTGGGCGACAGGAGTGTCCCTCGGCCCGGTCACGGGCTCGATGAAGGACGGGCCCGGCGGCCCGTCGACGGTCTTGGGCGGCGGCTTGACGTCACCTGTTTTGGTCGTCTTGGGCCCGGCCGCCGCGCGCCGGGCCCCTGCGGGCGGCGCCGACGGCGACTTGGCGCGAGCGCCGAAGACGAGATAACCCGCGAGGCCGCCCAGCAGCACCGTCCCCGCAACGATCGCCGACCTGGTGCTGAAGGCGCCGGAAGGCTGCGCGACGGCCATCCGGCGCGAGCTCTGCCGCCCGGTTGCGGGCATTCTCCCCGTCGGCCGCTTCTTCATGCCAGCGGGTAGAGTGGTGGCCGGGCGTCTCGGCCCGGGCCCCGGCGGCGCTGCGCCCGGGGCGTGCTCGGCGCAGGCGGCGCAGTAGGCGATGGAGTCGCCAACGCGCACCGCCCGGCCCTGCTCGAACTCATCGGAAGGGATGCGCTTGCTGCAGTGCTCGCAGTAGATGATCTCCACCGCCGGCCCTCCAAGGATGAATGATAACTCCGGCCCCGGAGGTGTCAAGGTGGGTCGGGGCCGGGGCGGATTCGCTGTGAGGATGCCGCGCCCCTGACGATAAGAGATGTCAGGCGCGCCCATCGAGTGCGTCCCGGCGGGCCTTGGCCTGGCGGGCGGCAAAGGTCGGCGGCCGCTGCGCGCCCTTCGACCTGCCGCACGCCACGGCCTCGCCGGGACACCGAAAAGAGGCGGCGATGGACCTGAAGTGGGTCGAGGACGAGGAGCTGGATGCCGAGGTGCTCCGCGGCCTGATGCTGGACGCCACGGCCACGCTCGATATGGCGACGGCCGACCTCAAGAACCCCAGGCTGCCCCGCGCCGAGGGCCGGACGCGCGACCTCGTGGAGGAGCTCCACCGCCTGGCCTCCTCCGGCGTGACGGTCAGGCTGCTCCACTCGGGCGTGCCCTCGGAGAGCTTCCTCACGCGCATGCGGGAGACGGGCCTCCACGAGGTGACCGAATCAGGCGGGGTGCCGGGGTCGTTCACGATGCGCCGCTGCATCCGGTGCCATCTGAAGATGATCGTCGTAGACGGCGAGCGGATGTACCTCGGCACGGCGAACCTCACCGGCGCCGGGCTCGGCGCGAAGTCGCCCAAGCGGCGGAACTTCGAGGCGGGGGTGGTGACGTCCGAGGCGGAGCTCGTTCACCGGGGGAGGTCGCTCTTCAGCGCCATCTGGGACGGCATATTCTGCGACGAATGCGACCGGAAGAAGTACTGCCCCGTGCCGCTGGAGGAGCCGGGGTTCTAGTGCCCGCGCCACTCACTATTGCCTTGACAGTCCCCGGCACAGGTTATAGGCTGTTCGCGGGGGGGAGGTGCCGTGCCTCCGCCCTGCGGCAACCGGCTCGGGCGGGGACGTGACCTTGAAAGTCCTGGCGACCGATTCCCTCGAAACGGGCGAGCACTACGGATACCCCCTCTTCCACGAGGACGGGACGCTGCTGCTGCTGCCCTACCAGGAGGTCGACGATCTGCTGCTGGAGGCCCTGGGGGCGGCCGGCATCGAGAAGCTCTTCGTCTGCGAGGGGCGCGACGACCTCGACCGCCTGCGGGCGGACTCGACGATGAGGGAGATACCCGTCGCGTCGCTCGAGCCCGGCCGGCGGCTCGAGAACGCCCTCTACGACGACGCGGGGCGGCTGCTCCTCTCGCCGGGACAGGAGGTGCTGCCGGCTCACCTGACCGTCTTCAAGCGCCGCGGCATCAAGAACGTCTACGAGCGCTCCGGCGACTACGGGTCCAGGCTCGCCCGCTTCAGCCAGGTTTTCACGAAGGGCCTCGCCGACCGCGTCGACCGGACCGTCCGGGAGGCATCGCGCTTCCTGAGGGTGCATCCGTCGGAGGCCCCCCTGTCGACCGACTGGGCCAGCGCCGCGCCGAGCGAGCGCTCCCGCGGCGAGCTCGACCGGGCGTACGCCTTCCACACCGAGGCCCTCGAGAAGACCTACGGGCTCTTCGAGCGGCTCCGGGTCGAGGGCAACGTCGATCTGGCCGCCGCGCACGACATGGCCGTGACGTTGATTGACTCCATCGCGCGCGACCGCGACCTGGTGCTGGCGCTGGGGGGGCTGAACCTCCACAACGACTACCTGATCGATCACTCGGTCTCGGTCTGTGTGCTGGCCCTCGCCATCGCGGCGCGGATGGGCTATGGAAAGGGCGAGCTGCTGAACCTCGGGATAGCCGCGCTCCTCCACGACGTGGGGATGACGCGTGTGCCGCGCGAGGTCGTCGAGAAGCCGGGCACGCTGACCCCCGCCGAGCGGCGCGAGGTGGAGCGGCACACCGCACACGGGATGAAGATCGTCCAGCGCTCGGTCGGCGCGGGCGCCCACGTGCCCTTCAGCATCTACCAGACCCACGAGAGGATCTCGGGCGAGGGGTACCCGAGGCACCGCAGGGGGGCGGAGATCCACGATTTCGCCAAGATCATCGCCGTCGCCGACGTCTACCAGGCGATGACGAGCCCGCGCGCCTACAAGTCCCCCATGAAGCCCTACAAGGCGATGGAGCAGATCCTCAAGATGGTCGGCGCAAAGCTCCTCGACCCCGAGGTGACGAGGGCCTTCCTCCAGGTGCAGAGCCTCTTCCCCGTCGGGAGCTGGGTGCGGCTGTCGGAGGGCCACGTGGCCCGGGTCATCTCCGCGGTCGACGACAACTACACCCGGCCGAAGGTTTCTGTGGTGCTGGGCCCCGACGCGAAGCCCCTCGGGGCTCCCCTCTTCCTCGACCTATCGCAGTGCGAAGATATAGAGATCGCCGAGGCGCTCATGGCCGACGAGGTGCCGGTCGACTTCGCGGCCGGGCTCTCGGGCGAGGCCGTCGACATCAGGCCCGGGCGTGAGAAGGTGTCCGTCTCCGAGGCCGAAGACGAGCGCCGCCGCAAGGTACCCGTCGACTTCACGGACTGGTCCGCCAGCTTCGCAGGCAGCCTGTCGGACTTCCGCGTCCTGGACATCATACAGCTCCTCGACCTCTCGCAGAAGTCGGGCCTCCTCCGCGTCTCGACCAGCCAGGCCGACGGCTCGATCTCCTTCCGCGAAGGCGAGATGCTCCACGCAGAGTTCGGCGATCTCGTCGACGAGGAGGCCATCTTCCGCATGATCGAGCTCTCAGACGGGTCATTCTCCTTCGCGCAGCGCCACGTCGAGCGCGAGCGCACGATAGGGGCGTCGAACACCTCCATCCTCATGGAGGGCTGCCGCAGGATCGACGAGCGGTAGCGCCGGGCGTCACACGGCTGGCGATCAGTGCAGGAGATGCGTGGCATGGGGTGGGTCGCGATCATCATCTTTGCCGCCGCGGTCGGAGTGCTCTCGATCGTCCTGATCAGGCGGGGTCGCTGCGAGGCATGTGAGCTCTTGAGCGAGAAATGCCGCCTCCGCCAGGCCGCCAGACAGGCCGACGACGAGAACGCCGAGACGCCCGCTCCAAAAGAATAGCATTTTGGTGGAAAAAGTCTCGACATGGGCGCCGCCAGTGGTGTAGTATTGGTTAGATAGATAACCAATAGCTTACCACTGGAGACTCAATGGCCCTCGCCATTAAGCGCACCCCCGCTCTGAAGGCTCAGGTTTACGACCGGCTGAGGGGCGATATCGGCGGTTCCGCGGCCGGCACGCAGCTGGAGCCCGAGCGCGTGCTCGCCGAGCGCCTCGGCGTCTCGCGCCCGACCGTCAGGGCTGCCCTCGCGCGGCTCGAGTCGGAAGGCCTGGTCGAGCGCCGCCAGGGGGACGGCACCTTCGTCACCGAGCTCGTGGGCGCCAAGCTCATACGCGTCCTCTACTACCACACGCAGGCAGGCCTGCAGTCGGGCATCTACGCGCGGTGCTTCGCCGCGATGAAGGCCGAGCTCGAGCACTTCGGCCACCGCGTCGAGGCCATCGCCAATCCCGATCCCAAGCACATCCCGGGACCGCCCGTTGGCGAGTTCCCCTCCGACGTGCCCGCCGACGCCGTCGTGACGCTCGGCATAATGAACTCCGACTACATCGCCGGCCTCACGGAGCTCTCCGACACGCTCGTCACCGTCGACTACGAGTGCGCCACGGTTGCGGCCGATTCGGTGACCTTCGACAGCTTCGGCGCGGGGCAGATCCTGGGCGAGCACCTGATCGAGCTGGGCCATACCCGGATGGCCTTCATCGGTGCTCACCGGGGCGTGGGCGGCCCCGACGGGAACGCCCGGCCGGAGCTCGACTCCGTCCGCATGCGCGCAGGGTGGGAGTTTGCGCTGCTCGAGCACGGTCTGGATATCCGGCGCGACCGGGTGCTGGAGCTCTCGATGAACTTCGCCGAGCCGGCGGCGGAGGCCGCGCGCCGGATGCTCTCCGAGGACGCGCCCCCCACGGCAATCCTCTGCCGCGACTGCGCTCACGCCGCCGCCATCGTCGATCTCGCCGGCGAGCTCGGCCTGCGAGTGCCGGGGGACCTGAGTATCGCGTGCTACGGGGCCTGTCCCGTCGCCGCCGATGGCGAGACGGTCGTTACGGGCGTCGTCATGGACATGGAGGAGATGGGGGCCGAGGCGGGCAGCGTGGTTGCGTCCCGCCTAGACAACGGCGGCAGCAGGCGCTCTCGGGTGAACATTCCCGGCAGGCTGGTCGCCGGAGACTCGACGGGCCCGGCTCCCGGGTCGGGCGACCAACGCGAAGGGGAGGACGCGAGATGACGAAGAGATACGCGCTCGGGCTGATAGCGGGCCTGCTGGTCGCGGCGGTATCGGCCCGTGCTGAGGTGGACCCGAAGTCCCTCTTCGGCGAGCCGGTGGCGCTGCTGGACGCCTCGGGCAAACCCGTAATGACCGGCAAGGCCGAGGGATCGCCGACGGCGGCCGACTACGACGGCGACGGGGTGAACGACCTCATCCTCGGCGGACACCTCAACATGAACACCGCCCAGGGCGGGATATGGCTCGCCAGGAACGTCGGCACCAACGCCGAGCCGCGCTTCGACTGGCAGAACGCCTACCAGGTGAAGCACGACGGCGGCGGCGGGCTGCAGTTCAGCTGCGGCTGCAAGTCGTCGGGCTACGTCCCCGTCCACCCCGTCGACTGGAACAGCGACGGCTGGATGGACCTGGTCTACTCCGACACCTACACGAAGTCCTGGGTCCTCATCAACGACAAGAGCTCCAGGGAGAGGCCCGTCTTCACGCGGCAGCTCTACTTCAGCTTCGAGAAGAGGAACCACGGCATGAACTCGGGCGGCGGCGACTGGAACGCCGACGGCGTCCCCGACTTCCTCTACATGCCCTTCGGCGGCAGCCACTACCGCCTCTTCAAGGGCAGCCTCGCCCCCGGCGCGAAGCTCCCCAGGTACCAGGACGGGCCGCGGAAGAACGGCAAGGTGCTGAAGATCTCGGGAGAGAAGTCGCGCGACTGCGCCTGGGCCTGGAACTTCTCGGGCCACGAGGAGCCCGGCCGCATCGAGTACGTGGGCGTGGGCGACCGCAAAAAGGGCACCATCGACTTCTTCGTCGTCGAGAACGGCGCCGGCCGGAAGGTCGGCAACCTGACCAGGTTCCGCGGGACCTTCCCCAAGCTGACCGTCTGCGACCTCAACGACGACGGCTGCATGGACGTGATGTACTCGGGCGGAGTCTTCGCCAAGCTCGACATCACTAGGGTCTACGTCATGTACGGCAAGGTGAAGAACGTCGCAGGACGGAAGCCCGGCACTCGGCCAGTGGCCGCGGCCGGGACGGCTCCGGGGCGGCCCGCCCCCGCCCCCCCCGCCCCCCCCGCCCCCGCCCCGAGGGAGGTCGCCAGGGCCGGGGAGAATGCCGAGCCCGAGGACGAAGCCGGGGAGGTGGCCGCCATCCCGGAGGGCTTCGCGCTCATTCACATGAAGGGCGGCAAGAAGGTATTGGCGAGGAACGTAAGGCCCTGCACGAGTCGCGTCTGCTACACGACTCCCGACGGCAAGGAGCGGTCGGTCAGCTTCGGCGCCGTTGTCAGAATCCAGAGGCCCTAGCAGGCATGGAGGTCGAGACGATGGCACGAAGAACGCTTCTTCTTGTTACGGCGGGAGTGCTGCTGGGCCTCTCGGCCCCGGCGGCCGAGAAGCGCAAGCCGCCCGCCTACTGGCCCGAGGGCGTCGCCGACCGCATGGAGATGCATGAGCTCCTCGCGAAATACAGAAAGGAGGAGCTCATCATCAAGAACGCCGTCGAAGACGGAAACGCCCACCTCGGCACCTACGTCGTGGGGGATGAGCTGCCGGTCAACATCGTCGTCGGCCCGAAGAAGAACAGGCAGTTCGGCTCGGCGAAGCACGGCCGCGATGGCGGCGATCTTCTCATCAGGACTTACTGGATGGACGAGGGCTTCAAGAAGACGCTCGGGGAGGGCATGAAGACGATCACGGCCGGATGCTGATCGGGCAGCTACTCGGGTGCCGTGAGCATCCCCACGACCGCAGTGACCGGCAGGCACCGCATCCTCTTCACCTACGTGAACAAGAGGAAGAACTTCGATCTCTCGCGCGAGTTCACCTTCAACGTCGTCAACGACGGCACATGGAACGACACCACCGTCCGTGATCGCATGAAGGCAAGGCACGGCCAGGTCGCCGTGCTGCAGCACGGCATGCCCAGCGGCATCGCCGGCGTCGGCGCGTACGGCGGAGCGTCGGACACGTACATGCACGCGACGCACAAGGTCGGCGACCGCAACACCGACTTCGTCAATTACGGCACCACCGAGAACCTGGCGGTCGGCAACTACGGCCAGGAGAAGCGCGCGCTCATCCGGTTCGACCTCTCGAAGCTGCCGAAGAAGGCCGTGGTGGGCGAGGCGGCCCTGCAGATGTACCTCTACGGGTGGGCCGGCCGCGGCAACGGCAGCGCCACCTTCGAGGTCTACGAGGTCCTGAAGCCCTGGGCCGAGGGCCGCGGCAACGGCAGCCGCTGGGTCAAGCAGCCGGTGCTGCCGAATGAGGCGTCGTGGAAGTGCGGCCGGCATCCCGCGCGATGGTCGAAGCCCGGCTGCGGCGGCCCCGGCGAGGACCGCTCGGCATCGCCGATGTCCACCGCCAGCGTCAACCGGAAGATCAAGCTCTGGGTGACCTTCAAGCTGGACCCGAAGCTCGTCAACCGCTGGATAGCAGACCCCGCGAAGAACCACGGCGTGCTGCTGGCCGTCATGAAGGGCGGCCGCCACGCCGACTTCCGCTCGAGCAACTTCGAGGACGCCGGCATGCGGCCGCGGCTGGTGCTGGGGTTCAAGTCGGGGGTGAAGGTCGCGGCCGTCGCTGGTGCTGCCGGCGCGGCGGGGGCGGGGGGCTCGGTCGCCCGCAAGTCCGTCAGCAAGCCGGCCGCGAAACCTGAGCCGAAGGTCGACGACACCTTCACCGTGCCCGACGGCTACGGCGTTATCCACCTCAAGAGCGGCAAGAAGATCATCGGCAAGAACATCGTTCCCTGCGCGAAGGGCGTCTGCTACGTGACGCCCGACGGCAAGGACGCCTCGGTTTCCTTCTCGGCCGTGAAGCGGATCGAGAGGCCGAAGTGACCGGTGCCCGTCACTGAGCACCGGCGCGGGGCCGCTTCCGGACGCAGTCGCACTTCTCCCCTTTATTCCGGGCATGGCCCGCCATATCATCACGCGCCGGGAGGACGCGATGAACGAGGTCATACAGGAGGCGCGCGACGTCGCCCTGGGGATACTCAAGCCCACCAAGGCCGAGCTCGAGCACGGTCTGGAGCTCCACGCCGACGCCGTCGTCGTGGAGTCCTACGGTTTCGCGCCGCGGACGGCCCCCGACGCCGACGCCATGACGAAGGCCTTCGAGGCGGGGGCGTCGGAGACCGAGCTCCGCGACCTCGCCGAGTTCGGCCGCATGACGCGCATCGTCACCGAGGCCGACGAGACCCCCGAGTTCAAGGAGGCCTTCGACGCCTCCGGCGTCACCTGCATCCTCCAGAACGCCGGGCAGGAAGGGCAGGGCATCACGCGGCTCATCCGCCGTATGGCGCACTACACGTACGTCACCGACATGCTGCGCGACTTCGTCTTCAAGGCGGTGACGCCCGACGACATCGAGCGCGCGAAGGCCGAGGGGAAGCACTGCCTGTATCTCACGTGCAACGGGGTGCCCCTGACGGAGCTGTGGGAGTCCGCCGAGGAGGGGCTGCGGTACGTCCGCGTCTTCTTCGAGCTCGGCTGCCGCATGATGCACCTGACCTACAACCGCCGGAACATGATCGGCGACGGCTGCGCCGAAGAGGCCAACGGGGGCCTCAGCGAGTTCGGCCGCACCGCGATCGCCGAGATGAACCGCGTCGGCATCATCGTCGACGTCGCGCACTCGGGGTGGCAGACCAGCAGGGAGGCGGCGGAGGTCTCGACCTCGCCGGTCGTGGCGAGCCACTCGGCCTGCTCGGCCCTGTCCGATCATATGCGCTGCAAGCCCGACGACGTCATCCGCGCCATCTGCGACTCGGGCGGCTTCATCGGCATATGCTGCGTGCCGGCCTTCCTGCAGGGCACGGGCGACATCCGAGCCATGCTCGACCACATCGACCACGTCGCGAAGAAGTTCGGCCCAGACCGCCTCGCCATCGGCACCGACGTCGCCTACGAGTCGCGCCTGGCGAACCGGCACTGGGAGCGAATGCCCAAGCGCCGCCGCCACCGCGCGCCGTGGGAGATGCTCTGGCCGCCGGGCGACCCGCTGCACTCGCCCAAGTGGCGCAAGCCCGAGATGCGAAAGAGCATGGCCTGGACGAACTGGCCCATCTTCACCGTCGGCATGGTGCAGCGCGGCTACAGTGACGACGACATCCGCAAGATACTCGGCGGCAACGTGCTGCGCGTCGCGCGCGAGGTGCTGGCGGCGTCGGAGATGAAGCCGGCGGCGGAGTGAGACGGGTGCTGCGGAGGAGCGCATGGCACGGACGGCGCGGACATTGGGGCCGCTCTTCCATGCCGCTCTCACAGCGCCCGTAGCTGCATGTTTGATCTCGGGCTGCATACCTGACATCACCCATCCGCCTCCAGTGCCAAGGCCGCCGAAGCCGGTCTACAGGTACGAGGGCCTCCCGTTCGCGGTGGGCAAGTGCGGCAACTTCTCGCCGCGTGAGGCCAAGTACGGCTCTAATTACTATGGACCTGTCGTCTCTCCCGGCAACATGGAGAAGTACTACCGGCTGGGCCTTCACCCCTCCTATAGGGACGGCTGTATCGAGCTTCCCGAGTCGCGAGAGCGGAAGAGCATCGGCAAGCCCAGGAAAAGGTACGCGAAGTGGGGCCATCTCGTGACCGCCAAGACTGGCGACAAGCTGCACTCGCGGGAACTGAAGGAGAGGGCCGAGCTCTTCAGGCCGCACATCGGGAAGAGCTGGCCGGAGCTTCAGCGGCTTGCCGAGAGGGCGGACCTAGGGAACGTCAAGCCTGAGTATTTCGAGCTTGGGCGGTCCAAGATGCTCTTCGGTGGGAAGGGGGTCACTAGGGCCCTGGGGACGACCCACGTCGTGTTCCTGGACAGCGTCACGCTCATTGGGCCGCGCATCGTGGTCACCAAGGCTAATCCAGCATACTGGAGAGAGAAGGGACTGGACGCCTTCGATGTGCACTCCATCGACTGGAATGCAAGCGATGCTAACTGGAAGCGATGGCTCGAGCGCTACAAGAAGGGGGGTGGCTACCGGGGCCTGAGCCGTCATGGTACTACCCTCGTCCTCACCTTCCGCCGCGACCAGTGGTCGGAGTGGGAGTCTGCGGCATGGTCGCGCGAGGCCGGCCGGGACAAGATGATCCCCGAGAACATCGGCCCCTACGAATGCGACAAGCTCTCGAGCACCGGCATCGGCAGCGCCGAGAAGGTCGACTACGAGCTTCCGGGAGGCGAGAAGACGAAGGCGGTCGAACTCTACGAGAAGTACGTCGTTCGCTTCCGTCACCCGAGGTTGAGCACGACCGACGTCTACACCGTGGTTGTCAAGCTAACCTATCTGGCCGATGGCAGTTCGATTCCGCCATCCGTCATCGACAGCAGGTTCGCTGAGAAGCCAGGCTACGGAGAGACGCTCAGAGAGATCAATCGACAGCACATATACGGGAAGGTGGTGAAGACCCGTGCCGGTGGCCCCCTCCCGACGGCGCCGTTGCGCCCCTACATGAGGTCGGCCGAATATACTTACCAGTGGGTCTCCACCGACGGCTGTCTCGTGTGGATGTATACTGAAGAGCGTTTCCCCAAGGAGATACTGCGCGCCTACCTTGAGAAGCATCCTAGTGCGCACGGGAAGAAACGGAGCCCTTAGCAGTGGCCGCCGACAAGAACGACCCATCGACGGACGATCAGGGCGCCGGGCAGCACCCTCCGGAGGAGGGCAAGGAGCCGAAGGCCGACGCCCCTCCGCCCTCCCCGCCCTCCCCGCCCCCCGAGTTCAAGATCCAGGCCGCCGCCGACTTCGTGCCGCCCGAGCCCCCACCCCTCCCTGAGCCCGCCGAGCCCGTGC
>Ga0272442_10009224_pt1 | contig 12378 bp, 12 predicted proteins | sample SSMForm2O_FD_200262 | JGI IMG/M metagenome (GOLD analysis project Ga0272442, IMG submission 200262) | Marine sediment archaeal communities from Little Sippewissett salt marsh, Falmouth, MA, United States - SSM-Form-2O | ecosystem: Environmental > Aquatic > Marine > Wetlands > Sediment ... | reverse complement strand
TGCTATTTTTTCTAGTTTTTTTAGCCGGAACACTTTTGATTCTTGTTCCTTTGCGGGTTGTTAGTTTTAATCTCATTATGTTTTTAGAGGTGAGTACTTTGAAAAATGAAGCAAATCCTGCTGAAGACGTTGAAAAACTAAAAAAGTTCTATTCTGATGTTTTTGGGTGGAAAATACAAAAAAAAGTCCCATGCCCATGGATTACTGGATAATTCAAACAGTGTCAATGGATGAAACAAGAAATCCAATACGCCCATAAATCAATGGGGTCTTTTTAAAAAAGAAAGTCAAAGCCTAAAACCAGTCAAATATATCTCAGTAGAATCAATTGACGAAAGCATTGGACTGATAAAACTATCTGGGGGAAAAATAATTCAGCCAAAAACAACTATTGAGGAAGTAGGTTCTTTCGCAATTGCATTGGATCCTGAAGGAAACGAATTTGGGGTTCTACAATCCCAAATGCCCTAATTTTATTTCCTTGCCAAAAAGAGAAAACTATCTCCTGAACATGTGTTTTGGATTCTTTGAAATTAAAAAAAGAATAATGCAAACCGTTTCTTTGTATGGTATCTTTAAAATTGTGGATGAATCAATTTCTGGTTAAACTAATTTAAAAATGACTCTACCTTCTCAATAAAATCCAATGTGCCCTTTTCTATCTGTTTAGTCAAAATTTCTAAATTTTTAAAATTTGGATTATCTACTAAAACATGCTCCAAAATTGAATCAACACCTTTCAAATTTTCAGGTATATAGTATTTATTCCATTTCTTTTCTTTAAACAAATTCCAATATTTTTTCTGAATTTTTTTGTTATATCCAAACAACCAAACTTCAAACCTAAAAGCTTCATGAAGAAAAACAATTCCAACTTTTAATTTTCTTTGTTTTAATGAATTTGGAAAAAAAGCAAAATATGTCATGTCCATATATCCAAAATAGATGCTTCCAGAAACAGAATAAGTAGGATATTTTTTCTTGAAATACACTCTTAGTGAATTGAAATAATCCATTAATCCCTTATAGGCAAGTTGAATATATCCCTTTTTTATTTGTTTTTTATATTCAACCATAGCTTTTTCAAAGGATTTCATAATAACTCATGTAAATATCAAAAGAATATAAAACTTGTATTGTATTCTATTTAGAGTATGTTGCAAAAAATACCTGATTCTTTAGCTCCCTGTGGTGTTTATTGTGGGGCTTGTCCCTCTTTTAAAAAAAGCTGTAATGGTTGTGGCTCTGAAGATAAAAATCAAAAAAGAAAAAGCAAGTGGAGCTGCAAAATTAGGATATGTTGTTTTGAAAAAAACGATTTCAATTTTTGTTATGAGTGTGAAGACTTTCCATGTAAAGTCTATTCCAGAAAGTTAAGTGCTTCTCATAAAGGGGATAAAAGATATCAATACCGACATGAGTTGCCGAAAAATCTAGAAAGAATCAAAAAGATTGGAATTACTGATTGGTTAAAAGAACAAAAGGCAAAGTGGGAGTGTCCTAAATGTCTTGGAACAATAAATTTTTATCATTATGAATGTCCAAATTGTGGATTGAAAAAACCAATTAATTCTTTTTAATTCAAATTCTAGCTAGCTTTACCACCTTATTGAAGCAATATTACAATTCAGGTAACCTGAACATACTACTAAATTGCAAATTATACTTGAAGATTAGTATTTTAGTAATCCAGTGACGATATCTCCTACTTTTTCCCTTTTTTAGATGTCTTAGGGTTTAATTCTTAAGAAATATAAAAGTAAAACTATCAAAGCACTAAATCAATTTTTCAATGGAATCTATTTTTTTATCAATCTTTTCAAAATGTCTTTTCGTACTATTATACTCCATGAGGAAAAAATCATTATAAGAATCAACACTACCACTTTTTCATAAGAAAACTGATCAATTATTGATAAACTAACAAAAACTGCAGGTACAAGAGACATTAATGGTAATAAAAAGAAAAACATCTTAATTCCATTTTTAGTCACATTGTCTGTTCCATCTTTTCGGAAAAATAGTTGAGGCAATTTTCCGAAACCAATAGTACACCCTTTGCAATAAAAACATGTTTTGCAGCATTTTTTTCTTAAGATAAAATAAACTCCAAAACTTACTGAAATCAAATAAACCCAAAAAAGTATTGTATGACTGAAAAATAGTGAATATGCTCCCAGAATAATCCATAAAATAAGCAAAAAATTTTCCAAAATTAATGTAATTTTTGAATAATCTTTTTCATTTCTTTTATTGATTGCAGATCCCTCTCAAATATTTAATTAGTCTCTATTATTTTTCGAGCAACTTTTAGTGCAAGAGCAGAAGTTAAAAGAATTGTTGGCATTCCTTGTGAAGTAGGGATTAAAGAAAGGTCAGCAACCCAAAGGTTTTCAGGCAAATGTGGTGGTTTCATAGAATAAACATCATTTTTTGTCAATGGAACTGTGCCACCTAGGTGCCCCCCATTTAACATCCCAGTTATGTATGGCTTTTTTACACCTGTTTTTTCCATGATTTTTTGGGCTATTTTAAGCCCCACATCTAGTGTATTAGTGTCATTTTCGGTTAATTCTTTGGTTATTTTTCCATCCTTTGATATTACGCCATTAGCAGAGTCAGCAAATTTTATCATCAAACCAACTCTGTCTTTAGGAATTACACCTCTCCAAGGCTTATGAAACCAAAGAGACAACACATCAATATATGGTGATATCATAAAATCTTCATGTTTTGTATACCAAAGCATAGGAAGTTCATTTAGTTGATTTGCTCCTTTGTAAACTCCTCCTAGAGTTGCAACAATATCTATCCACAATTTATCACTGGTTTCTATTCCTGAATTTTTTAGAATCTTTGATGTACCTAAACCTCCTGCAGCCAATACAACAATATCAGAAGAAAAAATCAGTTTATTTTTCCCTTGTCTTGCTTCGATGCTTCTTACTTGATTGTTAATTATAACTAATTTTTCTACAACTGTTTTAGTGAAAATTTTAACTTGATTTTTAGGTATTGCATCTAAAAATCTTCGAGCATCCCATTTTGCATTTTTCACACACCCCAATTCACATAAACCACATGAAACACATTTTTTGATATCTACTGCTTTTGGGGTTGGATTTGGATCTAAATCCAGCTCTTTTGCTGCCTTAAACATTCCAAGAGTTAAGGGTCGCCATTTTTCAAATGGAACAGTTCTTGTACCGATAAATGATTCAATTTCATTAAATTCAAAATTTAAATTTAAACCAATTTCAAATAATCCCTTTTCTGCCCGTAAAATGCTCCCACACGACAATGTTGTAGACCCACCTAAAGCATTCCCCCAAACAACTAACAAATTCTTTGATGCTCTACTCATTTTCATATGTGGAAAAAACCGAGAAATTGTCTTTTCATTTCCCAATAAACCAAAACGGCTCAAAGGGTAAACAAATTGAAAGCGACGATTTAATGGCAAAAAATCTGAACCCGCTTCAATTATCGTTACTTCAAACCCATTATTAGCTAACTCTTTTGCAACTGTTAATCCACCAGCCCCTGAACCCACAACAATTGCAGTTTTTGTCATATTATTTCCTTATTCCTATTGATTTTAATTTCTGCAACACATCTTGAAAATCCACAAGTAATTCTTTTTTTAAATGATATTTCATATTTTGGATTGATTCCATGAATCATCCCTTCATCAACCGCACTTAACACTTTACAAGTGTTATTTGTATAAGAGTTTGAAAGTGAACATCTTTTAACATACAAAATAGCTTGATCACGATCTATTTGACTTAATTGAATTTTATTGCCAAGTATCTTATACATTATTTTTAATGCTTTGGAAAAATCTGAAAATGAATCTCCTATTCCAAGTTCCAAACGCGCCCTTTTTCCCAATTTAACACCTACTTCAAAAAGAACTTGTCGCGACTGAGTTATTGCATTTTCTTCACCGAGAACTTCCACAAGTTTTGAAACTTTATTATTGTGGTCAGTAGCCATTTTTTTCCTTAAAACTTCAAGTTTAATTTTTTCCAATTTTTGACTCTTACTCACTTTGCTCATTTTTCTAATTCCATTTTTTTCAAGTAGTTTATTCAATGCATGATTTGTTTGGGAATAAACTTCTTTTAATTCATGTAATTGTAGATTTTTTGACATCCAGAAATTGGCAAAAAATAGCTTAAAGTTTATCAAATTTTGGTCCTGCACATCTGAATAATTCTAGAATCCTGAAGACTTTTTTGGTTGTAAATTGATTCTATGATACTTGAAAAACGATAACAAATATTCGAACGTTTCATCTTCAAGTTTGGAGTAAGATCGTTTGTTTCAATACTTAGGTCATTTTTTAAAATAACCCATGTTCTGATTTTTTCAGCCCGTGAAAGGTTTTTGTTAATTTTTTCTACTCCACTATTGATCATAGAAACAGTCTTTCGATCCTTTTCTGCTTCATTTGACCATATTAAAGCACTCACATACGGTTTTCCTTCACCAATAATCATTGCTTGTTCGACGCCAGAAATTGATTTTATCTGTGATTCAATTTTAATTGGCGAAATCATCTTTCCATAAGAAGTTGCAATCAATTCCTTTTTCCGACCATAAATTTCCAAATCTCCTTTATTATTGATTTTTGCAAGGTCTCCAGTTTGGAGCCAGCCATCATCAAAAGCCCTCTTAGTTTTTCCCTTAAAATAGCCTAACATTACTTGAGGTCCTTTTACCAGTAATTCTCCATCTTCTTTCAATTTTAATTCCGTTTCTGGGAGCGGTTGACCCACCGTTCCAATATGGTTTTTTCCCAATCTGTTAATCGTCACTAAAGGAGCTTCAGTAAGACCATAAGCATCATGAATTTCTATTCCCAGACCTTTGAAGTCAACTAATAATTTTTCACTACTAGGAGCTGAACCTACAATTAGTTGTGCACATTTATCAAGACCAGTTCTTTTTAACAAATAGTTTTTGAGTATACGTCTTAAAATCCATTTGATTTTCTTTCCAGATTTAAGATAAAACTCTCCAAATTTCGTTTGTCTAAAAACATTCCAAACTTTTTCATAAAATCTGGGAACAGAAAAAAATACAACTGGCCTCACTTTAGGAAGTGCTTTCTGCAATTCATAAAAATTTTCCAAAAAATATAGATTAATTTTTGTCGGTTCATAAAATGGAGAATATGTTCCTAAGATTCCTTCAACCACATGGTTTAATGGAAGAAATGAAAGATAAGTAACTTCCTTGTTTCGAACTTTCCAAGGAAACAACGCACCCACAGTTTTTGCAAGCCAACGAATGTTTGCATGATTAAAACATACACCCTTATTCTCTCCTGTTGATCCTGCAGTATATCTTACTGTTGATAGCTCTGAAAATGCAACCGAGGAATAAAATGGTTCGAATGTTCCTTTAAATTTATCTTTGGTAAATTTTTTCCAATCAATTGCATTTTGATCCTTAGTTTTAGATTGTTGTCTACAAAAGCTTATGATAGGAATAGAAAGATTGATTTCAGAAATCCTTTCAAGCAATTTTGGTATTCCAACAAAAAGGATTTTAGCTTTAGTTTCTTTAGCAATTTTCTCAATATCCGCCAAAGGACTAGTGTAATACAATGGAACACTAACTGCCCCTAATAACCCAATTGCTGTGTCCAATTCTATGTATCTTACACTGTTCAAACCAACAAGAGCAATAGAATCTCCTTTTTTTATTCCCATGTCTTTAAGTGCATTAACAATTTCAAAAATCTCTTTTACTACTAGTTTGTTAGGTCTATACACAACTTTTTCTTGAATAATATCAAAAAGATTAACAGGCATACTTTTACTGTTCAACCTAAACAAAATCTGTTGATGCACTGTTCTTTCAGTTTTATGAAGAAACCCAGACTTTGTTGCATAGAGTAATATTGGAGAAACTATTTTTTGCCAATCAAAATCATAAACTGAAGTCAATTTTTCTAAATTTTTTCTTTCAAAAGTTTGGTTTGCTTGAAAATATCCTGAAAAAAGATCCATTAATTTAGTATATTTTGAGTTTCTTGTTATTTTTCCCCAAGTTCCAATTATTGGTTTTTCAAGTTTTTTGGGAATTGAAATAAACCTTATTTTTGGCAATTTTATCTCCAAGTTTTCACTAGTCCATTTTTGGACTGATTCTGCCAATTCTTTTGCTGTCGGTAAATCTTCTGGCTTTGGAGTTAAGTGAAAAGTCAATCCAATTGCTGAATCGTTAAAAGTTAATTCTGTTATAATATTGGCAACATAATCTACTGGCACAACATTAATTCTTGTTGAAGCATTCATTGGAATAAATCGAAGTTTTCCAACAAGATACAACCGTAACAAAGTGTAAACTGTGTTAAAGGTAGTGATTTCTCCTGTTTTGGAATCTCCAATCACCATTGTTGGTCTAAAAATTGAAAATGGTAAATTGTTTTTTTCTTTTTGGACAAGTTTTTCTGCTTCAAATTTTGTTATTTCATAATTACCTATGAAACCATTTTCGTTAGTTAATGTGTTTTCAGTAATTGTTCCATTAATTTTTGCTGAAACATAAGCTGTGGAAATGTATGATAGTCTTAAAAATTGATGATTTTGCTTAGCAATTTTTGCTAATGCTATTATGTTTTTTGTTCCATCAACGTTTGTTTTATAAAGTTCTTGAAAATTAGTGTCAAATCTCCATTTAGCTGCACAATGGATGATGTGGGTTATGTTTTGACCAAGATAAAAATAATCTTTTTCATTTAACCCAAGTTTTTCTTTACTAACATCTCCTGCTATTGGAATAATCTTTTTTGAGAGTGAGTTTTTTAGATCGACCCAATCCCACCAAGAATTACAAAGCCTTATCTCAGCCTCAGTTTCATTTCTAGCTCTTACCATCGCAAAAATCTTTGTATTTGGAATTTTGATTAATCTTCTTGCTATTTGTGAACCTATAAACCCGTTGGCTCCAGTGAGCAATACTATGTTTTGATTGGGCATATTTTTCACAATTCTTTGGTTTTTAGATATTTCACAAGCAGTTCACTGTTCTTTTTTGCTCTTAATTGGTGTTGGTGATAACTTCTACAAATTAATTTTTGATAACTGTTTGAATTAATTATTTGTTCAACTTTGCTATTAAGCAAATCAGGAGTTATTTGATCATACTCGAAAACCAAGTCCATTAATCCCAGGTCTTTAAATAGGTCAGGAATTCGTAAATCATGAGCAATTCCGATCATTGGTACTCCAGAAGCCATTGATAAGACACATGCATGATATCGCATCGAAATCAGATAATTTAAATTACAAAGAATTGAATTCATTTCAGAAGCGTTATATTTTTTTGATGAAAAAATTTTAACCCATTTTTTATTCCTAATTTTTTCATAGGTTTTCTTTGCAAAAGACTCATCAACTGATTCCATGCAGATTAAAGCTATAGCTTTCTTGTGTTTTTCTATTATTCGATCAGCTTCTTTTGCAAAGATTTGTGAAAGTTTTTCTGCTTTCGCTTTTCTTTGTTCAGATTGAGAGAAATAATATGGCCAGCGATAACAATCTTTCTTTTTTCCAATTAAACGGAATTTAACTGGCCAACAATATGGATTTATTAGTGCCAAACCAACAACTTGTTTTTCACTTATTTCTGGCCATAGTTTCTGGAGAATGTCTTTGTCTTTTGGTTTTGAACGAAAACAAAATGCTGTATCAGCAGTGACTTCTATAGGAGCTTTAACCCCAATTTCTTTAAGTCGATTTGCTGCAGCTTGAGTTCGCATAATTATTAATCCTGTTTTTGATGCTTCATGCTTAACTCTTTTTTTATTAGCCTCAGAAAGTGGTCCTGAATCTACCGCGTAAGCAATACTTGGTTTGTCATACTTTTTAGCCCATGAAGTTGCCCACAAAAATGCTCCTAGAAGGACTGGTGACCATGTATCCATGTAACAACTGCCTTCCACAATCATGATTATGTCATGGTTTTTTACCATTTTTTTTAATGAAAAATAAAAGATAGAAGGCATAGGTCTAATTTTTAAAGTCTTAGTTTCTTTCAAATATCTTCGGAGGTTTTTTTGATTTAGGGTAGGTACACTAATCCTTGTGTTTTTTCCAAGTACTGATTTCACATCATCAATTATTGTGAGCAACCTTGCTTCAGAACCAGTATTGTTAGCTCCGTTATATCCAACTAGAAGGACTGAGGGAGCGATTTTTGACTCTTCTATTGAATTCACTTTTGCTCAAACCCCCTCACTAGAAAAGTTTCAAACATTCTTTAAACTGAAGTTTTAAACAATTTGGATGTTTATAAGATGTATCATTTAATATTTTTATTCTATTTGGGATATTTTTTTCAATAACAATTATAACGGCGTTATAACTTTACCTTTGGTTAAGTAGGGAGAATAATATGGCTTTAGACTTCAAAAAAGAAGCAATTAGATGTGCTGTTGATTTAATGGAAATTGAAACCCTGTATTTTACAGGAAAACGAAGAGCTAAGGCTAGACAAAAATATTTGTGACTTCTTAAAATGTGTGGAAGAAAATGTCATTTTGACGACTAAATTTTTCTCTTCTTTAACTTGATTGAAAGGAGCTGTATTTGAGCCTTAGCTAACCCATTTCTTTTTGTTTTTTTATCAAGCTTCAAAAAGTTGCAGTTTCTATGAAGAATTCTTGTTTGTTGGTATCAGACCTTTCTAAAGCCCAGTCGACGCGTTATTAGATAATTGATTTTCGAGTTTTTACACTATAATTTAGGCTACTAAACCGTACTTTATCTGTCGGTGTAGACGTCTCCCACACGTCCACTTTTTTAGGGCTATTTTTTTCTTTGAACCATTTCCTTTTTATTAGAATTAAATACAACTCCTAAACCAGGAGTAGAAAAATGTGAGGGGCAATCCAGTTTTTCATAGTTGTGTCATATTGGTTAGAGATATGGAGAAGTCAAAGCATTTCTATAAAACTGTTCTTGGTCAAAAGATTGTAAATAATTTTGGGAGAAATATAATCTTTGAAGGCGGATTATCCATTTGGCAGAGAGATTATGCACTAAATTTAATTTTTCAAGAAAAAACTGCTGAAATTGCTGCTGAAGGAGACAATTTTGAACTTTATTTCGAAACTGAGGATCTTGATAATTTGTACGATCTTTTAGTCAGTGAAAAGATTGAGGTTATTCATTCTGTAATAGAGCATTCTTGGGGTTAGAAGGGGTTTAGGGTTCGTGATCCTGACGGTAATATTGTTGAGTTTTCAGAGTCAATGGAAAGCGTAGTAAGAAGATTAAACAATAAAGGATTGAGTCTTGAAGAAATTACAAAGAAATCTATGATGCCAATAGATTTCATTAAAATCACCTTAGAGAAACAATGAAAATGGCTAGTCGGATTAAATTTTAACCCCAAACCCAAATATCACATTCTTCTTATCATCAACTCCAACTACTACTGTACTGACAGTCACAACCACAACCACTATGCTGACTGACAGTACTGGCAGACACATACAAAAAAATCAAAGCAGACTGTTTCTTGTCAGTTTTTCTCTTTATTTTCAACTTTGGGGGAGGCGAAAAAATGCAGTTGGTAGGTTATTTTCTGCGTTTAAGTACCAAAACTAAACCAATTACTACCACCACTGCAATTCCAAGAACAACAATTGCACCAGTGTTTCTTTCTTCTGTTGTTATGGGTTCTTGAGACAAGGGTTCGTCAGTTGTTATGTTGCAGTAGGCGGTTATGGTTGGGTCGTGTTCTATTCGGTAGCCGTTGTATTCAGGATACGATGTAATGTAAAAGTAGTCGGCGTAGTTCATGTCCAGCAGGTGGTCTTTTGCTTGTTCATACAATTCGGGGTCGATGCTGGCCATAACTGCAGGAATCAAACGCATCAAGGACGTGTGAACAACAAATATTGGGTTTGTTGCAAATCCTGCGATTTTGCTGGTTTGGGTTTGGGGTTAAAATTTAAGCCCAAACCCAAACACCAATTTCTATTTCTATCTATCCTCCTCCCTCGCCAAAAGATGCCCACTACCTATACGCTGTCTAGTGCTTCTGTACCATGTCCAACAAAAGTGCAATTATTAATTCTAACAAGTTAAATTAAAAAAGTGTTCAAAAAATTAACCATCAAATAAAAAGCACATTATTATGGTTCAAACCCTATATGTTAAAGGAAGTAAAAACATATTGAATATTAGAGAAACAACTCTAGAAGACTTAAAGGACATACTCAATGTTGAAGGTGAAGCCTTCCAAAGAGAATCTGAAGCATTAATAACTAGGGATATGCTATCTGATCCATCAGCAAAACCACGCCTTTCTTTACTGGCCTTTGTTAATAATCAACCAGTAGGACATATTCTATTTACCCATGGATACATCGAAGAAAATCTGCAAATTAATATTTCATTTCTTGCACCTTTAGCAGTGATTCCCAAGTATCAAAGGCAGGGAATCGGTGGTGCCTTGATTAAGGAAGGCATAAAACGATTATCAAAAATGGGTGTTGATGCCGTGTTCGTTCTTGGACATCCAGAGTATTATCCACGATTTGGATTTAGACCTGCCTTAAACCTTGGATTTCAACCAACTTATCCCATTCCAGTTGAAGTTACTGACGCGTGGATGGTTCTGGAAATTCATCCCAACATTATCGGTAAAATATCTGGAAAAGTAATTTGTTGTGATGTGATGAATAAACCAGAAGTTTGGAAAGAATAGAAAACGTTTTGGGGTTAAATTTTAACCTTTCTCCCCTCTTCTCTTCTATCCTCCTATCTACTCCTCTTCTCACAATACACAAAAGCAAATATTATAACAAAAAACTCGCACACAATTTTGCCTTTAATTTTACTTTTTAATGTTTAAATTGTAGCAAAAGAATAATAGTACAAGGGTTTTTTATGGCAAAAGTTGTTGAGGACGTTTTTTCAAAAGGATTTAAAAAAGTAAATGAAAATGATACCCTTTCTTCATGCTTATCCCTTTTCAAAAAAGAAATGGCACCTGTTTTAGCAGTATTTGATAATGATGACAATTACAAAGGGATAATTTCTAGCAAATGGATAATGCGATCAAGTTTAGATTCTTCTGAAACTAAGGTTAAAAATTTTACGCGCTCAGCACCTGCTGTTAGTTTAACTGATTCTCTTGGAAAAGTAGCTAATTTAATGGTTTCAAATGAGTTTAGGCAACTTCCGGTTTACAGTGGAGCTGAACTTTTGGGATTTGTTACCGATGATGATGTTATTCATGGCGCAATAATTGAAAGATGGACAAACAGTCGTGTTGAAGAAATAATGACTAAGAGACCTTTTGTTATACAAGATGATGAATCAATAGGTGCAATTCTTAGTCTTTTTAGAGAAGAAGGGATTTCTCACGTTCCAATAGTGCGTGATGGAAAACTAGTTGGAATTGTTAGTGTTTACGACATAATCAGTAATGTATTTCAACCAAGACAGAGCCAAAAGCGAGGAGAGCTTGTGGGCGAAAAAATATCTGTTTTGAGTATGCCTGCCAAGGCAATAATGAATCGTGCAATTAGTGTTTTGCCTGAAGCAAAGTTGTCGGATGCAGAGAACCAAATGCACAAATTTGACATTTCCTCATTGGTTGTTGTTGGTGATGGAAGACCTGTTGGAATTATAACTAAAAGGGATTTTCTTGAACCTTTAGCGTTAACTGAAAAACCACCAAAAAAACTGTTGGTACAATTTTCAGTTAAAGATGTTGAAATAGACAATATTCAACGGGAATATATCATGAATGATTTTGAAGCATTCACAAGTAGGTATGGAGAGACTTTGGAATCCGGTACGCTATTTGTCTACATGAAAACACATGGAACAAATTTCAAAGGTGACCAGTTGATTCATTGCCGATTACAATTTAGAACAAGAAAAGGTTCCTTTTTTAGTTCAAGTGAAGGATGGGGTGCCGAACAAACTTTCCGTTTAGCTTTAGATCGCCTTGAAGGGCAAATTGTGAAAAGCACTGAAATAGAGCATGAACATGAATTTTTAAAGGATTATGTTAGGCGAAGATTTCCGTTAACCTAATCATTTTTCAAACCTACCTTGGTTCAAAAATGAACAGCAGTTGACGAAACTCTGTCAGGTTTGGGGTTAAATTTTAACCATAAACCCAACTTGTCGAAGGTGTTTGCTCTGCTGGTTACATAGTCAACCGCGTAATTTCTCTTTTTTCTAAGAACAGCTTAAATCAATTAACAAAATATGGTTTAGTTGGATGACAAATGTATTGCATTTTTTTAAATCCACTAAACACCGAATTTCGCTGTCATGCACAACTAATTAGGTCTGGAGAAACAGGCCTCATCTATTACAAACCTACAGAAAGTGA